>JADMIO012610706.1_pt1 | contig 32624 bp, 26 predicted proteins | sample 8958161 | NCBI WGS metagenome assembly JADMIO01 (sample SAMN16585339, study PRJNA669376) | soil metagenome | isolation source: Crop rotation soil | place: USA: Cullars Rotation, Alabama | collected 2011
TGAAGGAAATCGCTGAGAATTTTAAAATTACTCTGGGCACTGTGCAGGACCATGTATTTGCAATCGAGAAAAAGGGCTTTATAAAAAGATTCCCTGATGTTGCGCGCGGCTTTAAAGTAACCCGTCCCGGCGATAACAAAACTCAGGACATGGCTGATATGATTCCGATTTACGGAAACGTCGCAGCAGGTGAGCCGATTTTCGCTACGGAAAATATTCAGGGCTATGTTACCATGGAAAAAAATAAAGCAGGACACAAAATACATTTTGCATTGAGAATAAAAGGGGATAGCATGAAGGATGCGGGAATTTATGACGGCGATATTGTGATTGTGAGGAAGCAGGAAGATGCGGATAACAACGATGTGGTAATTGCTTTATTAGATGACGAAGCAACGTGCAAGACTCTGAAGAAAACAAAAATTAAAGCTTACCTTGAAGCGGCAAATCCGAGATACAAAGCTATTATGAACAGACCGTTTGATATTATCGGTAAGGTAATTGAGTTAAGAAGAGGATTTGCAGTAGCGTAAAAATTTTTAAGAAATAAGATTTAAGATTTGCAAAGTTCACAAGCAAAATTTGAAATCTGAAATCTGAAATTAGATTCCGACGCGTTTAAAAATAAAATCAATATTCTTTTTCGATTTATTGTAATCGAAAATATCGTTCAGTTCTTTTTCGCTTAAATATTTTCTTACTTCGCTATCGTTCTTTAGCAATTCATAGAAGCTGATTTTTTCTCTCCAGCATTTCATAGCAACATCCTGTACAATTTTGTACGCAGTTTCTCTCTTCATTTTTTTATCGATTAGCTTTAATAACACAGTCTGAGAAAAAATTAATCCGTTTGTAAGATTTAAATTCTTTTTGATATTTTCTTCGTAAACTACTATGTTATCAATAAGTTGTTTGAACTGATGAAGCATGTAATCAGCTAAAATAGTAGAGTCCGGTACTACTATTCTTTCAACAGATGAATGGCTTATATCTCTTTCATGCCACAATGCAATGTTTTCCATTGAAGCTAATGCATTGCCTCGCAGCACGCGAGCCATTCCGGATAGGCGTTCGCAAGTGATTGGATTCTTTTTATGTGGCATAGCAGATGAACCCTTTTGTCCTTTTGAAAATGATTCTTCAAGTTCGAGTGTTTCCGTTTTCTGAAGATGTCTGATTTCGGTTGTGAATTTTTCTATCGATGCGCCAATCAAAGCTAAAGTGTTCATGTATTCAGCGTGTCTGTCTCTCTGTAAAATCTGAGTTGAGATTTTTGTTGTCTTAAGTCCGAGCTTTCTGCAAACGTATGCTTCGACTTTGGGTGAAAGATGTTCATAAGTTCCTACTGCTCCGGAAATTTGTCCGACTGAAATAATATCGATTGCTCTTTTCATTCTTTCTATGTTGCGGTTCATTTCGTCGTACCACAGCGCAAATTTAAGTCCGAGTGTAATTGGCTCTGCATGAACTCCATGCGTTCTGCCAATCTGGGTAAGGTATTTGTGCTTCTTTGCTTTTTTCTTTAAGCTGCTGCTGACTTCAATTAAATCCTTCAGAATAATTTCTCCTGCTTGCTTCATCTGAACCGATAAACATGTATCTACAACATCGGAGCTTGTCATTCCCATGTGAATGAAACGGGAATCCATGCCGACATATTCAGCGACGTTAGTAAGAAATGCAATAACATCATGTTTAACTTTTTCCTCTATGAGAAGGATTTTATCAGTGTTAAACTTTGCTTTTGCTTTGATGTTCTGAACTGCTTTCTTTGGAATGATGCCAAGATTTGCCTGCGCTTCGCATGCGAGTATTTCTATATCGAGCCAGATTTTGAAACGCGCTTCATCTGACCAGATGCCGCTGATTTGTTTTCGTGAATAACGAGGAATCATATACTTTGATTACAAAAATTAGATTGAGAGAGATTTAGATTGAGAGAACAGATTTATAAAACCTTTATCGTAACAAGCGTAATGTCATCGTTTTGCTCGGCATTGCCTTTGAAAGCTTTTACTTCATCGATTAAATTTCTTTGAACATCAATAGAATGCTTATCAATATTTTCTTTAAGGATTCGTTTAACGTTTCCAAGTCCGAATTCTTCTTTGGTTACATTCATCGCTTCAGTAAGTCCGTCAGAGTAAAATAAGAATATATCTCCGGAATTTAAGCTCAATTCTATTTCCTCTAAATTTTTATCGAAGAGCTTCGCATTATCCAGACCGAGACCGATTCCTTTTGAGTTGATTTCATGTACCCCTTCAGAAGTTGTAATTAAAGCAGGGTTGTGTCCTGCGCGGCAGATTTTCACGGTCTTTTTTTCCATATCGAATAAACCTGCTGCAATAGTTACGAATGATTTTCTGTCAATCTTGTTATAAATTTGTTTATTAACAGATTTTAAAATATCCTTGGGTGACGTAAATATTTTTGAAGAGAATTGAATCATTGCCTGCACTTTGGATAAGTTCAATGCTGCGGGGATTCCTTTGCCGGAAACGTCAGCAACAATCACAAGAAGCTTTGTAGGACTTACTTTAATTAAGTCATAAAAATCTCCGCCAATTGTTTTCGCAGGAGAAGAAGTGCCTTCAATATCAAGTCCGTTGATTTCAACGTATCTGTCGGGAAGAAGACTTTCCTGAATTTTTCTTGCGATGCCAAGCTCTTCATCAATCTTTTGCTTGTTCAATTCTTCAAGCTGAAGTCTTGTGCTTTCAAACGAAATAGCTGTTTGTGATGCGATTGTTTTTAAGAGGTCAATATCTTCCTCTGAATATTCCTTGCCGGATGGTTTTTTGCCGAAGTTTAACGCGCCGACTAACTTGTCTTTTAAGAAAATCGGAACAGAAAGATAAATGCTTGCGCTCTTTATCGCTTCAATATCATTTTCATCTAAATTGAGTTCTCTGAAGTTTGCATCTGAAAGAACTACAGGCTCGGAATTATTCGCAAATATTTTTCCCATGAGATTATCCTGCAGCGGGTCTTTCAATTCAGTTACTGTACCGTGCTTATCATCATATTCTTTTGATAAAATTTCCTGATAGCTTTCATCTTCAATCCATACGTCAAGATTATTTATACCCATTGTTGCATGTGCAGAAAGCCCCAGCTTATCTATCACTTGCCTTATGCTTTTCATCTTTGGGAGCTCCTGTGAAAATTCAAGAAGAGCTTTTCTGTAATTATATCTGTCTTTATAAAATTGTTTATCAACAAATTCTTTTGCTCTTTTGTTAAAAAAATCAAATGTAAAAGTGATAACAATTATCGCAGTGAATGTAACAATTTTTCTGTTTGTACCAATGTAATTGCTGAAAAGCGAATCAGCAGTGTAAACTATTCCAAGATAAAATATAACAATGATAGCTGTTAAAATTCCGAACACCAAACCTTTCTTAATGATAAATTCCGTATCAAGAATTTTGTATTTGAAAATAGAATAACTAAGCGAAATCGGAATTGCAAGAACAAGAAAGAATGGCAGAAACCATAGCGGCGATACAAGGAAGTTTGCAGTCTTTGCAAAAAATCCGTAGAGCAACATATAAGTTAATCCGGCAAATCCTATAAAAAATCCTGTGATAATTATTCTGAATGATTTTTTTATTGTTTCGCTTTCTGCTTTGCGGTAAGACCTTATCATAAATGTGATGCCAATGATATAGTACCACACATTAATAATGGTAAGTAAGGGAATATTAAGTTTCAGAATACTCGAAAGAAACGGAACAATAATACCAACAATGTAAATTCCCCACAAGAAAAGAGTTCTTCTCTTAAATTCATATTTAATTGGATAAGTAATGAAGAAATGAACGAACAGAGCATTTGCAAAAGCAGAAGCTGCGAATTTTAACCAGATGTATGTCGATACAATACTCTGATTGTAATTTGAGAAATAGTCTAAGCCGGGCGAATACGAAAGCGAAATACAGACTCCGAGAAAAAAGAATAGCTGTGATGAAACTTCCTTCGGCTTTGAGTATCCTACAATGAATCCGTTCAATAAAAATCCGAGACTAAGAAGAAAGGATACTATTAAAATTAAATTGAAATACTTATATGCCTGAAAAGATACTTTAAGAATTTCCGGACCCCGCTTAATAGTGTAAGTAAGAACGTCGCCTGTTTCGGCATTGTTTATCAGGTTTTGAGCTTCCTTCATATCCTTAAACTTCGTGCCGTTGATTTCGAATAGTATATCGCCATTCTTTACCCCTGCTTTATCAACAACACCTCCCGGAACAACCTGAATTATAAATAAACCTTCTGTTAATTTGACGCTATCAATCTTCTCAACCCAAAGGCAGTCGTCATTTGTCATTCTGTTAAAAACAGAATTATCCAGAAATGCGTAAACGCTCACTGCAAATACAAGGAGGGTAATGACACTGAAGAAGTACCTGAGATTTTGCTCCGAAAATTTGTTTAAAAATTTCATATTAAGCTTTTCAACTTATTTATATACCCCGAATTTTTAAAAATGTTACACTAATTTTGCTCAAATTGTCTTCACTACTAAAAGCGTAATATCATCATTTTGCTCCGCTTTTCCCCTGTGTTTTTCAATATCAAGAACGCATTCCTCAACTATGGATTTTGCTTCGTTTTCTTTGTTTTTTGCAAGTATTTCAAATAATCTTTTTTGAGAATACAGCTCTTTCTTTTCATTGAATGCTTCCGTCAATCCGTCTGTATAGAAAACAAAGGCTTCATCTTTTTCAAAATTCAATTCGCTTTCTGTTAGCGTTTCATTGAAAACTTTCTCTCTATCTAATCCTATTCCTATCCCGGTGTTCGTAATAAAATTTACTTCATCTCTTTTCATTGAAATCGAAGGGTTGTGCCCTGCTCTGCAGATTTTCACGTTCTTGTTTGCCAAATCAAATATCGCAAGCTCTATTGTAACAAAAGATTTTCTGTCGATGCTGTCGTAAATAAGATTGTTTACCTCTTTTAAAATTTCTTTTGGTGTTGAATAAATTCCCGACGCATACTGAATCATCGCCTGAATTTTTGCCATATAAAGCGCTGCAGGAATTCCTTTCCCGGAAACATCACCGATTACAAATAAATATTTATTGTTATCAAGCTCAATACAATCGTAAAAATCCCCGCCGATAACTTTCGCAGGAATTGAAATACCGCTTACATCCAAGCCCAGAATTTTTTTATTTAATTTGGGAAGAAGTCCCGCCTGAATAGTTTTTGCGATTGATAATTCTTCATCAAGTTTTTTCTTTTCCATTTCTTCCCTTAGCAGACGTGTGTTTTCAAAAGCAACTGCGCAGTGGGAAGAAAGAGTTTCAAGTAAATCAATATCTTCATCGGAAAAAGCTTTACCGGATTCTTTCGGACCAAAGTTCAAAGCACCGATTAAATTTTCATCGTAAACTAACGGTACCGAAAGAACTATTCCCGATTCAAGAATTACCTTTTTGTCCGCATCTGTTAACTGTAACTCTTCAAGTTGAACATTATAAAGCACCTTCGATTTTTTATCTTCCGTGAAAAGCTTTAAGTAAGTTGTGCTTGCATTATCGTCCTCATCGCTGAACTGCCTGTCTTCAAGATAATTTGTTTCCTGAAGCAGCCTGAAGTAGTCCATGTCTTTTATAACGATATCCATTCTCTTTACACCCATTGATTTTTTAACAATACGCGCAAAAATTTCTATTATCTGCTTTATGTTCGGGAGATATTGAATCTCAGTAGTGAATTCCAGAAGTGACTGTCTGTAATTATATCTTTCCCTGTATAATTTTTTATCGACGTAATCTTTCGCTTTTTTATTTACAAAATCAAAAGTGAATGTAATAATAATAACGACAGTGATTGTTAAAATTTGCTTATTTGTATTGAAGTAAACCGAAATAAAATTGTCTATCAAAAATACAATTAACAAATAAAATCCGACGATAAATGCTGTGACTATTCCGAATACAAGACTTTTCTTAATAATAAATTCGGTCTCTAAAATCCTGTATTTGAAAATAGAATAACCTAATGAAATCGGCATTGCAAGAACTGCGATTGCGGGAACTCTGAATAAAATATTGTAAGCGTTTTCAGTGGTATAGATTGTAGAAAGAAGAATGAAATAATAAATCAGACCCAATATTCCGATTGCAAATCCCTGAATAATAATGCGTATCGATTTTTTTAATGTCAGATCTTTTATTGAAACGTATGCTCTTACCAGGAAAATGAAAGCAATAATTATATATGCAAGATTTATATACTGAATGAATTTATAAAATACGATCGGCAGTTCAATCACTCTGTAAATTTCATTCAGGTTCAATGCAATCTGCAGACCGAATATAAAAAGGTAATTGAATATTATCAGAAATTTTCTGAACCTGAAAGAATATTCTATAGGATAGCTTGCAAAAAAATGGATCAGTATGGGAGGGAATAGCAGTGAAAAGAAAAAACAATTAAATAGAATAAACGTTGAAAACGGGAAGTAAGACTGCACGCCACCATAAATCATAAATCCGGAAGAGCAGCTCATTCCTAAAAAATAAAAAAGCAGTGATGCTTTTTCTTTGGGAGCAGAATATCCTACTAAAAATCCTATTAGGAGAAAAATAAAACCTTGTAATGCAAAAATGTAAAAGAGGAGATGAAAATATTTTCTTGGTTTAACGTTAACCGTAAGCTGCTGGTCATTTCTTATAATAGTGTATTCAGCGATTTCATTCGGCTTGAGACTGTTCAAGATAAACTGGTCTTGCATAGAGCCCGATATTATTTCCCCGTTTATTGCAACAAGAACATCACCGGGTTTTATGCCGGCTTGCTCAGATACTCCGCCCGGGTTTACCTGATAAAATGAATACATACCGGCATACTTACCCGATTGAAGTTCAGATTTCAGAGAATCATCAATTCCTAACGGGTTTGTATAGACTTTCAGAATTATTACACCGAAAACGATTACAAAATAAGTTGTAATTAGTATCAGCGTTGTTCTGACGGTATTTTCAGAAAGTTTACCGGAGAGCATTAATATCTACAAGAAGTTTTGGTAGTTAATACGAAAATTAACTATTTAAGTTATAAAAAGAACTTCAATATTAAGAAAAAAAAGAGGGAGAATCAGAATTTATAGCCGATAGAAAAATAATATGTATTAGGACCGAAAATAAATGAGTCCTGTGTAAGTCCTCTCTGAATACGAAACGCTTTTCCGACAGAGAAGCTTGATTCACCTACAGGGGTGTCGAAACATAAAGAAAGTCCTAACCCTTGTCTTAAATCTTTGAACTTTACGTCAGTAGTATTTTCCCAAATCCTTCCTAAATCATATCGTGCTTTCAGATATGTATCAAAAAATAATTTGTAAGGCGATTTGAATCTGTATTCAAGTGAAAGCTCAAGAATTTGTCTGCCTGTGTATTCATCTTCGACCATTCCGAAAAAAGAATCTTCTCCGCCTATTGAAAAGAATTCCGGCAGGGGAGTTGTTTTATCAGCCGAGCCGAAAATAAATCTTGGTCTTAGTGTGTGTAATAATCCAAGTGGAAAATATTGTTCGTAATTTAAAAATAATTTTGAATAACTCACATCTGCGCCGAGCTTATTCTGTGAAGTTTCATAAAAGAAATTTATAAGTGAGCCGTTATTTGCATAAGGTAATACATCCCGCGTATCGAAGTTACCTCCAAACTTAAATTTAGTTGTATTGTATTCTTCATCTCTGAAAAAATCCACAGGGGTTATGCTTTTTGCGGCTATGTATTCTAAGTTAATCTTACCGTAAATTGTGCCAAGCTTTTCCACCTGCATTCCGACAAGAAGTCCGAACCCGCTTTTTTTATTTTTGTATTCGCCTGTCTGTGTTCTTGTGTAGCTGTTACTTTCATTATCGATTGAAGTGGTATATTCGTAAATATTTCTAAAGCCTGTGTAGTAAGAAAAATCATAAGTCAACGGAGACTTGAACAACTGATTTGATTTGAATTCCAACTCCAGATATTGATTTCGCAATCCGCCTGCAAAAAAAGCTCCCGCTTCCAGACCTGTCCCATATATATTTTCATCCCTTATGTCAAAATATCCCTGAAGATTTCTTTCATTATCAACTCTTCCTGAGATCCGGATATTTCGCGAGCTGCGTTCGACAACGTTGATTTGTAAATCAGGATGGTATCTCTTTTTTTCAAAATCAAAATCGAAGCTCACCTGCCTGAATAAATTTGTTCCGATTACATTCTTTAAAGAATTTTCGAGTTCATCCTTTTTAACTACTTCATCTTTGCTGAAAGAAAGCTCCCTTAAAATAAGATTGTCATTTGTCCTCTGATTTCCTGAGATTTCCAAATCGTTAACCTTACCATCCGTAAAATATATTTCAAGTGTTTTGTTGGAATAATTAAAATAAAACTTTTCAATTTCCACAAGACTTAAATCATTATTCCTCAATGCCTGAAGCAAGCTATCATAAAACACTGAGCATGAATTCAAGTTCAACACCTTGTTTTCATTTTCTGTTCTGAAGCGTGAGATAATGTCTGTAATTGGAGAATAAGGACTGTTTGAAATTATGTTTTCAAGCACCTCGTTTGAAGAGGCAATAAAATTAATCATAGAGCCACTAGGCTCTCCTGTAACCTGGGCTTCAACGTTGCTGAAGTACCCTGTTTTATAAAGCTGTTTTAATTTTTGTTCAATCTCTGTGTATCTTACAAATTTTGAATCTTTGAAATTTTCAGTTATCTCTCTGAAATCTATTTCATCTGGTTTTTCTCCTATGATTGTTAGTCTTGAAGAGGGACTAATCAGAAAATTATTAAAATATTTCGATGAAGCAACTTCAAGTGAGTCGATGTCTTTTTTAATTTTCAAAATTTGTTCTTCAGCTGCTTCCACTCCCTCATCGAATAGATAATCAATTTTGTCAAAATCAAACGTTGAGGTTCTTTCTATGTCTGGTGTAATAACCGTATTGGAATTTTGCAGCTGCTCTTTGTTTAATTGATTCATCGTTATAGAAAGAATGTGGTCGGCTGTATAGAGGGGATTTGTAATTTCTTCCCTGAGTCTCAAAGGGCTGGTTGAGTTTATCGTTATTATATAATCAGTGCCGAGCTCTTTTGCAACGCTTACAGGAATATTTGCAGTCAGTCCTCCGTCAACTAAATTTCTTCCGTTTATATTAATGGGGGAGTACAGTAATGGAAATGTGAACGATGCTTTAATACTTTCACTCAAATTGCCGTCTTCTAAAACAACCTTTTCTCCTTTGTCAAAATCAGTGGCAACAACAGCAAGCGAAGTTTTTAAGTCCTTAAAATTTTTTCTTGAGTGATACTTTGCATTAAGCATTAAAATATTTATCAGCTCGGCAAGCTTTTGGCCTGATGATAATGAAGAAGGGAAGGTGGGAGTGAATCCGTCTATGGAAATTGTAAGAAGACTTTTATCCTGAATTTGCTTCTGGTCTAGAAATAAATATTGTCTTTGGTATTTATCCGTTAAGCTTAGCGTGTTCATCCAGTCAATGCTTTTGAAAATTTTTTTTATATTCTCGGGAGAATACCCTGTAGCGTACAGTCCACCGGTCACACCGCCGATGCTCGTTCCTACAATCTGATCAATCTCAATTTTATTTTTATCAAGAACACTCATCACACCAAGCTGAGAAATCCCACGCGCCCCGCCGCCGCTTAAAACTAAACTTATTTTTGTCTTATTAACTTTCTTTGGGAAGATGTTGAATAAATTAGTATCAATAGATTCCTTAACATTGTAATCTAATTTTATAGTGTCCAGTATAGTCTGAGAAAAAATAACTGAAGGGGACAGTGCAGCTGAAAGAAAAATTATTATGAATGATATTTTCGCGGAGTTAAATTTCACTTATATTTTTGCTCTGTTTAAATTTTTATCTATTAATCCTATTGTGTAAATACCTAATGCTGCAATTAATCCGGGATACATCGGCTCAAGCCCGAAGAGATAATTTATGCCGTCGTCCGTTTGATTAAATTGTCCTGTTAAAAAAGATATTAAAGAAATCCCGAATGATGCAATCATTGCGGAAAAAATATAATACGATTTCACCTGCAGCTTTTCAAAATATGAAGTAATAATACTTATTAATAACGGCGGAATACATAAAGTTCCAATCATATACCAGATTTGTACCACTGAGGGAAAATAAAAAGAAATTATTATAGAAATTAGTGCCGTAACAATTATTCCCAGCTTTGAATATTTGTTGAGAGCGTCTTTATGATTTTTTATCCGAGAAATTATATCATTTCCAAACGTTGCCGCCGATACAAAAATATATGAGTGCAACGTTGACATCACTGTAGCAATCATCCCTGTGAAAAAAGCTCCTTTGGCAATTATTGGTAAAATTGAATCCGCCAGTAAAGGGTAAGCCATTGGAGGTTCCTGCAAGTCGGGTAAAAAAACTCTGGCATATAATCCCGCAGTGATCGTCATAAAATCAAACACAAACCAAAACAATAAAGAAATTAAGACTCCTTTTTTTGCAACGCTTTGTGATTCCGCTGCATAACATCGTTGATGAAAACTCGGATCAACCAACGCCCATGAACCAATTACAAACCACACTAAAATATATGCAATTGAATTCCCGCCTGTAACAGTTAAATGCTCAGCAGGAAGTTTTTCTGCAAGAATACCAAAGCCGCCGATTTCTGAAAAACAAAACGGAAGAATTATTGCAAAGCCGGCGTACATCATAATGAACTCGAAAATATTCACATTTACGTCTGCCTTTAATCCTCCTTTGAATAAATAAACAATCGAAAGCAGCAGACAAACCAAAATTGAAATCTGAATTGGCCATCCTGTTATCAACTGTAAAATAATTCCGAGCATTAATAAATACGGCGCAGGTGTTACAAGTAAAAAAACTAAAAAAGCTCCTGCAAGACTGACTTTTTTTCCATACACCAAATCAAGCTTATCAGGAATGGTATATAGAGCACTCTTCCTTATTTTTTTTGCTAAAAGAAAAGCAAAAATTGTGATAAAAAAATAATAGGGAAATGCATTTAATATCCAGCTTGAAAATCCGTAGCTGTAGGTGAATTCACCGACGCCTAAAATTCCCCCATAAAAAGTTGAAACTAATGTTGCTACAAAAGCAGGTAATGTAATTTTTCTGCTTGCTACAAGATAATTCTCATTCGTTTTGTCAGTGGCTTTTACCCTTAATCCGATTATAATAGAGACTGCAAAGTATATTATTATTATTGCGTAATCGTATATAGAAAAAGTTACTCTCAATTATTGAAAATTAAAGAAAATGTTTTCTGAAAATTAACAAATCACCTGTTTTGAAACTTATGATAACTTTATCCGAAGTAGATTTATTAAGCGTGCCCTCGCGTTTACCAAACTTAAGCGTTTCGTTATTCAGCGGATACATCAGTCCTTTTGTCTTTATCCCTTCCGCAATAGGCATAGCCATCAATGAAACTGTTTCATCGCTTTTGTAGTTAAAAGAGAAACGCTTCGGAAGGTAGAAAATATCAAATTCATCCGTTACCATAACAACATTAATTTTTTTATAATATCTTTTTAGGATGCTGTAGTTGTTCAAAGTATGGTCAGGTCTCATTCCCGTTGCTCCGAAGACAGTAACATCTTTTATTTTTTTCTTCAGGCAGAAGTTCAAAGTTTTTTCGAAGTCGGTGGTTTCCTGTTCTTTGATAATTACAAATTCTGTTTTTTTACTTTTAAAATATTTTAAACTGCGCGCGGAAATAGAATCCATATCGCCAATGATGAACTGAACAGGCACTTTTATCTTTTTAATGCGATTAACTCCGCCATCAGCAGCAATAATTAAAGTATTTTTATGAATGAATTTTTTTATGATTTTTGTGCTTGGTAATCTTCCGTTTAAAAAAATGAGCGCCTGCATTAAAAATTTTTGAGAAATATTGCTATTAATAACAACTTTTTAAATACAATTACAATATCCTTTTGCTGAATGACTTTTCTTAATCCGGCTATACTTTTCGGTTTATTTGCGATTTCCATCCCTATTATTATTCACTTTTTTAATCTAAGAAAGCTTAAGAAAGTCGAATTCAGCACGCTTATGTTTCTAAAGGAGCTTCAGAAATCTAAAATGAAAAGGTTAAAGCTCAAACAGCTTTTACTTCTCCTTTTCAGATGTCTTGTTATAATTTTTCTTGTGCTGGCTTTTGCAAATCCGGTCTATAAGAGCAGCACAGCCAACGGAACTTCCTCAAGTGCTTCTTTAATTGTTATTGATAACTCTTTCAGCATGTCTGCGAAAGATGCTTACGGTGATTATCTCGAGCAGGCGAAAACCGCAGCGAGTGATATTATTGCTTCTTTAAATCCTCCCGATGAAATAATTGTTATTGCTTCTTCGGAGTTTGGCAAATCTTCCCCTGTGTATTGGACGAACACTCAGTCAAATTATAAGGACTCTATAAAAAATATTTCAATTTCATATAAGGATTTTAATGTAGAGCAAGGTCTCGAATACTCGAAAAACTTATTAAATAAAACAACTTCTCTCAATAAAAATTTATTTGTAATTTCGGATTTTCAAAAAAATAATTTTTCCGGTGCTAATACGGCAAATTCGGTATCAGATTATTTTTTCTTTGCTGTAAATATCGGCAAACGAGATGTTAATAATATTTCGCTTGAAGATTTTAAAATTGAGTCAGCAATAATTGAAAAGCGGAGAGATGTAAAGCTATCAATAAACGTTCATAATTATTCTCAGTACAGCTTAACCAACAAAACTTTAAATGTATATAGCCAAGGCAATGATTCTAATTTTATTTTAACAGGAGAGAAAGTAGTTGATTTACAGTCTTCGGAAAATAAAAAAGTCGAACTTACATTCAGAGCAGAAAAAACGGGAAATAATTCAGGAATGATTGAGCTTGTACTTAATAACTCCCAGGATGATGAGATAAAATATGATAACAAGGTTTATTTTTCGTTTTATATACCTGAGAAATTTAAAATTGGTTTGATTGGAAACGACACGAGATTTATTAAACTTGCGCTTGAATCAGCCTCATCGCTTCTTGCTGATTCTGCAAAATCTGCGAGCAATCTTTTTGGTGTGAGCGAGGCAAGTTCAATCCCTTCGAAAATTTTCGATTACAATATTGTATTCCTTTCGGGGATTGAAAAATTCAGCAGCTCTGAAATTGAATCGATTTCAAACTATATATCTGACGGCGGAACGGTTTACATTTTCCCTCCTCAAAATGCTGATTTGAATTCTTATAATTCTTTACTTACAAAATTAAATGCAGCTCATATTCTAAGTTTGAATTCTGATGAAGCAAGCAATAAGAATGTTAAAATAAGCAGAGTGAATTTTGAACATCCTCTTCTTTCAGGAATTTTCAAGAATGAAAAATTAAATTTTACTTCGGATAAGTTTTTGCTTGACTCTCCCGAACTGAAAAGTTTTTATACTTTAACTCCGGGTGAAAAGGACATCACTTTAATTGACCTTTCAAACAATAAGCCGTTTCTTATAGAAAACAATATCGGGCAGGGAAAACTTCTTCTAAGCACAGTTTCTGCAAATGATAAAATGTCGGATTTCCCTATGAAAAGTATTTTTGTGCCGCTTATTGTAAGAAGTGTTTTTTATTCTCAGGGAAGCGTAAATCACACACCGTATGTAATCGGGAAAAATAATGTTGTCAGCTTAAACCGTTCTATTAAAGTCAGTAATGCAGTTAATCCTGTAAAAAATAAAATTACGTATTTTCCGGCAATTCAATCTTCATATATTGCTTTGCCTTATAGCAATTTTTCCTTTATTTCGGGAATTTATTCTTTTAATGATTCGCTGAATACGAATCGTTTCTGCTTTGCTTTAAATTTTAATTTTCAGGAAAGCAATTTAGCGAAAGAAGGTTCAAAACAAATTGAAAAATACTTTCAAAATTCATTTAAGAATGTGAAAGTTATTAATGATATCAGTCAGGTGAAGGAATCGATTAAAGAAACGAAGTTTGGCATTGAGTTATGGAAATATTTTTTAATTTTTACGCTTATTTTTATTGCGGCAGAGCTTTTCCTATCCCGTAAATTAATGCAAGAATAATAATTTATTCTTTCCCTCCATTCAAAAAATCCAAACGGCTTTTATTCTCGTATTGATTGTATTCTTAAATTTTAAAAATTTAATTTAATGTCAAAGAACATACAATTAGTACAAGAAGCTTATCAAAATTTCGGTGAGGGAAACATCCCAGGGCTTTTGGATTTGTTAACGGAAAATGTTAGCTGGATTGATCCTGGTTATCCGAATTTACCTTATGGTGGAAATAGAAGTGGAAAGAAAGAAGTAATGGAATTTTTTACAGGGATGGGAAGCCAGATTACGTTTGAAAGATTTGAACCACAATTTTACCTTCAAGATGGAAACTATGTAATTGCGAAGGGATTTTTTTCAGGAAAATCAAATGAAAAAGGGAAACCTTTTGAAAGCAGCTGGATTATGCTTTGGGAAATTATCGATAATAAAATAAAAAGCTACGAAAGCTTTGTTGATACCGTGAAAATTTATGAGGCATTGAACTAAACCAATTTATCCCGCCTAAGAGGCGGGATACTTATTTTTATTTCAAAAGCTCTCCAATCATCTTGCCTGCTTTATCTATTTTCATTTTCAAGTCTTCAGAATCCTTTACAAATAACAATGGCTCAACTTCCTTATAAACTTCTGCAGGTAAATCATACTTAATATAACGAACTCCAAAGTTATATCTGAAGGGTTTATATTTTATTCTTAGCAATTGTACTAATGTGCTTACGTAATAACTAAAGTAAAAAATAAATGCATCCGCATAATTTTCTCTCGGCATTTCTTTAAGAGGCATTATTTTAAAGAGCTCGAATTTTTCTCTTATTGCTGTTACCTGCGCCTCCATTTTCTTATCCCACTCGCTTTTTTCAAGCTCCTTCATTTCAGTCATTCCGATTTTATCAAAATGCACTTTCACTTCGCCATGAATTTCCGGCTGAATGAAGCTCTCCTTTGGTTCACCGTGTCTCAGAAATCCTATATCAAGCAGAAGAAAAGGTGAGGTGTTTTTGAATCTATAAAAAATCTGATCCATACCTGCGAAGAAATTCTGCTTTATCTCATATCTCAAATCAATTCCTACTATTTCTTCAAGAACTTTTTCAGTCTTTTCAATTAAAGAGGGGATAATTTCCTTTTCACATTCAACAGCCAGGTCTATATCGCTGTATTCATCGAGTCTATTAAAAGCTATTGAGCCGTTTTCCCAAACCGCATATACTTCTTCTATGGGTTCGTACAACTTTACGAGGGCATTTACTATTTTTTCTCTTGTATTTTTTTTTGTGTTTTCCATGCTAAGCTTAACGGATTTATCATAAATCTGTTTCATTCATCGAGCGTAATTATTCCTTCACTGTCAATATTTATTTTTGTGTTTGTGAAGTCCATTTGGGTAAGCTTTAAAATTACCTGCGCGCATTTATTCTCATCATCAAGTGTAGGAATACCTCTGCCTTTCTGAACTGCAGAAATAATTTCTCCTTTTACAAAATTTCCTTTTTCATTTACATAAACTTTTAGAATCGGAGCTAAGCCCAGGACCCCGGCAATTCCGAATTTCCCATACGTGCAAAAATTTCCAAGGCTGTATGCTATCAGTTTACCTTCATATAATTCAAGGGCTCTTGAAACATGCGGACCGCTTCCTATAACCAAATCCGCTCCGGCATCGATAACTCCGTGAGAGAACTCAACAACATTTCCTCTTTTTTCTCCGAGGTAATATTCCGTTTCATTTCTGACCCTCTGCGCGCCCGTTCCTTCAGCACCTCCATGAAAACAAACCACAACCATATCGCAATCTTTTTTTAAATCACTTACAATTTCTTTTGCTTTGCTGATATTATTTATATCGCACGTTCCCCAGTTTGGCGCAAAGCCTACAAAACCGATTTTAACTTCTCCTATTTCTATAGTACTCGTCTTTGCGTTTAGAAGACCTCCATATTTTATATCATATCTTTCTAATGTGTTCACGGTGGATTCTCTTCCAAGTATTCCAAAATCTCCGCTATGATTATTTGCAAGATTCATATAATCAAATCCTGCATCTTTCAAATATCCCGCGTAATGTTCAGGCATTCGGAAGCTGTGACAATGTTCAGGCGAGCTGCATTCTTTTGCTTTGCCTCCTGAGTTCAGCAAAGTCCCTTCAAGATTTCCCACGGTAATATCAGCATTACGTAAAACTTCACTTACGTTACTTAAAATATCTTTGCCATCATTTGGGGGGAGAGATGCGTTAGAAGGATAATTTGACCCCATCATAATATCACCGACTGCAATAATTGAAATTAATTTTTGTTCAGGAGTCTTTGTGATTTTTTCGTTCTGAATAGTATCTTTTACTTCGGGTTTTTTTGTAACCTGCTCTTCTTTCTCGCAGCCGATTAGAAAGCATGCGAGCAGAACTAAAAATAATTTTCGCATTTAACGATGATGGGAAAGTATTGGGAGAAGATTCAACAATCCGGTTACTGCCATTTCTGCAGCGATTGCCGCTACTAAAAGACCTGAGATTTTTGTAAGTACATTTACTCCGGATTGGTGAAGGAATGTTGTCATCGGGGCAGCAGCTTTTAAAGAGAGCCATGTTGCAAATCCTACTGCTAAAATTATTCCTGAGATAATTAGGTAATGCTCTAGTCCATGACCAACGTTACCGTACAAAATAACACTTGAAATAGGTCCGGGTCCTGCAAGTAAAGGAATTGCCAAAGGAACAATCGCGATTCTATCAGGGTCTTTTGCCGGCTGAGTTGTGTCGCCCCCGGCATCTTTTGAAGAATCTTCACTAGTCAAAACCATTTTTAAAGCAATAATAAAAATTATTATTCCTCCTGAAAGCTGGAACGCAGCGATATCGATGCCAAACAGTTCAAGAATTAATCTTCCTAGAAATAAAGAGAACAATAAAATCACTGTAACTCCTATCGATGCCTTCCTTGCGATTGCAAGTCTTTTTTGTTTCGGAACGTTTTGCGTCTCGCTTAAAAAAAGGGGAATGCCCTCAAGAGGATTTACCAGAACAAAAATCGCTATAAAAGTTTTTATGTATTGGGTGATTTCTACCATGCTAAAACTGAAAATATAAATAAAAGCCGAAACAAAAAAGATTTTTAGTAATAACAGATAATGTAGTTAACGTTACGAAGCCGGAGCCCCGCTAAAGCGGGATTTACAACTTCGTAACGAGTTCAAATTATACATATTATATTTTCCATTCAAATAATAAAATAAAAAAGTTAAATTTATGTAATTAATTTATAGGGTGTGAAAAAAATAATCCTCCTTCTCTTAATTACAGTTTTCTCACCTCTGGCAAAATCTCAGTGGGTTTCTCTTAACGGACCCGGCGGCGCGCAGCTGCGATGTGTTTATACAACCCCAGGAAAAATTTATACGGGATCTTCCAATATGAAATTCCATTTAACAACAAATGAAGGTGCCGTATGGAGCAATCCGAGTACCGGCTTAACCGATAATGGAGTTTATGCGATGGTTAAGTACGGCGCGAACATGGTGGTGGGTACTAACTCAGGAATTTTTTATAATGATTCGCTTGTCAGCCTAAGCTGGCAGACATCAAACAATGGCTTAACAAATTTCAGCATCACGTCATTTTGTATTTCGGGTTCAAAAATTCTGGCAGGAACATACGGAGGCGGAATTTTCGGAAACGATGCTCTTGATACGTATTGGTATTCTTTAGATAGCGGAGTTACAAATCAAACTGTAATTTCTCTTTATGTTAACGGCCCCGATATTTATTGCGGAACATACGGGGGCGGAATTTTTAAATCCACGAATCAGGGATATTCATGGTCAGAATTTAACCAGGGACTTTTGAATTTTTATGTTTCGTGTTTCACTGCGGCCGGAAGCAATATGTATTGCGGAACATATGGCGCCGGAGTTTTTAAAAGCACAAACGCAGGACTGAACTGGACTCAGATCAATACTGGTTTGAATAATACTACTATAATGGGATTAGTAAATTACGGCACAAATGTAATAGCTGCAACACAGGCAGGAGTATTTGTTACAGCTAATGCAGGCACAAACTGGGTTCAGTTTAACACAGGTCTTTCAAATCAAAATATTACCTGCATGAACTTGAATTCAGAAAAATTACTTGTTGGTGTGGATTTTGCAGGAATTTCTGCAAGGAACTTAAGTGAAGTTGGCGGAGTTGGAATTAGTAATGGTTCATCGGTTTTATCTTTTAAATTAAATCAAAATTATCCTAATCCGTTTAATCCTTCGACAAATATTTCTTTTTCACTCGACAAAAATTCTGAAATAAAGCTTTCGTTGTATGATGTTACAGGAAAACTTATAAGAGTGTTAAGAGAAGGGTTTTTCAGAGCGGGGGATTATGAATTCAATTATGATTTTCAGAATTTATCCGCGGGAATTTATTTTTATTCATTAGAAACTCCCGATAAAAAACTGACTAATAAAATGATTTTAACAAAATAAAATATTTTTTTTACTATGAAAATTGTAATCTTGGCTTTTATTCTATTGTGCGTAAGTAAAATTGGTTTTACTCAATCGGCGAGTGAGCTATATAACAGAGGAAATTATTTTATAAAGCAGGGACAGATGGATTCGGCAATGACTAGCTTCAATCAATCTCTTGAAATGGATTCTACATACTATAAATCTTATCACGGCAGAGCAACGGTGTATCTTGCTACAAAAAAATATGCAGAGGCAATTAAAGATTATACAACCTGCATAAGATTAAAGTTTAATTATTCGGAAGCATTTTACGGAAGAGGAATTGCCTACATGGCATCAGGAAAATCAGAAAAGGCCTGTCTCGACTTTCAGGAAGCAATGAATTTCGGACTTAAAGAAGGAAAAGAAATGATGGAACAGTATTGCCGTTAAGGGTTACCGTTCCTCACGTTTTCTTTTCTTCTTTTCTATTTCTTCTTTAAGTTTCTTAGTAAACTTAGCCTGAAACACAACTGTCTGGGCTAATTGTTTAGGCGTTAAAAAAGTTTTTAATTCTTTATAGAGTTCTTTTTTCTTCTCAAGAATTTTCGTATCCAGTTCCAGTATTTCATCCAGCTTTGCCGTTACATCAGAAGCGTCAGTGTTTTTTTCAACGTATGCAAGATTATCTTTTTTCTGATTGCTCAGGTTCTGTATGGCGCTGAAGTTTGCTTCGAAGAGCTCAAAATATCTGTCGGCAGTAGCATCATCAACTGAAACCACCTCAAGAAATTTTTGCTTTCTGACCTCTTTTAATTTGTTATTCGGCTGTGAATAAGCAGAAAAAGAAACAGCTAGAATTAAAATTAGAAATAATTTTTTCATATGTTAAAATTAAAAAGTTTTCTCTTTTAAGCTTTGTAAAATTTCAATCTGCTCTTCTATAGGAAGATTATCATATTCTTCCTGTGTCAGCATATCTTCATCTCTTCCGAAAATTGTCCCGGTTCCGGTGTAATCTGTAACGGGAGCGCTTTCGACAGCAATTGCGCTTGGAATTGAATTACCGTTTCTTATTCTTTTCTGATTAGTGACGATTGATTCGTTTTCATCACTGAAAATCTCATCGAGGAAAATATAATTATCTTCCGTCGTATTTTCACTGCTGATATTTCCGGTACCGATTCCTGTTTTACTTACAGGTGTATCGGAAATTATAGTTTGTGGTTTTTTATCCGACACAGGCAGCTGAGTGGTATTAATATTTCTCATGTAAATGAAAAGCACCACACATACAGTAAGCGCAGGAACAACAACCTTCCAGTATCCTGCAAGCTTTCCTAAGAAGCTTACTTCGTGGGTTTCTTTTTCTGTGTGAACTTTTGAAAGAATGTTTGCCTGCAAATTTGCAAAATACACTTCAGACGGAACTTGCAATTCAGTTTCCCTTACAAAATTCATTGTGCTTTTTAATGAATCGAATTCCTCTCTGAACGAAGAGTCTGTGAGTAATCTTGCTCCAATCTGTCCTCTTAAATTTTCATCATCGAGCTCACCTGTTATGTAGTCCGGCAGACTATGTAACAGTTCTTCATAATGATTGTTTTCCATAATATTGTTCTAGTTTAAACTAATTAATACTAAAAATTTCTTTAATATCTTTTTTGCTTTTTATATAAGCTTCAATTTTTTTTACGGCGTGAAAATAATTTGCTTTCATTCCGCCTACAGATTTATTTAAAGCGTTTGCAATTTCCTCGTAGCTCATATTATCATAAAATCTCATATTAAAAACTGCTCTTTGCTGGCCCTCAAGATTTTCAATTGCTTCCTTCAATAATTTCTGTTTTCTTTTTTCGTCGTAATGCTCATCGGTATTCATGTCATCACTTTTTATATCCAGAGTTTCATCTTCGATATCTACCTGTCTGTTCGAGGTTTTTTTCTTTTTTGTAATGTGATTCAGACAAAAGTTTACGCTTATTTTGTAAATGTAAGTGAAGAACTTCGAATCTCCTCTGAAATCATGTAAAGAACTGTGCACTTTAATAAAAATATCCTGTGTAATGTCATTTGCTTCATCGTGATCTAAAACCATCTTGCGTACTATCCAATAAACTTTTTTCTGGTATTTATTTACAAGTATATTAAATGCGCGTGTGTTACCCTTCTTAAAACTTTCTATTATTTCAATATCATCCGAATCTATATTTATTAATTCGCCAGCCAATAAAAATCTTTATTTATCAAAAATAGTAAATTCGATGTTAAAATACTTCAATAACACATCACAGCCGCTATTAAGGCAGCTGCGATGTTAAATTTTATCAGAATGCTGAAACTCTGTACGGCACTCCCATGTAAGTTGATGAAAACATATTCGGGTTATTATTCCATAAAGAACTTCTTGTGCTTGCGCTGATGAACGCATTAAATACCCCAAGTCTGTGCAGCGCATAAATTGTAAAAGTTTTTTCATAGGTTCTTTCATAGGTTGAACCTACCAAAACCTGCGATGTCATACCAAAAGCTATTCTATGGAATCCGAATGCATTTCTCGACCAGTGAAATGCTACAATGTCCGTATCTGATTGATTGCTCGTTGCAAAAACTTTTACTCTTATGTTATCATTTCTTTTCACATTCATTATTCCGTTACCGTTAAGGAATCTTGTTGTGAACAGATTGCTTGTAAAGTCGGGACCGTTAAGTGTAATCAAAAGATTTCCGTTTTTATAAAATTCAATCTTGCTCATAGTAATGTTAGACTTTCCTAACTCTGGGGTTATTGTCTGCCCGTCAACAGCTGAAACATTCAGAAGTCTCCAGTTGAGTCGGAAATTCTGACTTCTTGCAATTCTTTTAAAAGTTGCGGTACGAAACTGCTCCTGAGAATACGGCTTCACAGTTGAATCCAAAGAACCGCCTATGTACCCCTTAATGATAAAATTTCCGGTAATGGTTCTTTTGATGGATAAAGTTTTTAATGTGTCGGTATTAACCGTGAAAGAAGTTGAGACACTTGTACCTGTTACTCTTCTTCCGTAAAATTTTAAAGAATCATAACCTGTTAATTCATTTTCATTAGCAAACACGGCTCCTTCTTCTGAGAAGTCTAAGACTTCATTTCCAAGAACTTCGTTATCGTCGTCATTTGAACCGTCGGTTGATTGAATTGCAATGTTGGTAATGTATTCATCTTCGGTAGTTGCCGTTGGGCTTGTGACTTCATCTTTATTACAGCCGGAGATGCTAATAAAAAAAATTGCGAAAAGGGCCAGATTTAAGAGCAATGTAAATCTACTAATTTTGTTCATAATGTAAGGTATTTTAAGGTTGAATAAATCCAGCAAGTAACATATTTAAAACGTCTGAAAGTAAGACATAATCTTATTGAAAAAGTTTAAGATTTTCAACGTTTGAACTTTCTTATTCATTAGAACAAAATTTTTTTAAAAAAGTGCGTTTTAGAGTGTTTTTTAAATAAAAACAAAGAAATCTAAACGAAAATGCCTTGAAGTAGTTCATAAATTATTATAACTTTGATATTTATGGAAAAATCGGCAAAAAAAATCCGCGTTGTAATAGGTAAAGTAGGCTTAGACGGGCATGACAGAGGGGCAAAAGTGATTGCAGCAGCATTTAGAGACGCAGGTATAGAAGTAATTTACACGGGTTTAAGGCAAACCCCGGAAACAATTGTTGAAGCGGCTTTGCAGGAAGACGCGGATGCAATTGGAATCAGTATTTTGAGCGGCGCACATATGACAATATTTCCTAAGGTAAAGAAATTAATGGATGATAAAGGTATGAACGATGTGTTGTTATTCGGCGGCGGGATAATTCCTGATGCCGATATTGAAGAATTAAAAAAGATGGGCGTGGGGCAATTATTCACTCCCGGAACACCAACTTTCCAGACGATTGAGTATGTGAAAGACTGGGTAAATACTCACAGAACAAACTAGCATTTTAATTTTTATAATAATCAAATCAATTTATTTCAAGAATGTCTGAACCGGTAAAATTCGGAACCGATGGATGGCGTGCTGTTATCGGTGATACATATACATTTGCAAATGTAAGAAGAGCTGCTCTTGCAACAGCTAAAGTTTTCAAAAATCATCCTAAGATTAAAAACGGAATTATCATAGGATACGATACGAGATTTCAGTCCGATGCTTTTGCAGCAGCAGTTGCGGAAGTTTTCGGCAATGAAGGAATAAAGACAAAGCTTGTAAATAAATTTGTTACAACACCGACTGTTTCACTCCTTTCAAGAGATTTGAATCTTGCATTCGGAATTATGATTACTGCTTCACATAATCCTGCGAAGTATAACGGATATAAGCTAAAGGATGAATTCGGCGGCTCTATGAGTCCTGATGAAATTGTAAAGATTGAAGCGGAACTAAAAAACATCGGCGAAGTTGAAATTAAAAAAAGTCTTGAAACTCTTTTAGCTGAAGGAATTGTTGAATACTTTGATGGCGACGGCTATTATATAAATTATCTAAAAGAAAAGATTGATACGAAGAAAATTGAAGCTGCGAAGCTGAAAGTAATTTATGATTGTATGTACGGGGCAGGACAGAATACCATCAGCAGGTTGATTAATGTAACTCAGCTTCATGGTGAAATAAATCCGGGATTTGGTAAAAGCGCTCCTGAACCTGTAGAAAAAAATCTTACAGAAGTTTGTGATAAAGTTAGAGAGGGTAAGTTCGATATAGGAATTGTTACAGACGGCGATGCTGACAGAATTGCAATTATTGATGAGAACGGAAAATTTTTAGATGCGCAGAAAACTTTTGCTCTTCTTTTAAGATACCTTTACGAGAAAAAAGGATTAAAAGGAAAAGTTGTAAGAGGATTTTCAACCAGCGATTTAATTAAAAAGTTTTGTGATAAGAATGGATTGCAGTTGGACACAGTGCCAATCGGATTCAAGCACATTTCGCAAATAATGATAAATGAGGATGTGTTAATCGGCGCTGAAGAAAGCGGCGGAATAGGTATAAAAGGTCATTTACCTGAAAGAGACGGTGTTTATAACGGAATGCTTTACCTTGAAATGTTAGCATCTTACGGTAAAAGCATATCACAACTGAAAAAAGAACTTGAAGAGGAATTTGGTTCTTATTATTATAGAAGAAACGATGTGAGCACTACCGAAGAAAAAAAGCAGGCAACCCTCGTAAAGTGCAAAGAATTAAAAGTCGGTGATGAAATAGCAGGTAAAAAAATCACTGCAATCGACGGATTAGACGGCACAAAATTTTCATTTGAAAACGGATGGCTTATTGTAAGAGCGTCAGGAACTGAACCGCTCTTAAGATTTTATTGTGAAACTACAGGTAACGATGAAACTTCCCAAGTACTAGAAAAGGCAATCAAAGGTTTCAATCTTTAATACAAAACTGAACAGGAGATTTTTTATTTAGCATTTATACATTTTTGTACCGAATACATCGGGTATTATTTTTTTGAATTAAATACTATTATATTTTGAAATTAAAGATTGCAGTCTTATTCGTTCTATTGCTTTTTAGTTTTTCCACGTCTTATTCCCAGTTAAAAGAAAATCCCTTAGATAAAAATTCAGGAAAAATACCAACTACCACTTTACCTACATCTCCCGGAAAAATAAACGCAGATGCTCCTCAGTTATTCGGTTCAATGACCGATGCAAATGTTCATTCCAAAACAACTCCTGTTGAGGGTGTAATTAAGGGTAATGAATACATTGTAGGGCCAAATGATTTATTCACATTAGGCCTTTATGGATTTGTTAATCAACAAGTCCCTTTATATGTTTCACTTGAAGGAACTGTGGTTATTCCTACTGTTGGAGAAATAAAAGTTGCAGATATAACTTTAGCAGAGGCTAAGGATAAAGTTGTTAAGGCTGTCAAGAAAAGATATTACTCCAGCGATGCAAGTTTTACATTAACACAACCTAGAACATTCCTTATAAAAGTAAATGGTCTTTCACAAGGAACCTGGGAAGTAAGTCCTGTAATGAGAGTAAGTGATTTGGTCAGCCAGGTCTTTTATGATACTACAAGCATGACTAGTGTCTTCAACGAAAAATTTAATAAGGTTGAGTATTTTCAAACTCAAACCTCAATGAGAAACATTGAGTTGAAGCGTAAAGATGGCTCAGTAGTAAAGGTAGATTTATATAAATATTTCATGACCGGAGATGGGAAATATAATCCACATTTTTTAGAGGGGGATTTGTTAAAGATTCCCAAAAATCAACTTGATAAAAATTATATAACTATAACTGGTGCTGTACAGTTAGCGGGAGGATATGAATATAACGAAGCAGATGATTTAGAAACTGCAATTGGTCTTGCAAGAGGTTTTGATACTTATGCGGAGCAGGATAGCATTATAATATACAGGCCATACATTAATAATAAAGGCTTTGATGTTTATAAAGTGTCTTATACAGAAAATAAAAATTTTAAAATCGAGAATTTTGATAGGATATTTGTAAAATATGGAAACGACTACCGGAAGAAAATAACTGCTTTAATTTTAGGAGAAGTGCCTCGTCCAGGATACTATCCCGTGGCTTTTAAAACTACTACAGTAAAAGATTTAATTGATATGGCTGGTGGGGTGACTGAAAATGCTTATCTTCCTTCATGCATTATCTTTAGAAAATATGATAAGGAGTACACATATTCAGATTCAACTGATCTGTATATAAATCAACGTGCAAATGATCTGATTGTAACAGATAGAGATCAAGTTAATTTTAATATCGACGTAAAGTCTCGAAGAGGCCGTGTAATTGTCGATTTTGAAAAATTATTGATATATAATGATACTACTCAAAATATAATTCTGGAAAATGATGATATTGTCTATATCAACGATGATAAAAAAATAGTGTATGTTTATGGAAGTGTGAATAACGAAGGATATGTAAAATATGTACCGGGAAAAAATTATGAATATTATTTACAACAGGCCGGTGGTTATGGTGAAAGTGCAGATAAAGGAAATACAAGAATAATAAAATTTAATTCCCGCGGTTGGTATAAACCTGATGATGTAAAAATTCAGTCAGGAGATTTCATTTATGTTCCTAAAAATGAGAACGAGAAATTTACTGATACAATGACATGGATTTACCAGCTGGTCGCTGCTGTAGGAACTGTAATCACGTCTTATATTTTAATTGTAAATAATACAAAGTAGCTAATAATGCTAACTTTGTTTAGAAATTTAACATGGAAAATAATAATATTATATCATTTCTAAATCTCTTCAGAAAATATAAGAAGCCAATTTTAACAATTAGCGGAATAAGTGCTGTGGTTACATTCGTGGTGGTTTTTTTTATTATGGATCCCATATTTTATTCATCAGCTAGTGTAAAGATTACGTCAAAAGTCGGAGGTCTGGGGAGTTTATTAAGCGGAGGTATTCCAGACGTTGGTGATTTGGGTGATTTAACAGGTGTTTCCTCACCCAGTGCAAAAGAATTAGCTTTATATGAAAATATTCTAAATAGTAGAAAGTGTCTTGAAGAAACAATTATCAAGTTTGATTTAATGAATGAGTATGATTTTAAGTACATGCAGGATGCGGTAAAAAATTTCCGAGAAGATATTTTAGTTCTCAAAAAAGATAAAGCGGCCAGCACTTTAGAGATTGGAGTTTATAATAAGGACCCTAAAAAAGCTATGGATATTGTCAACTTCTTGATAGAGCAGCTCAACAAAATTAACATAGAGTTAAATGTAAAAAATGCTGCAAGTAATAGGAAGTTTTTGGAAGAGCGCTATAATCAAGCAACAAAAGATCTTGCAAGTTCCGAGGATTCTTTAACTTTTTATCAGGAGCAATATGGGATAGCTCCTGATATTACTGTGAAAGCTGCCGTGCAAGCACAGATTCAATTAGAAACAGAATTAAAATCTGAAGAGGTTAAGCTTGATATTCTTTCTAAAATCTTAAGTCCTGACCAGTCGGAAATAAAGGCGCAACAAGATAAAATTCAAGCGTTAAGAAAGCAGCTTCAAGGTATCGAAAACTCTGATAATACCCAGACTTTTTTAAAGTTAAAGGGCGCACCAAAATTAGTAATGAATTTTCTCAGATTGCAAAGAACTGTTGAAATTCAAAATAAGATACTTTCTTTTTTATTGCCTTTGTATGAACAAGCAAAAATTGAAGAAAAAAAAGAAATGCCCTCAGTAATTGTTCTTGATGTGGCAAATTTGCCGGAGAAAAAAGCAAAACCCAAACGATCAATTATAATTCTGATAGCAGTAGCTGCAACGTTCATTTTGGCATTCACATCTTTTGTTTTAGCTGAAAAATGGAGAGAAATAAAAAATGGACAATACCAGATTTAAGCAAATAAGTAACTATTATATCCCGGGAATAGTTCTTTTTCTTTTCCTTTTTTTTTGGTAATAAATGTAGTACTCCAAAATACCGATTTTAAGTTCATTTATGCGTATTTTCTTCTCGCATTAGTGTTCCTTTCCTTTGTTTATTTATTCACAACAAATAAAGTATCAGAATTAATAAGAAACTTTGACTATTTTGTTGGGTTTGGAATTCTGATTTTTTCAGTGTTCAACTTTAGTTACATACCTTATTCACTGGGGATTGATACGGGAAATGTAAAAATAATAGGAGTGTTTTTTTTCTTATTGTTAATATTTCATGTTTATACAGAGCCAAAACAATTTAAGGTAAAATATAATCGCTTTGAAAAACTATTTTTCTTTTTTTTAATTTTATTTTTTACAATATCATTAATAGTCAATTTCAAAGATTTTTTAAATGCTGATGGTCTGTTTAAAATAATTACAATAATTGGCGCAGCATATTTTTGGATTTTTTTTTTTTCAAAGAGAATGTTGTCTTCACCCAGATTAATGAATTTTGTAATTAATTTTATTTTTTGGGTTGGCCTATTGTCGGGCCTTTATGGATTTTTTACTATTTTATATCCCCAGGTAAACTCGCTAAATCCGATCCCAGGTACCGCAGTTTCATTCTATCAACATCCAAATGCAGCTGCATTTATTTATAATTTTTCAGTTCCATGTGCAATCTATAGATTAATTAAAAATAAAGGAAAAGTATTCTCATCATTCCTTATAATATTAAGTCTATTTTTTATGCTCGTAAATTTGCTTTTTACCTATAGTCGTTCGGGAATAGTTGTTGTATTTTTGGGGATATTAATGTTCCTGTATTTTAATTATAAAAAGACTTTTGTTTTTATCCTACTCATTTTGCCCATTATATATGCTACATTAATTTCCGGTTTTACAAGTTCAAAGGGTTTATTAACATTACTGGGAAGATATGAGTTACTTTATACTTCGCTTGAAATTTTTAAAAGCTCAAAACTTGGATTATATTTCGGATTCGGAACTTATTCTATTACTGATATATTTGATTCTTTTAGACAAAGTTTGGGCATAAGAGATAGCCATAATTATCCTCATAATTTTTTAATTTATTTCACATTGCAATTTGGATTATTCACAGCTATTACTTTTTTTATATTATTATTCTATATAATATCAAGGGGGGTTAAGAGTTTTTTCTTGAAAAAAAATAGCCTAGAGTTTGCTTTGGCGGTTTGCATAGTGGTACCAACAACTTTGCAGGCTTTAATGGAAGATTTTGTACTTTTTCCTGAATTTTATCTTTTCCATTTTTACTTAATCTTTATCGGAGTAATTTTTCATTATATTAAAGTTTATAAATTAAATGCTGTATCGAATTAATTCTATTTTAAAGTATTTTGGTTATGCCATAAGAAGACCATACAGTGGCTTTAGCTTAAATTATAACATTGATTGGATAAAAAAATATAATATTAATACAATTTTAGATGTTGGAGCAAATATAGGTCAGTTTGCAAAATTTATTTACGGCGTTTTTCCAAATGCATTAATATATTCCTTTGAACCGATTGAAGAATGTTATGATAAGTTAAAAGTAAATATGAAAGATTCTAAAAATTTTAGAGCTTTCAATTTTGCGTTGGGTAGTAAAGATGAGGAAATGAATTTTTATTTAAATGATTTTACGCCTTCTTCTTCTCTACTTAAGATTACTGATAACTCTATTGAGAATTTTCCAATCACTAAGAATCAAAAAATTTCCAAGGTATCGGTAAAAAAACTTGATGGGTTAATTAATGATCTAGAAATAAGAAAAAATGTTCTTATGAAAATTGACGTTCAAGGATTCGAAAAAAGTGTCTTGGAAGGGAGTATTTTATTTATAGAAAAATTTGTTAAATTATTAATAGTAGAAACATCTATAATACCGTTGTATGAAAATGAATCTTCCTTTGAGCAAATTTATGATCTAATCACTAAACTAGGTTTTGATTATAAAGGAAATCTGGATCAATTATACAGTCCAATAACAGGTGAAATTCTTCAGGTTGATGCTATCTTTATGAAAAAAAAAGATTGAGTTTTGCTTAATAAAAAAAATGTAACATGGAATAGTTTTTCTTTTATTTTTCTTGCTTTTTCAAACTTTGTTAGTTTTACCTTTCAAATCAAGGCGTATGATACAGGTACCTTAGGTTTTTTTCTTCTTATTAGTTCTTTATTTGGACTTGGAAACAGTCTCGATTTAGGATTCGGTCTATCTACCGTTAAACACATTTCTGAGTTTAATAAAAATAATGACAATGAATCAATTAAAAAATATCTTACCACTTTTAGTTTTGTCTTTTTGGGGTTATCACTTTTTATTTCGTTAGTCTTATCTTTGTATTTTCATTTTTTTCTTTCAAACAGTGAAGTTATTGCCAATGCAGCTCTTGATGCTCAAATCATTTTTTTAAGTTTAGCGGCGGCTTTCATTTTTAAATACATATCTAATTTTTTGAAAAATATTTTAGAAGGTTTTTCTTTCTATGTGGAATTAAGTAAAATAAATATCATATTGGGACTTTTGAGTATAATCATTTTTTCCCTAGTATATTTTTTAAAACTAGATATATATTATTTAGGCTTTGTTACGTTACTCTATAATGTACTTTGTTTTGTAATATTATATTGTTATTTGGTGTTTTACAAGAAAGTTCTTCATATTTCTTTTTCTTCGTTTAGTTTTACATTTCTAAAAACTTTTTTTGTTTTTGGTATAAATATTCAGATCTCAAATTTCTTCACAAGCCTCATAGATCCAATTGTAAAATTTTTTCTTGGACAGTTTTTAAATTTAAACTATGTTACGTTTTATGAAATGGCAAAAAAAATTATTGACTTTACAAATGGGCTTATCATAGCAGCTCAAAAGGGTATATTGAATTTTATTTCAGAAGAAAACGTAAGTAATAATTTAAAAAAACTTGTAAATACCAACTTAAGCCAATATTCACGTATGGCGAATTTGTATTCAATTTTAATATACGGAATATTAAATCCTGTAATATGTCTTTTAATTTTTTTATGGGGTAAAAGTAATGAAACAGTCCTAATTTTTTTAATCTTTTCGCTTTCGTATTCTCTGATTAATTTCGGAAGCAGTCTTTACCAGGTTTTGGTTGTAATCAAAAAAGGAAAATACCTGATTACAATACAGCTTATCAATATGTTCTTTGTAACTATATTTACTTTTATAACATTATTATGGTTCAATAACTATTTGGGACTTCTATCTTTTTATATAGCAACTGTTGTCAGTTTGGTATTAATTTTTTCAATTTTAAAAAAGAATTTTGATTTTGATTATAAAAAATATATAAACACAACTTATTTCATTCAAACAATTTTTTTAAACATTATATTAATAGTTCAGATAGGACTTTTGTATTGTTTTATGGATTATTGGTTAAAAATACTCGGTGTGTTTTTTATTCTTTATGGAATATTTTTTTGGAATATAATTAAGATCTGTTTGTATCAGTTTAAAAACATATTAAAAAATCCTATTAGTTAAGATTTTGACAGAGAGAAAAAAAATCAGCATAATAACCCCCTCTTACAATCAAGGGCAATTCATCAAAGATACAATTGAATCAGTTCTGCAGCAAAATTATTCTAATGTTGAGCACATTATAATAGATGGCGGATCCACAGATAATACTTTAGAAATTCTTAAAACATATACTCATTTAAAATGGATATCAGAGAAAGATAAAGGTGCTGCTAATGCTATAAATAAAGGTTTTAAAATGTCCACAGGGGATATTTTAACATGGTTAAATTCGGATGATTTTTTTGAGAAAAATATTTTTCAGGATATTGTAAATATCTTTAACGATGGCTCAACTGAATTGGTAATTGGAAATTTAAAGTATATAGATCTTAAGTTAAACACGGTATGGGTAAAGGATACGTCGCTTCCTTATACATATGAATATCTGCTTAGAAAATCTGCTGATATAGTAAAGCAGCCATCTACATTTTTTTCAAGAAATTTACTTTTAGAAACAGGAGAGTTGGATGAGAATTTAAAATTGGTATTCGATTATGATTTGTTTGTGAGGATGCTTAAAATTACTACTCCGGTTTTTCTAGATAAAAACTTAGTTTACCAGAGAACTTATGATGAAACTTTGACTAACTCTTTCCCCAGACGGCAGGCCTTTGAAATTTTTAAAGTTTCAAGAAGAAATGGTGGTAATTTACTTGATCCTATTAATTTGACAAATCTTAGGAAATTAATTTTTCCCGATCCGAACTCAAATTTTTATCAATTTTTTAAAAAACTGTTCTTATATTGAAAAAATTTGTCAATCTTACAATTCTTTCAGGGGTATGGGAAAATTATCACAGGGCAAAATTTACTGAAGCATTAAGTTGTAAATTTAAAAGCTGGAGTGATTTTATCGTTTCAGAAAACCCTGTTTCATTAACGGTAAATTTATTTTATAAATTTAAAACTCGTTTTTTAGGCCTTTTTTTAAAGAGGTTAAAAAAAAGAATTATTTTTAAAAATACTGAGTTATTTACACCATGGATAATTTTTAATTCGAAATTTTGGAAAATTTCTTTATGCAGATATATTGATTCATTTTTATGGGGTATGCAAATATATAGACACTTAAGTATATACTATAAAAATAAAAAAATTATTCTTTATATATGCCTTCCGGAGCATTTTTATCTTTTGAAATTTATTAAATATGATATTTTGGTATTTGATTATTTTGATAATTATGCTTATTCAATCAAAGGAGAATTAGATAAAAAAAAGCAGGATTTGATTGATCAAATTATTTTTAAAAGTGATTTAATTTTATGTACTGCTAAAAAAATGTATGATTATTCTTATTCGAAAAACCCAAATACTCTATTGCTGCCAAACGCCAGCAATATTCAAATCTTAAATAAATCATCTAGCGAAACCGTTAAAACCGAACTGGATAATATTTCTGTCCCGATAATCGGATATGCAGGAGTAATACGGGATTGGATTAATTTCCCGCTTATTCAAAAAGTTTTAAAAAGATTTTCCCATTCACAAGTAATTTTTATCGGACCTGTTGAAAGAAATGTCAAAAAAGAGTTGAAAAAGCTAACTCAATATGATAACTTTGTTCATTTACCCTATAAGCCTTTGGAATTATTACCTGCTTATCTGAATAAATTCTCAGTTGGAATCATTCCTTTTGTAGTTACTGAATTTACAGCCGGGGTTATGCCTAATAAATTTTATGATTATTTGGCTGCAAAGATACCTATAGTCTCATCTGGTCTAATAGAGTTAAGTAAATTTTCTGGTTTAATAGGTTATTCTGAAACGGATGAAGCCTTTTTATCCAATATTGATATGGTTATAGAAGGAAATTTTAATTTAGACACCAAATTATATAATGCTCTACTTAAGGAAGATAATTGGAATAAAAGAACTGAAATTGTCGAAACATATCTACAAAAAAATATTTTGAAGAGTGAATATAAAAAAGATTAAAATTGTTCACATTATATCAAATCTTTCAATCGGAGGTGCGCAATTATTTTTGTTTGATGTTTTGTTTTGGTTGAAGCAAAAAAAAGATTTGGACTTTCCAGCACATTGGGATCCTAAGCTTAGAATTCCACGTGGACAAGTTGTCGCG
>JADMIO011426207.1_pt1 | contig 32618 bp, 34 predicted proteins | sample 8958161 | NCBI WGS metagenome assembly JADMIO01 (sample SAMN16585339, study PRJNA669376) | soil metagenome | isolation source: Crop rotation soil | place: USA: Cullars Rotation, Alabama | collected 2011
CGCGACAACTTGTCCACGTGGAATTCTAAGCTTAGGATCCCAATGTGCTGGAAAGGATCGACTGCTCGGGGCGCGCTGGCTCGCCGGACACGGCATGGAGGACCTCAAGGCGCTCCCGGCGCCCGACTTCGACGGTCTGCCGCTCGATCGCTACCTCGCGCCGCGGCTCGTGCTTCCCTACGATCCGACGCGGGGCTGCTACTGGGGCAAGTGCACCTTCTGCCATTACGGGCTCGCCGAGGTCGGCACCGCGGCGTATCGCGAACGTGACGTCACGGCCGTCGTCACGCATCTCCGCGCGCTCTCGGAGCGCCACGGCACGCGGTACTTCTACCTGTCGCAGGACTCGGTCGCGCCGAAGACGATTGTGAAGCTCGCCGAAGCGATCGCCGCGGCGGGGCTCGACATTCGCTGGGCTACGGACCTGAAACCCGAGAAGTACATGACCGCGGACCGCGCGCACACGCTGCGCAAGGCGGGGGCTGTCGCGTGCGCCCTCGGCGTCGAGTCGGGGTCGAAGCGCGTCCTCGAGCTCATCGACAAGGGCGCGCCCCCGGCGGTCGTGAGCGACGTCATCGATCGACTCGCGGACGCGGGGATCGCGGCCGAGGCGATGTGCTTCACCGAGTTCCCGACGGAGACGCACGCGGAGGCGCTCGAGACCCTCGCGTTCCTCGCCGACCGTCGCGAAAACCTCGCCGTCTACATCGTCGGTGAGTTCGGGCTCACGCACGGCTCGCTCGTCGCCCAGGCGCCGTCGCGCTTCGGGATCGCCGAGACGTGGGAGCTCGAGGGGGATCACCTCGGGCTCGGCATCTTCTTCGCGCCCGAGCGCCCCTGGAAGACCGCCGAGGAGCGCGCCGACGTCGACGCCGAGCTCGATGCGCTCTCGCGCGGCTGGACGCTCCGGACGTACCCGTGGGCCGGCGCGGTCTCCACGGCGCACACCGTCCTCTACTACGACCGGTTCGGTCCTCGCGTCTTCAAGGACCTGGCGCGTCGCCGGACGGGCGAGAACGCGAGCGCGAGCGCGACAGGGCGGTTCGAGGCCAGCCTCCGCTTCGATCCGGAGCAATGCGCACGCGCCTCCGAGAACGAGGGCGCCATCTGGTCGACGCTCGTGACCGACGAGCGTCGTGTCGGGCGCTCCTTCTACGACGCTCACGCCGCGGCGCTCCCGGCGGTTCGACCGCGGCCGTCGCGTGTCGCGTTTCAGGTCGGCGCAGCGCCCAGGCGCGTGGTCGGCCGCCGGCCGTCGCACGCGTCGAACGCCGCTCGCAGCTGACCGCTTCGACATAGATGCATCGCGTGCATCTATGCCATGACAAGCATGCACTGGATGGATCCGCAGACTGCGGTAGCTTCCTCTTCATGAGCAACGTCGTCCGCGCCCAAGGGCAAATCCAGGTCCGATGCAGTCCCGAGCAAGCGTTCTCCCTTCTCGCCGATCCGACACAGGTCCCGACGTGGCGTCCCGACGTGCTCGCCTCGAGCCCGCTCGAAGGCGAGGGCGTCGGGGCTCGCTACGTCGAGACGATCCAGTTCTTCGGTCGTAAGTCGCAGACCTTCGAGATCGTTGAGCACGGTCCTGCGCGGCGCCTGGTCGTCCGCGCGGTCGACGGGCTCGCGCTCCGCCCGACGCAATCCTTCACGCTCGAGCGCACGGGCGACGGCACGCAGCTCACCTACGAGATCGAGCTGCCGGTGAGCGGCTGGTTCGTGCTCATGAAGCCGCTGCTCGCACGGATGATCCCCAGCAAGTGGGCCGAGTATGTCGTCCAGTTGCAGCAGAGGCTGGAGGCTGTCGCTCAGGAGTGATGACGCTCGACGTACGCGCGGAGCGAGCCCTGGAGATCGAGAGACGGCTTCTGCAGGAACTCGTCACAGCCTGCCTCGAACGCGCGCTGCCGCGAGCGCTCGTCGCCGTAGCCGCTCATGGCGATGATGTGCGGATGATAATCGTCCGGAGCGCGAGCACGGATCTGGCGCGTGGCTTCGAAGCCGTCGATGACGGGCACGGAGAGGTCCATGAGGACGATCTCCGGCTCGAGCTCGAGCGCCTGGTCCACCGCTGCAGCTCCGTCCGACGCCACGTCGACGCGACATCCGAGCGCGCTCAAGAGCTCGGCTTCGGGTACCCGGGTGTCCTCGTCATCCTCCACGAGGAGCACATGAAGTGGCGCATTCTTGGACCCAGAGCGCTCCATACGGGCAATTTGGTACGCCCCGCCGCCGGTCGCCAGGTCGATCGTGCTGGAGCTGGGTCGGCACGGCGATCGCAAGTGGGCCGATATGAACCACACGCCCATCCTCGAGCCCGCATCGACTGGGGTGGCGGGCTTCGATCGGATCCTTCACGGTGGCCTTCCCCGGGACGAGCTCCACCTCCTCCAGGGATCCGGCGGTACGGGCAAGACGACGCTCGCGCTGCAGTTCCTGCTCGCCGGCGTCGCTGCCGGCGAGAACACCGTCTACGTCACCGTCTCCCAGACGAAGCTCGGTCTCGAGAAGATCGCTCGCTCGCATGGATGGTCGCTCGATGGCATCTTGATCCACGAGCTCTCGCCGGGCACCGTGCTCGAGCATCTTGCGGCGCACCAGACCGTGCTCCACACGGCCGAAGTCGAGCTCGGCGAGGTCACGGAGGAGCTCCGCAAGGTCATCGGAGAGGCCCAGCCTCGCCGGTTGGTGTTCGACTCCATGGGCGTGCTCGAGCTGATGGCCGGCAGCGCGACGCGGTACCATCGCGAGATCGTACTGCTCCGTCAGTTCCTGACGGGGCAGAAGTGCACGGCGCTGTTCATCGGCGACTGGCTCGCGAGCGACCAGGCGGACGTCACCGCCAACACCGAGATCCATAGCCTGACCTCCAGCGTCATTCATCTCGAGCAGACGGCGCCGGAGTACGGGGAGTTGCGCCGCCGCCTCCGTGTGATCAAGATGCGCGGGGTCTCGTTCAGCGGCGGCTACCACGACTTCCGCATCCGGACGGGAGGCATCGAGCTCTACCCGCGGCTCGAGCACGCGGTGGAGCAGTACAAGGAGTTTCGGCGTGTCGCGAGCGGGCTGAAGCCGCTCGACGCCGTTCTCGGCGGCGGCCTCGAGCTGGGGACGGCGTGTCTGCTCGTCGGCCCGTCCGGCTCCGGCAAGAGCACCCTCGCCACGTGCTATGCCCGGGCCGTCGCCGCCGCGGGCGACCGGGCGGCGATCTTTCTCCTCGACGAGCGGCGCGAGACCTTCACCGTCCGCTCGAGCGGTCTCGGGATCGACATCGAGCCCTTCCTCGAGAACGGGAGCGCTTTTATCCGCGAGCTCCCGACCGCGGACATCAGCCCGGGTGAGTTCGCGCAGAGCGTGCGCCGCGCGGTCGACCGCGACGGAGCCCGGCTGGTCATCATCGACAGCCTGACGGGGTACTTCAACGCCATGGAGAAGCTCCCATGCTCGTCGTGCAGATGCACGAGCTCTTGACGTTCCTGAGCCGTCGAGGCGTACTCACGATCCTGACCGTGTCGCAAGAAGGCTTCATGAGCGTCGGGCCGTCGGGTGTGCTGGACGTCAGCTATCTCTCGGACTCGATCATCGTCCTCCGCATGTTCGAGGTGAACGGCGTCATTCGACGATGTCTCATCGCGAGCAAGAAGCGCCAGGGCGAGCACGAGACGACGATTCACGAGATGTTCTTCGGACGCGGCCGAGTCGCCGTGAGCGAAGAGCCCCTGCGCGACTTCCGCGGCATCCTGCGAGGAGATCCCGTGCCGGCGCTCGCCACGGTGCCCGATCCGACCGTGCCATGAGCGAGCCCAAGAACGAACGCGTGCTCATCGTCGCTCCCGTCGGCCGGGACGCGCCGCTCCTCGCGCGGCTGCTCCATGAAGCCGGTCTGCAGTCGACCGCATGCACCGATGCCGGCGAGCTTGCCCGAGCGCTGCGCGAGGGCGCGGGGTCCTTGATCCTGACGGAGGAGGCGCTCATGCCGGCCATCGTCGACGCCATCACGTCCGCATCGGCAGCGCAGCCGGCGTGGTCGGATCTCTCGGTCGTCCTCCTCGTCGATCCGGAGCCGGGCGTCCCCGGCCGCGGGCAGCGCGTGGCGGCTCTGGACGCGAGCACGAGCTTGGTCGTCCTCGAGCGCCCGGTTCGAGCACTGCCGCTGATCAGCGCGGTGCAGGCCATGCTGCGCGTGCGACGTCGTCAGTACGAGATCCGCGACCTCGTCGCGAGCGAGAAGGCAGCACGCGAGACGGCCGAGCACGCGTCGCGGGTGAAAGACGAGTTCTTGGCCACGGTCTCTCACGAGCTCCGGACGCCGCTCACGGCCATCCTGCTGTGGGTCCGTCTTCTCGAGAGCGGCGGCATCGACGAGAGCAAGACGCGTCAGGCGCTGGAAGCGGTCGCACGCAGCGCGGCGGCTCAATCGAAGCTGATCGAAGACCTCCTCGACGTGTCACGGATGATCACGGGCAAGCTCAAGCTCAGCGTCCGAGCGCTCGATCTCGCGCCCATTGCGTCCGCCGCGATCGAGGTCATTCGACCCGCTGCAGAAGCGAAGGGCATCGCGGTCGAGGCGGCGGTCGACCGCGACGCGTTCGTCCAGGGGGACCCCGCACGGCTGGAGCAGGTCCTCTGGAACCTCCTCAGCAACGCCGTGAAATTCACGCCGGGCGGCGGCCGGATCGCCCTTCGCGTGATGCGCGCCCCGAGCTGCGTTCGCATCTCGGTCGCGGATACGGGTCGCGGCATCCCGGCCTCGTTCCTTCCGTACGTGTTCGACCGCTTTCGGCAGGCCGATGCGAGCCTCACACGTCGAGAAGGAGGGCTCGGCCTCGGCCTCGCGATCGGCCGCGAGCTCGTCGAGCTGCACGGCGGCACGATCCGCGCCGACAGCAGCGGCGAAGGGCGTGGCGCGGTCTTCACGATCGAGCTTCCGCTCTTCGGCCCGCCACCGATCCGTGCAGCGACCGAGAGCGTGAGCCCTCCCGATGCAGGCTTCCTCGCCGGGATCCGCGTCCTGCTCGTCGAGGACGAACCCGCCACGCGCGAGGCGTTGGCGCTGACGCTCGAGGCCCGCGGCGCAGAGGTGGTCACCGTCGAGTCCGCCGCGGCGGCGCTCGACGTGCTCGGGCGAGGGCCGCCCTCGGATCGCCCGGACGTCCTGCTGAGCGACCTGGGCCTCCCCGGAAGCAGCGGCTACGAGCTCCTTCGAGAGAGCCGTGCACGGGAGGTTCTCCGCGGAGAGTCGCCGATCCCCGCCGCGCTGCTCACGGCGTATGCCGGGGACGCGGAGCGCGAAAAAGCGTTCGAAGCCGGCTTCGCCGCCCATCTCGTCAAGCCCGTCGAGCCCGCGCGGCTTGCGGCGATCGTTCGGGAGCTGGCGCGCGGCGACGGAATGAAGCAAGACAGAGGCGATGGACCGCAAACCGCGACCTGACCTCGTCGAGGAGCAAGCGTGGGCCGCCCCGGTGAGCAGCGACGGCGTCGTGGTGATCACGGCCTCGGCCGGTGGCCTGGAGGCGATCACCGACGTGCTGTCCGCCGTGGGCAACGATTTTCCGCTCCCCATCGTGCTGGTCCAGCATCGCGGTGATCGCGACAACGACGTCCTGCCCGAGCTGCTCGCACGACGCACGGGGCTCGACGTGCGGCCCGCGAAGAACGGAGACCTCCTCGAGCCCCGCACGGTGTACGTCTGTCCACCCGGCGTGCACGTCACCACGGAGCGGAGTCTCCGCTTGATCCGAGGGCCGAGGCTCGAGTTCGTGCGACCGTCCGCCGATCTGATCTTCCGTTCCGTCGCGCGTCGGTACGGACCGCGCGGCATTGCGGTCGTCCTCTCCGGTCGTGGGTCGGACGGAGCGCGCGGGAGCGTCTCGATCGCGGAGGCCGGGGGCACCGTCTTCGCGCAGGCGCCTGAAACGAGCGCCTGGCCCGAGATGCCCGAGGCAGCGGTCCGTCACGGGAGGGTGGCTCACGTCCTCTCCGCCACGGAGATCGGCGCCGCGCTTCGAGCGCTCGTAACGCAAGGCGATGGGTCCGCAGGTGAACCGGAAGCGGCTCCCATCAAGGTGCTTCTCGCCGACGATCATCGGATCTTCCTCGACGGTCTCCGCACGCTGCTCGAGCGCGAGCGCGACATGCAGATCGTCGGCGAGGCCGAGACGGGGCGAGTGGCCGTTCAGCTTGCGCAGCGCTTCTCGGCAGACGTCGTCGTGATGGACCTGGCGATGCCCGTGCTCAGCGGCATCGACGCCATCCGCCGGCTGAAGGTCCTCGCCCCGAAGATCAAGGTCGTGGCCCTGTCGGCACACGCGGACGAGGCAACGATCGCGGACGTGATGCACGCCGGCGCGAGCGGCTATCTCTGCAAGAGCGTGGCGTTCGGCGAGCTCGCGCGAGCGATCCGCTCCCTCGCGGCGTCCCCTGGCGCTTCCGCACATTCCTGAGCTCCGAGGTCGGGCAAATTGTCACACCTCGCGGCGTTGGCCTTTCGCCGCCGGACGACGCTAGATTCGCGACGTGCACGACGTGGACGCGGCGGACACAGCGGGGGGCGCGCGATGAGTCGAGAGGGCAGCGACCTTCGTGCGCTGATCTTGGAGGACTCGGTCGACGACGCGGAGCTCCTGGCGCGACACCTGAGCAAGGCAGGCTATCGGCTGGACTGGAGGCGCGCGGAGACCGCCGCAGGGCTCCGCGAAGCCCTCGCGGAAGGGCCATGGGACGTGGTCTTCTCCGATTATTCGATGCCCGGCTTCGACGCTCCGGATGCCCTGGCGATCGTCAAGAGCGAGCACCTCGACGCGCCCTTCATCATCGTCTCGGGCAGCGTGGGCGAAGGCGCCGCGGTCGAGGCGATGAGGGCCGGCGCCCACGACTTCTTCTTGAAGGGGAACCTCACGCGGCTCGCCGCTGCCGTCGAGCGCGAGCGCCGCGACGCGCGGGTCCGCCAGGAGCGACGCCAGGCGATCGAGCAGCTCCAGGAGAGCCAGGAGCGCTTGCGCGAAGCGGTTCGCGCCCGGGACGAGTTCCTCTCGATCGCGTCGCACGAGCTGAAGACGCCGCTCACGTCGTTGACGCTCCAGGTCGAGAGCGCCCGTCAGCAGCTCGCCAAGGGCGACAAGAGCGACGACGCGGTGAGCGCGGCGAACGACAAGCTCGATACGAAGCTCACTGCGGTGTTGCGCCAGGTCAGCCGTCTGGCGACGCTGATCAACAACCTGCTCGACGTGACGCGGATCACGTCCGGGCACATGGTGCTCGCCCGCGAGACCTTCGATCTGCGCGACGCCGTGGAGGCCGTCATCGCCGGATCGCAAGCGCTGCTCACACGCTCCGGCTCCGTCCTCCGATGGAACCCGGAGGCGCCCGTCCGGGGATCGTGGGACAGGATCAGGATCGAGTCGATGCTCTCCAACCTGGTATCCAACGCGATCAAGTACGGGCAGGGCAAGCCCATCACGCTCGAGGTCGACGTTCAGGACGACCGAGCCCGGCTGATCATCGCGGACGCCGGGATCGGGATCGCCGCCCAGGAGCAGGAGCGCATCTTCCACCGCTTCGAGCGGGCCGTCCCTCAGCAGCACTTCGGTGGCCTCGGGCTTGGTCTCTGGGTCGCCCGCGAGATCATCGAAGCGCATCACGGGACGATCGCGGTCGTCAGCGCCCCCGACGCCGGATCGACGTTCACCGTCCTGCTGCCTCTCTCCCCCCCGCTCCAGCAAGAAAAGGACGACTCTGGATGAACAAGGCACCGGGACCGCAGCCAAACGGCCGCTTGGTGATGGTCGTGGACGACGACCAGGACATCCGCGAGATCATCAGCGAGGTCCTCTCCGACGCCGGCTACTCGGTGGTGACCGCGAGCAACGGCGCGGAGGCGCTCGAGCTCCTCGAAGGGGGGCGGCCGTCACTCATCCTCCTCGACCTGAACATGCCGGTGATGGATGGGGCTGCATTTCGGCGCGCGCAGCGAGAAGACGCCGCCCTGGCGGCGATCCCCACGGTGGTCATGAGCGCGGTGCATCAGATGCTCGAGCGCATCGCCGATCTCGGAGTGAACGACGCCCTCGCGAAGCCGGTCAGCCTGCGGCAGCTCATGCAAGTCGTCGAGCGCTACTGCGGGTGAGCGGTCGCTTTCTTTTGTAACGCGGAGCGCCCTCGGGTCACTGATCGTGAACCAGGAGGACTGCGATGACCGTAATCGACGAGATCGGTGAGGGTATCTACCGAATCAACACGCCCGTACCCGAGCTGCCGGGGGGCTTTTCCTTCAACCAGATCCTCGTCGCCGACGACGAGCCGCTTCTGTTTCATACCGGCGGCCGCAAGCTGTTCCCCGAAGTCAGCCGTGCCATTGCTCGCGTCCTGCCGGTCTCCAGCCTCCGCTGGATTGGCTTCTCGCACGTCGAGGCCGACGAGTGCGGCGCGATGAACGAGCTCCTCGCGGCGGCGCCCCATGCGACGCCCGTCGCGGGTCAGGTGGGCGCGACCATCGCTCTTGCCGACTCCGCGGATCGCCCCGCGCGCGCTCTCGCGGACGGCGGCTCCTTCAGCACCGGCAAGAGGAGCTTCACCTGGTACGACACGCCTCACCTGCCGCACGCCTGGGAGTGCGGCTTCCTCTTCGAGTCGACGACCCGGACGCTGCTCTGCGGCGATCTCTTCACACAGCCGGGCGCGAACACGCCTCCGCTGACGGACCGGGACATCCTCGGGCCGAGCGAGTCGTTTCGATCGAAGATGGACTACTTCTCACACACCCGCCTCGCGCGACGGAGCCTGGAGAAGCTCGCGCTGACCAACCCTCGCACCCTCGCGTGCATGCATGGATCGGCGTGGACAGGGGACGGCGCGAACCTGCTCCGGGAGCTCGCGAACGCTCTCGACGACTGATCATGGTAGGCTCCGCTGCGGTGGCACTGCCGGGTACTGGTGCAGACGCCGGCGCGGTCGCGGCGGACGACCTCGAGGACGAGGCGCTCGCGCGTCAGGTGATCCTCGGGGACGCACCCGCCGAAGAGATGCTCTGCCGGCGCCTGCTGCCACGTGTTCGCGCATGGGGCCTCAAGCATCTCCGCGAGGAGGCCGCCGCCCGCGATCTCGCGCAGCACGTCGTTCTCGCCGTGCTCGAGGCCTTGCGCACGGGTCGCGTCGCCCAGCTCGATCGCCTCGGACCGTTCGTCCTCGGCGTCTGCAAGAACACGATGCTCGAATGGAACCGCAATGAGCGACGTCGATCGACGCTGCTCGAGCGTTTCGGCCCGGCGTTCGCCGATGCGGACGGCGTGCGCATCGACGATGTCCGGCTCGACCGGAGACGCCTCGCGGGATGCTTCGAGCGCCTGGCGGCGCGCCCCCGAACCGTCCTCGCGTTGACCTACTACGCCGAGCAGTCCACGGAGGCGATCGCAACAGAGCTCGGACTCTCGCCCGAGAACGTCCGCGTCCTCCGCTACCGCGCGCTGAAGCAGCTGCAACACTGCATGACGGAGGAGCCGTGATCGCGTTCGAGCGGCTGGTCGCATGTGCCGTCGGCGATGTGGCGCCGGAAGAGGAGCGGCACGTCGAGGAGCACATCCTCTCGTGTGGGCCGTGCGCCGATCTCTATGCGACTCTCGTGCGCCTCGGAGCGGACGTCGCGGCACTGGTCCGCGCCGGAGGCGCCACGCTCCAGATCACGCAGACGCTCGAGGAGCGCGTGGAGCATGACGGTCTCGTGACACGCCGGTACAACCTATCGCCGGGGGATGTCGTGCCGTGCGCCGTGAACGCGGAGGACATCTATTCGCTCACGACGCTCGCGGCAGATCTCACGAACGTGGAGCGCGTCGACCTCGTTCGCGGCGACCAGCGTATCGCCGACGTCCCGTTCGATCGTCGAGGTGTCGTCCGACTCCTCACGTCTGCAAACGTCCTTCGCACTCTCCCGACGATGAAGGTAGCCTTCCGGCTCATCGCGATCGACGGAGCCGGCCGCGAACGCATCGTTGCACATTACACGCTGGACCATACCGGGCTCGCCTGAGGGCCACATGCCGGCGGCGCGCGGGCGCAGCTCAGAGGCATGACGGGATGCGAGGCGAACCGCCACAAGGAGGGGCCTGTCATCGGATCTTCACGGCCCGCGGCGCCGGCGCGGAGCGACCGCTTCGCGTCGCCGGAAACGTGAGCTATCGGCGCACCCACCCGCGCGGGTGAGCTTTGCATGCACTTTGCACGAGCAGCTTCACAGGAGGCGAGAACGCCATGTCAACGATCGCGGACAGCGGAGCGTTCCGGGCCGCAGAAGTCGGGATGCGGCAGGGGCGTCGGACGGTCGTTCTCGTCGACGACGACGCTGACCTGCGCTTTCTCTGTGGGGAGGTCCTCCGTGCGGCGCGCTTCGACGTCGTCGAGTGCGCCACGCTCGCCGCCGGGTTCGCAACGCTGAGGAAGATGGTCCCCGAAATCGTGATCCTCGACGGCGACCTTCCGGACGGGAGCGGCCTCGACCTCGCTCGCTGGATGCGCGCGCGAGGAGCCTACGACCGGACGCGGATCATCGGACTGTCCGGCCGAAAGGGCGAACACGACATCGCAGCGGCGCTGGCTGCAGGCTACAACGACTTCATCGGGAAGCCGTGCGCTCCAGGCGTCCTGCTCGCGCACATCGGGGCGACATCGGCGCCATCCTGACGCATCCTGACCCGAGCGTCGCGCGCGACGCGCTGACTCAGCCAGGATGGTGCTGGACCTGCTCCGCGAGTGACGGTTTCCCGTGCAGGCGCTCCGCGAACGATTGGTACTCGCCGCCCGGCTCGCGCACGGTGAGGACGGGGCATGGCGCGTTGCGAACCACGGCATCGGCGACGCTCCCGAGAAGGGCGCGCAAGCGTCCAACGCGCCCATGGGTCCCCATGACGATGAGGTCGTACGCCCCGGCGCTCGCGGTCTCGACGATCTTGCGGACCGGGTCTCCCGCGAGCATGAGAAACGCGATGCGTGAACCGAGGGTCGCCTGTGCTTTCTCGAAAGCGTCGCTCATGGTTCGTTCGATCTCTTGACGTGCGCTCGGAGCGCTCGGCGTCGCTCCGCCCACCTGGAACGAGTCGGGCCCTTCGACGTGGAGGAGGTCGAGCGTCGCCTCGCCCTCCTCTGCGAGCGCCAGCGCATGCTCGAGCGCGGAGAGCGATGGAGGTGAGCCGTCGATCGGCACGAGGATCTTCTTGAGAGCCGCCATGCGGCGATGGGGTGCAATCGGTGTACCCGGTGTACCGCGATACGCACCTCAGCGGAGAGCTCTCGACTCCAGCGCGTCCGACGAACGTCGCGATTCGGGCGCCGAGACCACGGATCTCCGCGCGGCAAGCGCGTCGTTGATCGCCATGTTCAATGCATCCGGATCGAAGGGCTTGGCGAGGAACGTGGCTGCGCCGAGCTGCTCCGCGCGCTCGCGCCCGTCGGGGAGCGCGGACATGATGACGACCGGAATCGCGGCGGTCTCTTCCGCGGCGAGAAGTGTCTGGAAGACCTCGGCTCCGCTCGTGCCGGGCATGACGAGGTCGAGCACGATGACGTCGGGCAGATCGTCCTTGCCTCGGCCCTGCGCCATGCTGATCGCATGCTTGCCGTCGGTCGTGAGCCGCACGGAGTGCCCCGCGGACTCGAGCACGATCTGCATCATCTCGAGAAGGTCGGATTCATCGTTGATCACGAGCACACGAGCCATCGTCCCCTACCAACTCCGTTAGTGCGGTGCCTTCGGAAGCGTCAGCCAGAAGTGGCAGCCCTTCTCCTCTCCCGACTCTGCGTGAATCGTGCCGCCCTGCGCCTCCACCGCACGGCGAGCGATCGCAAGACCGAGGCCCGCCCCCGGTTGCTTGGAGCTCGCACGCCGGAACGGCTCGAAGATCGTCTGCAGCTCGGCCGGGGAGATACCCGGGCAGCTGTCCCTCACGTGGATGACGACCTCGCCGGGGTCATCGTCGGCGAGCAACTGGACGTCCCCGAGCTCCGTGTACTTCACGGCGTTCTCCATGACGCTCTCGAGCGCCGAGGACGCCAACTTCGGATCGACGTGGATGACGATATCGGGATCGAAGACGGCCTCGAAGTGGAGGCCCTTTGTCTCCGCCGCCAGCCGCGCCGCCGACACGGTCGGCTCGAGCACCTGCCCGAGCGTGGTGACGATGGGATGCGCCTTCAACGTGTAGGTGTCGCGTTCGACGAGCAGCACGCTGTCGATCAACTCCGCGAGACGCCTCTGGCTTCGTTCGACGATCGCGAGCGTCCTCCGCTGCTCCACGCTGAGAGGTCCGGTGCGCGCGAGCTGGTTCGTCCCGAGCACCGCGGTCGTCAGCGGATTGCGCAGCTCGTGGGTGATGAAACCGATGTGCTCCGCTTCCTGCTTTCGCGCCTCGTAGTCGCGGGATGCGACGTAGCTCTTCACCGCCGCTTGAATCGCGCCCTCGATGAGGTCAGCGAGCTTCCTCGTGTCTGCGCTGTCGAGCGGCGCGCCCCTCTCGCTCTCCACGACGCGAAGGATGACCTGGCGAAGGACGATGAACTCGTGAACGAGCTGATCGATGTCGAAGCCGAGCCGCACGCGTTCGGCCGCGTGCGACCGGGCCACGGTCTCCCAGGTTGCATAGCCGCCGCCCGTCGGATTCGCCTGCCGCAGGCCGTCCGCGAGGCGGAGCAGGTAATCCGGGAGGGAGTCCCGGAGCTCCGTCATGCTGATGTCCCGGCCCTTGACCGACCGCGCCACGCTCTCGATCCAGCGTTGCTCGATCTCCTCTCGACACCGGACGACGACGTCCGCAAGCAGCTCGCGCTCGCTCGCGTCGCGGTTCGCATGCGACGTGCTCACTCGCGCTCTCCTCTCGTCACTCTTGTCCGTCGTTCTCTCTGGTCTTCCCGCTCACGCCGCTCACGACGCAAGCGCAGTGCCATCAGTGGAGCGCGGGCAATCCGGACACGGCCGCTCCGGCGAGCCCGAGGAGGGTCCGCACTTCAGCGTCGCTCGTCGGAGTGAAGTCCTCGTACCAGAGACCTACCCCATAGAAGGGCTCAGGCATGCGCAAGCAGACGAGGTCATCGGCCACGGCCTCGAGCCGGGCGCACGTGTTCGGGGAGCCGACCGGGACAGCGACGACGACCTTGGCCGGATGATGCTCCCTCACCGCCCGCACCGCAGCATGCATCGACGCTCCGGTCGCCAGCCCGTCGTCGACGAGGATCACGGTCTTCTCCCGGAGCTGCGGCGCGGTCCGCCCAGCTCGATAAGCGTGCTCGCGACGAAGGATCTCCGCCGACTCGCGACGCACCGTCGCGTCGAGGGCGCGGCGATCGATGCCGAGCGCGGCGATCGTGTCGCGGTCCAGCACGATCCATCCTCCCGAAGCGATCGCGCCCATCGCCAGCTCCTCTCGACCGGGTACGCCGAGCTTTCTCACGACGAAGACGTCGAGCGGTACCGCAAGCGCCCGCGCTATCTCGAACCCGACCGGGACGCCCCCACGCGGCAGCGCGAGTACGACGAGCTCCTTCGAGCGATACCCCTTCTCGAGAAGCGCTTTCGCCAGGGCGACCCCAGCTTCACGGCGATCGCGAAAGAGCGGCTCAGGGAGGGTCATAGCGAGGATCCGAGCAGGGCCCGTGCCGACAGAAGGCGCGAAGCTTGCTCGATCCGCCCCCATGCAGGTCGGCGAAGTATGCACGCGCGCTGTGGCCACGATCGGGCGCCGAACGAGCCTCGTGGAGGCTGCTCGACGGATGAGAGACGAGCACATCGGCACGCTCGTGGTGGTCAGCCCCGACGACAGCAAGGTACCGGTCGGCGTCCTGACCGACCGCGACATCGTCGTCGGTGTCGTCGCGACCGACCCCGAGCATCTGTCACGACTCGACGTAGGCGACGTGAGCACGTGCGATCTCGTCACCGCCACGGAGGAAGAGGACCTTCATCTCGTGCTCCGACGCATGCGTCGATTCGCTGTCCGCCGCGTCCCGGTGGTCGATCAAGCGGGCGCGCTCATCGGCGTGCTGTCGCTCGACGACATCCTCGATGCGATGGCCGAGGACATGGCCGAGGTCGCGCGGCTCGTCGCCGAGCAACGCGTCCTCGAGCGTGAACGTCGCCCATCGCCGCCCTGACGAGGCAATCCTTCACATGTGCACGGATGGAAGGCTCCAGGCACGCCTTCCTCGGCTTCTCGGTGGCTCGCGCTTGCCGCTCGGTCCGGAACGGATGCTGCAGACGGTACGCATCCCCATGGCAAAGCTCGAAGTCGAGCAGATCGACCTCGCGGAGCTGCTCGACGTTCTCCTCGGGCATCAAGCGGAGCTCGGCGGCGACCTCGCGGGCCGCTCGAAGATGCGCGACGTCGTCGCCGCTCACCTCGGCTGTTCACTGCTCGAGGCCGAGGAGCTCGTGGACACGCTGATCGCCCGCGGCTTCGCATGGCTCGTCCATGACCCCGAGGGACGCGAAGGCTGGCGTCTGCGCATGGGGACGTGAAGGGGTCCAGGGGTCCAGGGGTCCAGGGGTCCAGGGGTCCAGGGGTCTAGGGGCAATGCCGTTCGCTTAAGGCGTCCTCATCCCGAGCCGCGATCTCCGCGGCGCTGAAGATGGAGGCGTTTCGCGATCATGGGCTTCGGGCGCGCATATCGATGCCGCCAGGGCCCGATCCCGATCTCGCTCCCGATCCCGATCCCGATCCCGATCCCGATCCCGATCCCGATCCCGATGTTCGGGGACCGGTCTCGGGCACCGGTCGCCGGGCTCGGGCACTGGTCGCCGGGGCCCGTTCCGGCATCGGAGCCGGAGTCGGGCCGCGGTCGCGGACTCGGATGCTGCTCGTCGCGAGCTGTTGGGCGCCGGGCCAAGACGCCCGGCGCTCACCCAAGGAGTCGCCATGCAGCTACGTATCCTCGACGACATCGTCCACACCATCGCCACGATCCACCGCCTCTGCCGCGTCATCTCGCGGCACGATCCGGGTCTCGGCAAGCAGATGAAGCGGCCCGGTGAACTACCGGCTCAAGGCGATAGTTCACCCGCTGACACCCGCTGAACTATCGGCTCAAGGCGATAGTTCACCCGCTGAACTATCGGCTCAAGGCGATAGTTCACCCGCTGAACTATCGGCTCAAGGCGATAGTTCACCCGCTGAACTATCGGCCGAAGGGGCCCGGGCGCCGAGCCGAGGAATGCAGAGATCGCCGGGCCCCGCCCCGTGCCGCCCCTTGCTTGTCGCTGTCCGGGGGGTCCTCTGTCCCCGCCCGGTCGAGCTTACTGCGTCGACCCATCGGGCCCCAAAGCCCTCGACCCCTCGACCCTCGGCCCCCCCGCTCAGGCATCACCGGTGCACTTCAGGACCATGACCGTGATGTCGTCGACGGTCTCCGGCCTGGGAGCGCGCTCGATGAGCTCGTCGACGATCGCCGGGGCCGCACGTCCGCGATCGACGGAGCCGATGAGGTCTTCGGGGGCGCGCCCGCCCGCCTCGAGCAGTCCATCGCTGTAGACCACGAGTACGTCGCCGGGGGAGAGCCGAACCGCGAACTCTTCGTAGGGGGCAATCATCGGGAAGCCGACCGGACGCCCGCCCCGTCGAAGCCGCTCGAGCGCGCCGCTCACGCGCCGGACGAAGGCGTGTCCATGGCCGGCGTCGACGTAGCGGACTTCGCGCGCCGAGGCGGTCAGTCGCGCATGAAACAGCGTCACGAAGCTCGAGGTGCGCGCGAGGTCGCTGCTCAGGGTGTGCTGAAGCAGATCGAGCGCCGCGCCCGGTGCGTTCTGATGAGCGAGTGCGCGCAGGACGGCGCGGACCGTCGCCGCAAGGAGCGCCGCTGGGATCCCCTTGCCCATGACGTCGCCCACGCTGAGCACCGCGCGATCGGGCCCCGCCTCCCAGTCGAAGAAGTCACCGCCGACCTCGCTCGCGGGAATGCACCGCGCGGCGAGCTCGAAGCCGGGCAGGCGCGGCGCCTCTCGAGGGAGAAGCCCGGCCTGGACCTCACGGGCACGTGCGAGCTCCTTCTCGAGCCGATGGCGCAGAGACGCATTCGCGAGACTGAGAGCGCGTGCGCGGAGGAGGATCTCGACCCGAGCCTGGAGCTCGAGCTTCTCGACCGGGCTCACGATGAGCTCGTCGACCCTTTCCCAGGCGTGGCCGGCCGCCATTCCCATCCCGCGTCGCTGGGTCACGAGGAGAAACGGCAGGAAGACGGGATGCACCGCGCGCTTCGTCGCCTCGATCCACTGGCCGTACCTCTCGAGCGAGGGCCAGTCGACGATCGCCAGATCGAACGCCGGGCCGAGCGTGGACGGCGAATCGGAGATCTCCACTTCGTGATGGTGAGACAGCCACTCTCCGAGGAGCCTCCGGTTCTCGACGTGCTCGATGAGCAGGACAAGGCGGCTCATGGGGTGCTCATGTCGCCCTTTGGCCGTTGCTCTTTTCTCTCGCGAGCTCGGGATAACCGGTCAGGATCCCGCGGAGCTCCGTCAGGGGATGCCCCACCCGGATGCCCGCCTCCGTGATCTCGAACTCGCGGAGCGTGGTCTCGAAGCCGCTCACCCGCTTCTTCAGAACGCCCACCGCACGCTCGAGACGGCCGTGCAGCTCGAGATACCGCAGGAAGACGATGTTGTCGGCGAGATGACTGATTCCGATTTCGGTCGCGGCGAACTCCCCCGTGATCGTCTCGATCTCGTTCACCAGGATGACGGTCACTCCCATGTTTCGCAAGTACGCGCAGATCGCGTGAATGTGCTTCGTGAGCTGGTCGCCCTGCAGGCAGAGGCGATAGCCGGCGATGCTGTCGATCATCACGATGCGAGCATGATTGCGCTCGACCTCCTGGCGAACGAGATGGGCGAACTCGTCCGGCCCGTACCGGAGGGGCTCGATCTGAACGGCGGAGAGCGTCCCCTGACGGGTCATTTCGCGCGCTGGGATCCCGAGCTCCTCGGACCTCTGCAGCATCGTCTCGACCGCCTCCTCGATGAGGTAGATGCACGACCGCTCTCCGCGGCCGGCCGCTTCCTTCGCGAACGAGAGGCCGAGCGTCGTCTTTCCGACGCCCGTAGGCCCGGTGATGACGGTGACCGTGCCGCGCTCGAGGCCGCCATGAAGCTGCTCGTCGATCCCGCGGATACCGGAGGGCACCACCTCCTTGGTGAACTCGCGACCGTGATGATCCGGGACGAGCCGCGGATAGACCTCCATTCCGTGGTCCGTGAGCCGCAACGAATGCTGGCCGGCCTCGTAGTCGGAGCCGCGGAACTTGATGACGCTCACAGCGCGGCCAGAGGGCCCTGACTCGAGGTGGAGCACACCGTCGCTCAGGAACTGGAGGTGCTCGTCGTTCGTGATCTCGCTGCCCTCGGAGGTGAAGAGCACGGTCGCGCCCCGCTCCTCGAGGAAGCGAAGAAGCGAGAGGACCTGCTTGTGGTACTGGAACGCGTCGGGCGAGAGGTAGCGGAACTGCGTCATCGCCTCGAGAAAGACGCGATCGGGGCGAACGCTGTCGATCTCCTTCACGATCATGCGCGTCGTCGGCTCGCGCTCGACTTCGGCTGGAGTGAAGATGTCGTACGACTGCGCCTTCGTGAAGAACTCGGAGCCGGGCGTGAGGTCGACGAATCGAACGCCCTCGAGGTTCAGCCCGAGCACGGCCGCGTCCTTGCGGATCTGCTCCGTCGACTCCTCGACCGTGATGAAGAGCGAGCGCTCGTTGCGCAATGCGCCGGCGGTCAGGAAGTGGAGCCCCAGCATCGTCTTGCCTGTGCCAGGCCCGCCACGCACCAGATAGGTCCGGCCCGGCAAGAGACCGCCGTGAAGGACCTCATCCAGGCCAGAGACCCCGGTCGAAGGACGTCGTTCCTCCTCGGACATTCGCTTGTTCATACAGGCCTCTTTCTCTCGGTCTCGTCGAACGTCGCTCGATGAGACGGAGACAAGATCGATGCCGCATCGCCGCGGCCGCGCTGCGCTTCGCTGGCCGCGCTTGCATCTCTGGAGCGGCGATGCAGTTTCGTTACGAGGCCGCCGATGATCCGCACCTATGAAAAGCAAGGGATCCTGACGCTCGACATCGCCGGCCCTGCGACGATGATCGAGAGCCCTGCCGTCCACGACGCCGCTCGCACGTCTCTGTCGCGAGGCGTTCGGTGCGTCCGGATCGACCTTCGCGACTGCACGACGATGGACAGTACGTTCTCGGGCACGATCCTCTCTTTGAAGCGCGAGCTCGAGGAGCTCGGAGGAGCACTTACGTTGGTATCGCCTTCGGCCCGCGTCCTCGAGCTCCTACGCGAGATGGGGCTCGAGGACTTCTACGCGATCGAGGTCGGCGAGCGCCCCGTCGGTCCATGCCGGACGATCGCGACAGCCACCCCCGAGGTCGCCACGCTCCGGCGACGGATCCTGGATGCTCACGAAGAGCTCCTTCGTGTTCCGGGAGCTCCGGGCGATGCGTTCAGCACGGTAGTCGAGGAGCTGCGCCGAGACGCGCCGGCGTCGACGAAGAACTTCACGGGAGGCGCGCCGGATGAAGATCGTGAATCCACGTGGGGACCTCGTCGTCCGTCGTCGATGCGACGTCCATGCTCTCCGGAGGATGTCGCGCCAGGAGCAAGGATAGGCCGACCTCCGGATCGAATTCCTTCCGCAGGTGAGCCGGGTCTTCGCTGACGACGATCTCCAGGCTCGGCCAGACGGAGCCTTCGAGCAGGTGGCCCCCGCGTGTCGTGCCGTCGGCCAGTCCGAGGACGGCGCGAACCTGAATCACGGGCGTGCCCTCGTGATGCGCCACCTCGCCCGCGAAGACGAGCACCTCGGCATGCTCCGCGACGACGATGCGGCGATGTGTGCTGCGCGATCGGTCGAGGAAGCCGAGGACCGCGGACGAGAAGGCGCCGGTCGCGCGGATCGAGCTCGGCCCGATGCTCCGGCGCCGGACGAGCCCAGCGAGCAGGCTCATCGGCTCCTCGCCGGTCTCGAGCTCGACGGCGAACGTGCGCTCCGCCTTGCCCTTCGAATGGAGCGTCTTCGTCTTCATGCGCGCGTGACAGCACCCGTCAGTGCGACTCCTCGAACTCGGCGTCGACGACGCCTTCCTTCTTCTCCTGCCCCGGAGGCTGCTGCCCCGGAGGCTGCCCGGGAGCCGCGCCGCCGCCGGGCGGTGCTCCGCCCTGCCCCTGGTAGAGGGACGAGGCGATCCGATGCGATGCCGCCTCCAGGCGCTCGAGCACGTCGCGCACGCGACCGTCGTCCTGCTTTTCGACGGCGGCCCTCCCCTCCTGGATCAACGCCTCCAGCCCGGAGACCTCCGCTGCCGGAAGCTTCTCGCGGTTCTCGCGGATCGTCTTTTCGATCGTGTAGCAGAGGTTGTCGAGGGTGTTCCGGCGTTCGATCTGCTCGCGTCGGTCCTTGTCTTCCCGCTCGTGCTCCGAGGCCTCACGGACCATGCGCTGGATGTCTTGCTCGTTCAGGCCCGAGTGCGCCGTGATCGTGATCTTCTGGTCCTTGCCGGTCGCCATGTCCTTCGCGTGCACCGACAGGATTCCGTTCGCGTCGATGTCGAAGGTCACCTCGATCTTCGGGACGCCTCGCGGCGCCGGCAGGATCCCTTCGAGGCTGAACCTCCCGAGCGTGCGATCGTAACGCGCCTCGGGGCGCTCGCCCTGGAGCACGTGCACCTCCACCTGCGGCTGGTTGTCCGCCGCGGTCGAGAAGACCTCCTTCTTCTGCGTCGGGATCGTCGTGTTCCGCGGGATCATGACGGTGAGAACCCCGCCAAGCGTCTCGATGCCGAGCGAGAGCGGCGTCACGTCGAGCAAGACCATCTCGCCGACCTCGCCGGAGAGGACGCCCGCCTGAACGGCCGCGCCGACCGCGACGACCTCGTCCGGGTTGACGCCCTGGTGCGGGTCTTTGCCGAAGAGCTCGGTGACGCGCTTCTTCACGAGCGGAATGCGCGTGGAGCCGCCGACGAGCACCACCTCGACGATGTCCTTCGCCGTCCGCTTGGCGTCGTCCATCGCCTTCTTCACGGTGTCCATGGTCCGGTCCACGAGCGGCGCCATCATCTGCTCGAGCTTCGAGCGGGAGAGCCTCATCTCGAGATGAGCCGGGCCGCCCGGGCCGACGGTGATGAACGGCAGGTTGATCGACGTCTCCTGCACGCTGGAGAGCTCTACCTTCGCCTTTTCTGCGGCCTCCCGCAGACGCTGAAGGGCGATCTTGTCGTTCGAGAGGTCGAGCCCGGAGCTCTTGCGATACTCCGTGACGATCCAGTCCATCACGAGGTTGTCGATGTCGTCGCCGCCGAGGTGGGTGTCGCCGTTGGTCGCGATGACCTGCACGACGTTGTCGCCGACCTCGAGGATCGAGATGTCGAACGTGCCGCCGCCGAAGTCGTAGACCGCGATGACCTCGTCCTTCTTCTTGTCGAGACCATATGCGAGCGCGGCCGCGGTCGGCTCGTTGATGATGCGCTTCACGTCGAGGCCCGCGATGCGACCGGCATCCTTGGTGGCCTGGCGCTGCGAGTCGTTGAAGTAGGCGGGGACGGTGATCACGGCCTCCTTCACCTCGGAGCCGAGGTACGTCTCGGCTGCCTTCTTCAGCTTCTGGAGGACCTTTGCGCTCACCTCGGGCGGAGTCACGACCTTGCCGCGAATGGAGAACGCCGCGTCGTCGTTCTGGCCGCGCACGACCTTGAACGGCATTCGCTTCGCCTCCGCGGAGACCTCTTCGAATCGCCGCCCCATGAAGCGCTTGGCGCTGAAGACCGTGTTCTCTGCATTCGTGATCGCTTGCCGCTTGGCTATCTGACCGACCAGGATTTCGCCCTTGTCGTCCCAGGCGACGACGCTCGGGGTCAGGCGCGACCCTTCCTCGTTGACGAGGACCTTGGGCTCACGACCCTCGATGATCGCTACCACGCTGTTCGTGGTGCCGAGGTCGATACCGATCATCTTCGCTTTGGCCATGACCGGGTCGCTGCAACGGACATGCCCCACTCCGCGTGCGGACGGGGCTCGCGCCCGGGTTTCAGGGGGCGTCCCACGCTCCGGACCATCGGCCCCCATCGTCGCGAACTGTCATGCTCCGCCTCGCGTCGAGGCAGAGTCGCCCGACGCTCAGGGCTTGCGGTACGGGTTCGGCAGAAGGTTGGGATCGCTCTGCGGTACGGTCGAGGCCGGCGGCGGCTCAGGCGGCGGCGAAGGCGGCGGTGAGGGCGGCGGTGAGGGCGACGACGCTGCGCCGAGCGGGACGACCGCTCCCACGTGCGGACGCGGCGGATGCCGACCACGTGAGCTTCGTGCTGGAGCAACGACTGCAGCGAGCGGCGCTGACGCCGTCGGTAACGCCACCGTCGCGGCCTGTGGCGCGGGCGACGGCGACGGGTCGACGGCCTCGGTGCTCACCGGGACGGTCGGCGTTGCGGTGATCGGCTGCGGAGGCGGCGGTGGAAAGGAGACCTCCGCATTGGGGGGCGACCGGAGAGCCCCGAGCTTCAGCGCCGTGACGACGACCCCGATCGCGAATCCGGCGAGCAGCATCGATCGACGCGCCACCGGCGACGCCTTCGGAGCCATCGGCGCCCTGGCGCCGGCGGAGGAGCGCTGCGAAGCCGACCGGCGCGACGATGCCGGCGCGAGCGCCGCCACCGGCCGCTCTCGCGGCGTCGTCGGCGCCTCGGGCTCGATCGAGATGCGCGCCGCCTCTGGGGCAAACGCGCTGAGCACCGTCGGCGCATAAGCGGAGACGGATGCTTTCGGAGCGGGCTCGCGCTCACTCCCCGGTGCCGGCACGCTCCGCGTATCGGTGATGGCACGCGGCCGATTCGCCGTCGGACGCGGCGTCTCCGAGGCGAAGGGCGACGGCGATTGCCGGACGATCTCCGCGACGCGCTCACCATAGGCACGCCACGAAGCCGAGGCGAACGGAGCGAGGGCGGCAGCGAGCGCGCCCACGTCGGGGTACCGGTCCTCCCGGGAAGGCGCGAGACAGCGCTCGATGATGTGGTCGATCTCGGATGGCACGCCGACCCCGCGATCCTGGAGACGTTCGTAACGATGTCCGAGGATCGCGACGAAGAGCTCCGGGACGGAGTCGCCCTCGAACGGATAGCGCGTCGAGAGGAGCACGTACGCGACGACGCCGAGCGACCAGATGTCCGCGCGCCCGTCCACGTTCCGGGGATCGCGAATGTGCTCCGGAGACATGTACGGAGGCGAGCCGAGCGCGCCGGCATGTCCCGCGCGCGTCAGCGCGTACTCGTGCTCGTTCGGCGCGGGCAGCACCTTGGAGACGCCGAAGTCGAGCACCTTCACCGTCCGGGCGCCGTCTCTGGAGACGCTCTCGAACAGGTTCGAGGTCTTGATGTCGCGATGGACGATCCCGGCACCATGCGCGTGGGCCAGCGCCTCGCACGCTTGAAGAACGCAGTCCGCTGCGCGCGCGAGCGGCAGCGCCTCCTCACGTATCATCGTGCTGAAATCCTGGCCGTACAGCCGCTCCATCACGAGAAAGGGATGTTCTTCGAAGAGCCCGGCGTCCAGCACACGGACGACGTGCTCGCTCTCGAGCTTCGAGGCGAGGCGCGCTTCCCGCCAGAATCGCTCCGAGCTCTCTCCGCCGACGACCTGGAGGAGCTTCAGCGCGACGTCACGGCCGTCGACCTCGTCGCGCGCCGCGAGGACGACACCGCAGCCCCCTTCGCCGAGCACGCGCCCGAGCCGATACCGCCCGTCGACGAGGGTGCCCGGCTCCGGTACCGCCGCGCGCGAGAGGTCGCCCATCCGAAACGAAGACTATCACTTCGCAAGGGTCGATCTCGTGCGCTATGGGAGCCGCCGCGCCACGAACATGTTGGCGTTGTCGCCGGTCTGCAGGACCTGGTAGCCGTAGAGCCGGCAGTTGTCCCGCGACAGATGCCCGACCCCCACCCAACCGTCTGCGGGCCTCGGAATCTCGGGCACCGGTTGGGCCTCGTTGAACGGAGCCGTGAGCGAGGTGCGATGGGTGACGAAGATCCGCCCATGGAGGCGAGCCTCTTTCTCGGAGTAGAAGTAGAGGGTAAGGCCGTCGGCCGATGGAGTCGGGTCGAGCTCGTCTTCGACGATGTTCGCGCTCGAGATCCGCGTCCGCGGGCCCACGAGCGCGCCCGTGGGGTCGACCGCTGAGCTGAAGATCGTCGCGGGCTCGTTGCCTTCCGCATCGGAACGCACGAAATAGAGCCTCTGCCCCGCCGGTTCATCCGCGAGAACCGGACTCGAGACCGCCTCGGTCGTGCCGCCGACGAGCGGGCGGGCGTTCCCGAACGGATCGGCGAGCTTCGCGCGTTCGGCGGTCCACAAGACGAGCAGGTTGTCACCGACCCCTACTGCGAAGTAGAGGCGACGCCCATCCGAGGACGGCGCAGGCATGCGCGGCCCCTCGGGCTGCGTGAGCACCGGCCGCGGCGCGCCGAAGGGAACGCCGAGCGTCGCGCGATCGGCGACGAGCATCTGGCTCCCGCCGTCGAAATCGGCGCGATAGAAGTAGATGGAGAGCTCGTCGGGAGTGAGCCGCGGGAGCGCCTCGTCGTCGTCCGTGTTGAGCTCCCGGATGGGCACGATCTCGGTGAACGGCGCCGTCGTGCTGCATAGCCCGCCGGAGTCGGGGATGAGCTCTCCGTCCGGGTCCCCCGCGTCTACGACCCTTCCACCGTCCGCGCCGGAGCGGGTCGTTTGGGAGGCCGGGAGATGGCGGTCGTTCATGATCGTGCACGCGACGAACACCGCCATGAAGGCGACGCACGACAGGACGGAGAAGAGAAGCGCCCTCGCCCTCATCGCGGCACCTGCGCCTGCCCGCTCGTCTTCCGAGGACGACCGCCTCCCCAGTCGACGAAGAACAGGGCCGTTGCGAGCGTGAGCGCCGCCAGCCCGGCGGTCACGCCGATGGCCACGTTGGTGCGGGCTTGACTCACGTAGCCGGCGTCGAGCCTGTTGGCGCTGGGGTTGCGGTCGAAATCCTGCGCCTTTTGCACGGTATCCAGCCCGGAGAAGATGCTGACGGACGCTCCGGCCGCGACGAGCACGCCGCCTCCGAGCACGAACAGCGGCGAGAGACCGGAGCCTCGCTTCGCGCTGCCGTTCTCGCTCCGGTCCGGCGCGAGGATCACGCTGATGGTGTCGCCGGCCTGTACGACGAAGAGCTTCTTGACGACCTCACCGCTGTCCGTCTCCGCGGTCGCGACGTGCTCGCCGGGAGCGAGGAGCGTCGTCGCATCGGGACAGAGTGTGCCGTCGACCATGATCCTCTTCACGCCCATGTTCTGGAGCTGAGCGCGACCGACGCGCTTCAAGAGAAGAGCGAGCGCCTTCGTTGCCTCGTCACGATGGGGGGCGTCGGAGCTCGCATCGCGAAGATAACGCTCGAGGTGCCTCGCCGCGAGCAGATCCTCCCCCGCACGCTGCCAGGAGAGCGCGGCGTTCCACAAGACGGCAGGGTGACGCTTCGCCGCGTAGGCGGCCTCGAACGCCTTCGCCGCGCGCCGGTAGTCGCCCGCCTCGAACGCGGCCTCGCCTTCGCCGAAGAGCCGCTCGGCGCGGCGCTCGTCCTGCGGCGCCGGGCTCGACGAGTCGGCGAACGCCGGCGTCGCGAGCGCGAGCACGCCGCCGAACACCAGGAAGAGGACCCGCGGCCGCATCTTCACCGTCGTCCCAGGCCCACGCGCTCGAGCATCTGGTACAGCGTGGGCCGTGTGATCTCGGCGAGGTCGGCGGCCCGGCTGATGTTCCCCGAAGCCCTCGCGAGGAGCCGCGTCGCGTACTTCTCGTCGAAGCGATCGACGAGGATCCTCCGAGCGTCGCGGTAGGGCATCAGCGTGAGCTCGTCGTCCGGCGACGTCACCACCGGCTGGGCTTGCTCGAAGAGGGCATCCTTCTCGCCGAGCGCCGCGTACCGCTCGATCACGTTCCGGAGCTCCCGAACGTTCCCCGGCCAGGAGTACGCCTCGAGCATCGATGCGAAGTCGGCGGCCAGGTTCGCCCGTGGATCGCGCGAGCGCGCGCGCAGCATCGACAGCGCGATGGGGACGATGTCCTCCGATCGCTCTCGAAGGGGTGGAACGCTGACCTTCACGACCGCCAGCCGATAGAAGAGGTCCAGTCGAAACTCCCCCGTGCGCGCCGCCTCCCCGAGCCGCCGATTGGTCGCGGCGATCACGCGCACGTCGACGGGACGCGGCCGCGAGCCGCCGAGCGGGCGCACCTCACGCTGCTCGAGCACCCGGAGGAGCTTCGGTTGAAGGTCGAGCGGCAGCTCGCCGATCTCGTCGAGGAAGAGTGTGCCGCCATTGGCCTGCTCGAAGACGCCGCGACGCGCCTGATCCGCTCCCGTGAAGGCGCCGCGTTCGTGGCCGAACAGCTCGCTCTCGATCAGGTTCGGCGGGATCGCGCTGCAGTCTGCGACGACGAAGGGTTTGGCCCGTCGCGCGCTCTTCTGGTGAACCGCCCGGGTGAGGATGTCCTTACCGACGCCGCTCTCTCCTTCGATCAGGATCGTGAGATCCGATCCGGCGGCGCGCTCGAGCGTCGCGAACAAGTGCCGCATGATCGGCGAGACCCCCACCGCCTCGCCGAAGTGCGGGTTCTCGCTGATCGGGAGCTCGACGGCCTCGGCCGCGACCGCGATCGCGATCGTGGTCTCGCCGATCTGAATCGCCGCATCGCGGGTCAACGTCAGCTCGTGAACGCGCGACGTACCGAGGTACGTGCCGTTCTTGCTGCCGCCGTCGCGGACCTTCACGCCGGCCGGCGTGAGCGTGAGCCTCACGTGCTCGCGTGAGACTCCGGGATCGGTCAGCCGGAAGTCGGCGGCTTCCCCGACGCCGATGACGAAGCTCGGCTGCTCGATGAGGATCGAGCGCCCGGCGTCGGCGCCCTTCGTGACGTGGAGGCTCACGGCTCGAACTCGGAACGCCGGCGCTGTGTGCGCTACAGTGCGGGTACGAGGAGGCGACGGGCCCACAGCGCGAGAATAGCTCGACTCAGCCGCCCGTCACGATAGTCACGACATGCTACTCAGCCGCATGAAGAGCGGAGAGCCCGAGATCTTCGCGACCGTCCAGGGCGAAGGGGCGAGCGCGGGCATACCGAGCGTCTTCGTCCGCCTCGCCGAGTGCAACCTGCGCTGTACCTGGTGCGATACGAAATACACCTGGGATTGGGCTCACTACGAGAAGGCGGTCGAGACGATCGAGCTGCCCGTCGACGACATCGCCGCTCGCGCTCGCGCCGCCTCCGGAGATGGCGTGAGAAACGCCGTCCTCACCGGCGGTGAGCCGCTGCTCCAGCACGATGAGCTGGCCGAGCTCGCGCGGACGCTGCGCGAAGGGGGCTTCCGGGTCGAGGTCGAGACGAACGGGACCATCGCACCGCCCGAGGCGCTCGCCGCCCATGTCGACCAGTGGAACGTCTCGCCGAAGCTCGCGAGCTCCGGCAACACGGAGCGGGCGCGACAGAGGCCCACCGCGCTCTCGTGGTTCGCCGCGCAGCCGAACGCTCAGTTCAAGTTCGTGACCACATCGGAGGACGACATCGCCGAGATCACCGAGCTCGTCATCGCCCTCTCGCTCCCTAAGGAGCGCGTGCTCCTCACGCCCGAGGGCGTCGACGCCGCGACGATCGCGGAGCGCTCGCGATGGATCGCCGACCGCTGCCGCACGCACGGCTACCGCCTCGGAACACGCCTCCACGTGTTCATCTGGGGCTCCGAACGCGGACGTTAGCGCTCGCCGGCCAGGAACTGCCGGAACGCACCCACGTCGTCCTTCGAGCCGAGGATCAGGGGCGTGCGCTGATGGAGCTCGCTCGGCATGATGTCGAGGATCCGGTCCTTGCCGTTGGTCGCGGCTCCGCCCGCCTGCTCGAAGAGGAACGCCATCGGGTTCGCCTCGTAGAGGAGCCGCAGCTTGCCGTTCTTGCTCTTGGTGTCGGCCGGATACGCGAAGATGCCGCCTTTCAGGAGCGTGCGATGGGCGTCGGCGACGAGCGACCCGACGTACCGGGCGCCGTAGGGCGTGTTGAACCCGGCGGTCGCGGTCGGCGCGCCGTCCGACTGGTCCCCGCGGATCCACTTCGCCCACCTCTGGATCTCCGGCGTCCAGCGCGTGAAGTTGCCCTCGTTCACCGAGAAGCACGAGCCGCGCGACGGACAGCGGATGTCCGGCTGCGAGAGGAAGAACTCACCGATCGCGGGGTCGAGCGTGAAGCCGTGCGCGCCCTGTCCCGTGGAGAGGACGAAGATCGTCGACGGCCCGTAGAGGACGTAGCCGGCGGCGACGATCTCGCGGCCGGGCCTCAGCACTTCGGGCAGGCTCGGCAGGGAGAGCTTCGGATCGGTCCGGCGGAGGATGGCGAAGATCGTGCCGATCCCGACGTTCGTGTCGATGTTGCTCGAGCCGTCGAGCGGGTCGAAGAGCGCGATGTACCTGCCGTGGTTCTTCGCGAGGATCGCGTCGTCGATCTCTTCGCTTGCGATCGCGCCGCAATGGCCGCTGCGCTCGAGGACGTTCATCAGCACGTCGTTCGAGAAGGTGTCGAGCTTCTGGACCTCTTCGCCCTGCACGTTCGTCTCGCCGGTGTAGCCGAGGAGCTCGGAGAGCCCGGCGGAACGAACGCGCGAGTTGATGATCCGGATCGCGAGCGAGATGTGGTTCAGGAGCGACGTGAACTCTCCGGTGGCGCCGGGCGCCGCATGCATCCCGTGGAGGACGTGCTCGCGCAGGGTGGTTCCGACGACGGCGGGTACCTTGATCGAGGGGATGCTGGAGTGCTCTGACATGGATCTCCAGCGTTTCGCAGGAGCCGGAGCGAGGCAAGGCCCAACTGGGCCCGGTCTTCCCCGCCGCCCCGCCTTCCCCCGCCGCCCGTTGCTTCGGCGCCGAACGAGGACTAACCTCCGCGCACTTTTCGAGCGAAGGAGCGAGCGATGGCGTTGAGCGACCGCGTGAAGCAGATCATGTCCTGGTACGGCTCGGACACCCCGGGCGTCCGGGCGAATCTCGTCCGGATGCTGAATCACGGCAACCTTGCGGGCACCGGGAAGATGGTCATCCTCCCGGTCGACCAGGGCTTCGAGCACGGGCCCGTGCGCTCGTTCCAGCCGAACCCCGAAGGCTACGATCCCGAGTACCACGTGCAGCTCGCGATCGACGCGGGTTGCAACGCCTACGCGGCGCCGCTCGGCTTCCTCGAGTTCGTCGCCGACCGCTACGCCGGGCAGATCCCGCTCATCTTGAAGCTGAACAACTCGGACACGCTGGCGAAGGTCGACCAGCCGTGCAGCGCCGTCACCGGCTCCGTCCGCGACGCCGTCCGTCTCGGCTGCACGGCGATCGGCTACACGATCTATCCCGGCTCCGGCCAGCGCAACACGATGTATCAGGATCTCCGCCAGCTGATCCTCGAGGCCAAGGACTCCGGCCTTCCGACCGTGCTCTGGGCGTACCCGCGTGGGGCCGGCCTCTCGAAGGAGGGCGAGCAGGCGGTCGACGTCACCGCGTACGCCGCGCAGATCAGCGCGCAGCTCGGCGCGCACGTGATCAAGATCAAGCCGCCGAAGGACCACATCGAGCAGGCCGAGGCGAAGAAGGTCTTCGAGAAATACAACATCTCCACGAAGACGCTCTCGGACCGCGTTCGTCATTGCGTGCAGAGCTCCTTCAACGGCAAGCGCATCGTGATCTTCTCCGGGGGAGAGGCGAAGGACACGCCGGCGCTCCTCGACGAGGTCCGCGAGCTCGCCAAGGGCGGCGCGTTCGGCTCCATCATGGGACGCAACGCGTTCCAGAGGCCGAAGGCCGAGGCGGTGAAGCTCCTTCATGACGTGATGGACATCTTCCGCAAAGCTTGAAGGTCCCGCCGTAGGCGGGTCTGACGCCCCGAAGGGTCCCCCCCCTTCGGGCAGCCCTCCTTCGAGGACTACGAAACGCAGCACGAAGCGAGGCCGGACGTGAAGCTCTTCGTTCTCGGCGTCGGCGATACGTTCACCGAAAAGCACGTGACGCACGCGCTCCTCCTCGAGCACGAGGGGTTTCGCCTCGCGATCGACTGCCCGGATTCGTATCGTCGCGTCCTCCGACAAGCGAGGGACTCCGCCGTCCTCCGTGCTCGCTCCTCGCCCGAGGACGCGACGACGCTCGATCTCGCCGCGATCGACGACGTGCTCATCACGCACGTGCACGGCGATCACATGAACGGCCTCGAAGGGGTCGCGTACTTCAAGCACTTCGCCCAGAAGAAGAGGCTCGGTCTCCACACGATCGCCCCGGTCAAGGACGGCCTCTGGGAGCAGCGCCTCGTGTCCCCGATGGGTCGCCTCTGGAACGGGCAAGCCTTCCGCGAGCTCGGCTTCGAGGACTATTTCGACTGGCACGAGGTCGCGCTCGACCGTTCGACGACCATCGGTCCTTTCACGATCCGCGCTCGGACGACGAAGCATCACGTGCCCACGAGCGCGCTCTTCGTCGAGTGTCGAGGAGCGGGTACGAGCATCGGGATCTCGAGCGACACCGCGTTCGATCCGGAGCTGATCGCGTTCCTGAGCGCGGCCGATCTGATCGTGCACGAGACGAACTACGGCCCGGCGCACACCGCGTACTCCGGTCTGCTGACGCTGGACGAGGCGGTGAAGAAGAAGATGCGCCTCATCCACTACCCGGACGAGTTCGACGTCGAGCGAAGCGAGATCCCCGCGCTCGTCGAGGGGCAAGTCGTCGAGATCGGTTGAACGGGTGGCTACGGACGGGCGTCGATCGCCCGTCGATAGCGCTCGCGGCGCGCGACGTCGCGCAGGATCTCGTACGCCTCTTCGAGGACGGTGACGATCTTGCGAACGTCATCGGCCAGATCGAGGAGCCGCGGAGACAGAATGCGGGTCGGCTCGAACGTGCGTCGTAGCTCGACGAAGGCACGCCGCACCTCGTAGCTCGTCGCGTCGCGCGAGATCCCGAGAACGGAGAAGTAGTCCCCCTCGTCGACGAGCTCCAGACGGGCACGGATGCGCGCCCGCATCGCCTCGTCGTCGAGCGCGGCCGCCTCGACCGAGGCCGAGCTCGACACGGCCGAGCGGGACGGCTCCGCGGCAGGCAGCACGTCGAGGACGCCGAGCAACGCAAGGCCATGCACCACAGCGGCGCTCTCCGGGTCGGCAGAGCGGGCAAGCAGGTCGCCGAGCGTCCCGCCGCGCGCGCGGGACACGAGGTCGGCGTCGGCAGGAGACAGTGCGCATTCGGAGAGCAGCGACGCGGTCGGCCCGTCGTTGATACGACTGCCTTCCCCGCCGAGCACCTCGATCGCCTCTTCCGGTGCCACGGCGCGCCGTACGAGATCGACGAAGATCTCCGCGCCCGTGGAGGCGCCGAACACGCTCGGCTCCGAGCGCAAGCGGCCCGGCGGCTCCGCTTCGATCTGGGCGTTCCCCCCCTCGAGCCGCAGGATGCTGGTCGCGATCCACTCGGCGTGCGCGCGGAGCACGGTCCACAGCTGATCCTGGCTGACCCAGCCATGCGCCACGAGCGCGGCTCCCGCATGGCGGCCGTGCGGCGGGATCTTCCCCGAGAGACGCTCGACCTCGTCGCGCGGGAGCTCGCCGCGTGCGCCGAGGAAGAACACGAGCGACTCGCGCTCCGTACCCGAGGCGGCAGTGACGAGATCCCCCTCGCGCAAGACCAGACGACGGACCACGCGCTCGTGCTCGAAGCAGAGCGCCCCGCTCAGACGGCGCGCGATCGCCTGACCGACGAAGCGACGCGCGTCGAGCGGTCGATGAATGGCCGTCCCGGACAGAAGCGGCACTTCGGAGCCGCTGGCCACGGGCTTCGCCTTGCTCGATGTCCCTGGGCTGGTCGGGAGCAGCAGATCGCGCGTCGCGATGGTCACGCTGTCGGGACGCGGGAGCTCCGTCCGCACCGGTTCGGCGTTCGCGAGCGTGGGCACCGAGGCCGGGCCGTCGACGCGGGTCGAGACGGAGGCCGGCCCCGGCCCCGCCGCGTTCGTGGTCGCGCTCGCGCTCGCGTTCGCGCTCGCGTTGAGCGGGGGCGCGACGCTCTTCGGCGTGGTGCGAGAGATGGACGGCGTCGGCGATGGAGGGTCGCTCGTGCGCCGCGCCTGATCCTTCGAGGACGCCGTTGCGTTCGTCGTCGGTGGATGGTCGCTCCCGACGCGGCGTTCGTGCGTGTGGGGGGTGCGCCCGCCCGAAGAGGTGGTGTGCTTCGAGCCGCCGGAGGTCGTCCCTCTCGCGTGGGCGCCTGTTCCCTCCGCGCCCGGACCGCTGCTGACGCGGACCTCGTTCTCTTCGTCTTCGTCGGCCTCGATCGGCTCGTCGAGCGAAGCCAGGACGTCGGCAGGAAGGACCGTCTCGATCTCCTCCTCCGGCGTCGGAAGCGGGCCCTCGGCATGCGGCGCGACATCCATCCGGAGCTCGGCCTCGGCGAGGAGCTGCTGCAGCTCGTTCGAGACGGTGGCGAAGTTGGCTAGCGATCGCGGAGGATCGACGAGGTCCGAGAGCGACGGCGAGCTCATCGGCAGAGGCGGCCCGGCGGAGCGAAGGCCGGGCGCGGGGAGCGAGGGGTTCGCGGCGCTGCTCGACGCTTCGGGCGGCACGCTGCCATGGCGCTGCTGCGGGATCGCCGGCGGAGGCGTCGATGGACGGACCTCGGCACGGAGCGTGGGACCGCCGGTCAGAGACTCGACCCGACGAACGAGCGCGCCGATGTCGACGGGACGACCGAAGAATGCGCTGCCCTCGTTCGACATCGCGTCGTCGGCGTTCTTGATCTCGCCCGCACCGGTGCCGAAGTACACGAAGTCGATGGCCCCTCCGCCGGGGAGCCTTCGCAGGCGGGCGATCTGCCCGAGCGCGCTGGCTGCATCGACGTCGACGAGCACGACGTTCGGCCGCTGGACTTGCGCACGAGCGACGAGCATCGAGAGCGGCACGTCCATGACCGCGTACCCGGCAGAACGGAGCGTGTCGGCGATCCGAGAGCTCTCGGCCGCGGCGTCGGTCACGAAGACGGTCGGCGTCCTCGCGATCGAGCCATCACGCATCTGGGCGTTCGCGTCGTCGGCCATCGCCCGTCACTCCCCCTCTGCTTTCGCTCTCGCTTCGGTCCGAGCGTCGTTTCCTGACAGGCGCGCGGCGATCCTCGGGAGAAGGCCGGCCAGGTAAATGAGCGCAAAGATGAATACGACGAGGGCGATCTCTCCACCGGTCATGCCCGAAAAGGTCACGCCCCCTCTTAGCACGACGGCGGGTGAGGCGGCAGAGGGCCGCCGATCCGCGCTTCGAGGACCCGGCCCGACGGCTTGTCGTGCTCTCATGGCAGCGTGCTCTACATACGAGCGCGCGGCACGCGCCGGACGGGGGGAGCCGAGGGCGTCTCCGAGCAGCAGGTGCAGGACCTGACGGACCTCGCCGCGGAAGGCGGGTCCGTCCGCCTCGATGCCGACAGCGAGGTCGCGCTGCGGAAGAACGGCCCGTTCGAGCGCCTTGCCGTCGCGATGCTCGACAACTTTCCAGCACAGTGGGATCCGAAGCTTGGAATTCACGTGACTTGAAGTCGCGGCC
>JADMIO010879499.1_pt1 | contig 32615 bp, 26 predicted proteins | sample 8958161 | NCBI WGS metagenome assembly JADMIO01 (sample SAMN16585339, study PRJNA669376) | soil metagenome | isolation source: Crop rotation soil | place: USA: Cullars Rotation, Alabama | collected 2011
GTTTGAAATAATATTCTAACCAAATAGTTTTTTGGAGAAACTCCGCCTGCTAAAAGGCGGAGTTTTTGTTTTCAAGAAACAGGCTCAATAAATGTTGTACTTTCCTACAAAGATCTCTAATTGGAGGGAGCTAATATTTTTCCACTTTCCTCCACCTCAATCAAAATTTTCGTATATTTGTATCAATTTTCTAAATTAGTGCCCTATTTTAGGAATTTTATTCATTTAACATATCCTTAATTAATGATGAAACGTTTTATAATTGGACTGATTCTACTCTTCGTTTCGACGAATATCTCTGCCCAGATACTGCATAAGCTACAGGTTGATAATGGCGGATCCGTTTCCACCATTTTAGGATCAAACCCTGGTGCTACTTTTACTCTACCGGCGGGACCAGGATCCATCTCACTTACGACAGGCACTGGCACCCAGAACCTACTGGCAAAGTGGAACAATGCCGCTGGTACATCACTTGGAAACTCAATGATATCCGACGATGGAAATTCCATAGGTATGGGCGGAGTAAGTGCCATGTTTTCTTTAGTTCATATCCGATCAACCACAAACCAATTTGCATTATCGGTCGAAGCACAAGATGTAATCGGAGGTTCTCTGCCTCTATTAGTCTACGGAAATACTACCGGACAAGTTTTCGGTGGAAATACCTACGGCAGATTAATTCGTCTTGGCGATTCCCGCACGAATGATTTCTATGATATGGGTATTGATGGCAACAATGCATTTTTCTTAATGGATATGAATTCGACTAGCCAAGTACTAACATTACGTGGCGGAAAAATAGGTATCGGTGAAACAAATCCGGTTGCTCTTTTAAGTGTAGGCTCCGGTAACAAACTTCAGGTCGATGCCAGCGGTAATCTCAACACCTTCGGTTATGTTGACGCCTTAAGCGACGTCATTACTGAGTTCGGTAACCTCAGAGCATTAACAGGAGGGCTCCAGCTCAACGGCACGATGCGTATCACCAGTGCCGGAGATGCAATACTTAGTACCGCAACCATTGGTGGCGGAACGGCAATTCAAAAAGAATTTACCGCAACCTTTCTCCTTAATGCAGGACCATACAATATTGCTGCAGGTGGTGCCCGAAATTTTACTTTGACTGGTGGGGCACTTGCAGGTTTAAATACCACTGATGCCGTTATTGCTGAATTTGACGATGCAATTTATGCAAATAACTTTTGCGTTATCAGTGCTTCAGTAATTGCTGCAAACCAGGTAATCGTGAACGTCTATAACGGATCGGGTGGTGCCGTAAATGATGCTGGTCCCTTTAATATCAGACTCACTGTTATTCACCAATAAAGTAAGCCGAAAAATGAAAAAAATACTTTTCTGCTTATCAGTTTCGGCTGTATGCTTCTTCTCAAATTCTGTCAGAGCACAGATCGCTACTTCGAGTACTTCTGTCTCAACACTGAAGGAAAGCATCGAAGTAAACACGATTCATAACTCAATAAAAATTGAGCCGCCACGGAAACTCGAAAAAGATGAGGTGTACATAACTACCAGAACATCCGATCCATCGGAAGCTCCAAAATCCTTTATTGCAAAAATGGTTACTGAGAAAAAAAGTATTTCTGAAACCAGAATTTTTGTAAATAATCCGATAAAAGTAAGTTCAAATATCAGCGCCCCAGGTCGGTTATCGGAACCTGGTAAATAACTCTGCTCTCTAAAAAAATCCCGGTAAAAAACTTACCGGGATTTTTTTTATGCGGAGGAACCTAAATCTCCCCCGATCTTTTTAATTTGTTCTCCAACCGTTAATAAAAGAGAATCGAACAGAGTCGATTCGAAGACTGGCGCCCAGACCATCATAAAGCGTGCAAGAGAAATACCCTTCTGTCCGTTGGTTATAGTTAGGTGAACCTGCAAAATGGAAATCGCCAGAGAGAAATTTTGTGATAAAAAATTGACTCCCGGTTTGATCTCCACTGCCAAAATTCGAATCCCAAATCTTGCCGTTAGCATCGATCCAGTTAATCATGACTCCCGTTCCGGAGTCAATGGAGCGGGCGAAATCATAAGGGCCAACCCAATAAAGGAGATCTGTACCAGGTGGAGTACTATTTCTCCAATCACTAAGGAATGATATAGTTAGTGCCGGAGGTATGTAATCTTTCGGAAGATAGCCGCCAGCAGGCAGCTTCCCTAAACCTATTTTTTCGTAATACTGTGTTCCGGTCCTGTCACCCCAACGCATGTAGTTATAAACCTGTCTGCCTTCAACCCCCTCCTGCAAATGCGTATGATCGCCATTGATGTAAATATCCATAGTTGCAGGAAATTGGTTTGTTTGGTTTTCCGGACTTGTAGTAGATTTGCAGCTTGCAAGGAAAAATGCAACAAGCAAAAAGGAAAAGATGTATAGACGAAAGTTCATGTTCGTGATCTCCGTAGCTAAAATATTACTAGGAAAATACACACCTCAGAAAGCCTTGGTTCAACATAAGAAAGGAGCATGCAATTGCACGCTCCTTTCTTGATAGATTGGTAATTAATCAGGTGCCTGCTGCGTAATCCATCGAGTATGCTAACTGCTCTTCGGTCAGCTTATCGATCGTTACGCCATTGGTAGAGAGCTTGACTCCGGCGATCTCCTGATCCTGCTCGACAGGAATATCATAGACCTTGCCGCGCTCCATGATCTCTTCGCCTTTATCAACTCCGACAAGGCGAAGCTGCGACATGAACTGATTTGCAAAGCTCATATCCATAACTTCAGAAGGGTGTCCTTCGGCGGCGGCAAGATTTACTAAGCGGCCCTGAGCTAAGAGATACACTCTGCGATTACCGGAGAGTAGATACTCTTCGCAATTGGCACGGATCGTGCGGTGATTAGCTGAACGCTCTTCCAAGTCAGGAATATTAATTTCGCAATCGTAATGTCCGGTGTTGCAGAAGATCGCTCCGTCCTTCATTGAATCGAAATGGCGGCCTACGAGAATATCCTTCACACCAGTAGCTGTGATGAATACATCGCCGACTTTCGCGGCTTCATCCATCGTCATGACCTGCATACCTTCGAGTGTAGCTTTTAATGCTGCTGTCGGCTTGACTTCCGTAACGATGACGTTCGCTCCCATGCCCTTAGCGCGGGTTGCAACGCCCTTGCCGCAATGTCCGTAGCCTGCAACAACTAAGTTCTTTCCTGCTAAGAGGACCGATGTTGCACGGATAACTCCATCGAGTGTCGATTGGCCTGTGCCATAAACGTTATCGAAATCCCATTTCGTCTCGGCATCGTTAACGGCGATGACGGGATACATAAGCTTGCCATCATCAGCCATGGCGCGAAGGCGGTGAACCCCTGTTGTTGTTTCTTCCGTACCGCCGATAATATCGGCTGCTAATTCAGGATATTTATTATGAACAGTGAAGATAAGATCGGCGCCGTCATCGAGCGTGAGATTCGGCTTGAAATCGAGTGTGCGGTCAATGCACCAGTAGAATTCATCGACATTCATTCCGTACCATGCGAAGATCTGAGTTGCGCCTCCGACAGCCAGAGCTGCGGCAACTTCATCATTAGTCGAAAGCGGATTGCATCCGCTCCAGGAAACTTCGGCTCCGGCTGCGGCAAGAGTCTCGATAAGGACGGCTGTTTCTTTCGTAACATGGAGGCATCCGGCGATCCGGTAACCTGATAGCGGCTTCGTCTTAGAGTATTTTTCTCTGAGTGCCATGAGCACCGGCATGCGCGATTCCGCCCATTCGATCTGCCTTCTTCCGGCATCGGCTAACTTCAAATCTTTAACTTTATATATGCCTTTCTTCTCGTCCATATTGCTTGATATAATATTGTTTTTAGGTAAAATTTTTCTGCGCGCGTATAACAGCACAGAAGCGGGGTTCGTTCGGAAACCGAGTCCACACTTGTCATTCCCGCGAAGGGGGGAATCCAGTCCCTTTTACATTTTACATTTTTAATTTTACATTTTACATTTTACATTAATCTTGGGCACCTGTTGTTTGCACAGTCATATCAATGATTTGCAACAACTTCCAGGTGCTTATCCGAAATCCGGAGAACTCAGAATAAAGACTTACAGCAAAAAATAATAACGGCTTAGCGCATCCCAATTTTACATTTTACATTTTTAATTTTACATTCGCGCAGCTTCGCTGCGCGTAGGTGCCTATCAAAGCACTTGCCAATATACGGAATAGATTTTAAAAATGCAATAGGTGCCCACAAAAAATTTCGGCATTTCGGGAAATTTATTTTCGTAGGGGCACATTGCATGTGCCCTTTCGAAATAATAATGATTCTGAGGTTCATACCAGACATCAAATGTACATACAACTCAAACAGGGCACACGCAGTGTGCCCCTTACGGGAGAACTGCTCGATTCTTCCAATGCTACTTTTCTCGCAGAATGTGTTATGATTACAAGCATCTGACCAATAGACATGAAAGTCACCCTTCTTCTAATCGCACTATTTCTTTTTAGTTCTTCCGAACAAGCTGATTCTCAATGGATACAGAGTAAAGGATCGCTGAGGGAAAATGTCTCTTGTCTTGCAGTCTCCGGCACCAATCTTATCGCCGGGACCTATAGCGGAGGCGGCGTTTATCTCTCAACCGATAGCGGTGTAAGTTGGGGTAGGTTAGGTTATAGTCTCGTTAATACTAGGATCAATGCTCTTGCTGTATCTGATTCGAATTTTATAGCTGCAACTGACAATGGGCTGTATCTTTCAACTAATAAAGGGTTAAACTGGACTCAGGGAGCAATCACAGTTGGTGTCAATGCATTACTCATTTCTGGTACTACGCTATTTGCCGGAGCTAACGAAGGCGTCTATCTTTCCACCAATAATGGCATCACCTGGACCAAAACGAGCCTTTCGAAAGTCAGCGTCAGTTCTCTTGCGGTGTCCGGTCTGAATATCTTTGCTGGATCAGGCAATGGTATTTTTCGCTCAACCGATAATGGTAAAAGCTGGGCACAAACAAACTTTTACTATGGGACTTTCGTAACATCACTTACCGTAGCCGGTACGAATCTTTTTGCAGTTGCGGACTATTTTGGCGTTTATCGTTCCAGCGATAACGGCACAACGTGGGTTCAAATTGACTCCGGCTTGACTGGCAATAATATAAAGGCACTTGCCGTTTTAGATACCAATCTCGTTGCCGGTACAACTAGCGGCGGCTTTTTTCTCTCAACTAATTATGGTAAAGGTTGGAGACGGGTAAACTCCAGCGCACCAATATCATATATTAATTCCATTGGAGTCTTAGGTTCCAATTTCTTCACAGGGACTTCGACTGGTGTTTTTCGCTCCATAAATAACGGGACGACTTGGACCCAAGATAATGAACTACCTTTAAATAGTGATGTTTTTGCGATTGATTTTTTGGGTAAGAATATCATTGCCGGTGCCTATAGAAGCAATGCCAATGAAGTTGGCGGAGGAGTTTTTTTCTCTTCTGATTATGGTTTACATTGGACTCCAACAAATTTGATTCATCAAACCGTCTGGGCTCTTGCCGTTCAAGAAACAACTGTTTTTGTCGGCACTGATAGCGGTGTTTTTCATTCTACCGATAACGGTACGAATTGGACCCAATCAGGCTTAAAGTCTAGACAAGTGAATACTATTGCAGTATCGGGTACGAACCTATATGCAGGAACAGATAGTGGTATGTTTCTTTCTACCGATAATGGGATTAGTTGGACTCAGAAAGTAGCATCGATACATGTACTATCTTTTGCTGTTTCTCTTGGAAATTTATATGTAGGGACGGATAAAGGTTTTTTTGTTTCTATCGATAATGGCAAAAGTTGGACTAAAACTGGTCTTGCGCAATATGAAGTGCGTGCTCTTGCCGTTTTAGGAACGTATCTCTTTGCGGGTACTCCGCATGGTACCGGCGGAATTCATCTCTCGACCGATAACGGATTAAGTTGGAATATGGTTAATACAGGCCTACCAAATAATGGTAATGTTAATGTTATTTCTCTTGCTGTTTCCGGTGCGAATGTGTTTATCGGAACTGTAACTCACGGCGTTTTTCTTTCTAGTGATACTGGTAGAAGTTGGAAAAATATGGATTTGTATAGTGATGTTCATGCTCTTGCTATTAAGGGAACACAAATCTATGCTGGAAATGGCAGCAGTGTTTGGCGTAGACCCCTTTCCGAGATGATCCGAAACGGAGTGAGAACTACTACTGATGAAAATCGCCCTTGTACTCTTGAGCAAAATATTCCTAATCCCTTTGATGCGACGACGAAGATCACATTCGATCTCGAAAGCAGCGCATTTGTCTCGCTCAAAGTACTTGACATGTTAGGGAGAGAAGTTTCTGTTCTTGCCTACGAAGAACTTCCTGCCGGATCATATACTCGCAACTGGAATGCATCTGCCTTCGGACCCGGTGAATACTTCTACAGATTGCAAGCTGGTGCGTATAGTGAAACGAAGAAATTGATGCTGATCAAATAATTATTTCTTCTTCTTCATCCCGCTCACTGGAGCAAGCTGAGGTACTCCGCAACTTTTTACTCCGTTCAGGGTTACTCTTTTTTTCCGAGTAAGCTATGAAAATAAGAGCACTCTTTGCATTTATTCTTCTTCTGGCTTTTGCCACTTCAAATCTCGACGCACAAACCCCTCAGTGGACTACTCTTCCGATGCCACCAGCTGCTGTTCGCTACGACGATTGTTTTTTCATTACACCTGATATCGGCTGGTCAATCCATCCATTCAATATTCCTTATGGAACTGATACAACAACAGAGCAGGGACGAATATGGAAGACAACGGATGCAGGCGCGAGCTGGATTTTGCAGCTTGACTCATCTCACATGTATTTTCGATCTATCGGATTCGCCGATTCACTTCACGGATGGGTCGGTAATCTTGGCTATTTTTATGATAGTGTCGATCCCGTGTACGACTCGTTAAATAAACTCTATGATTCGACTCTCATGTATGAGACAACAGATGGAGGCAATTCATGGCAATCGTGTGAAAAAAATATTATCGGTACGAAACCAGCCGGTATTTGCGGAATATGCGTTGTAAATCATGATATTGTTTACGCTGTCGGAAGATTTCCGGGACCGTGCTATTTACTGAAAACGAGGAACGGAGGCAAGTCCTGGAATTCCATTGATATGAATTCTCTTGCCGGAGGATTAGTGGATTGTTACTTTTGGTCGGCGGACTCCGGTATTATTGTTGGACAGACTCTTATTCATGATTCTGTGCACTCTGCTTTGATCCTCTTTACCTCGGACGGTGGAAACCATTGGGTAAAAAGATTCGAAGGAACAGGTATTAATGAACGATGCTGGAAAATATCTTTTCCATCCCAAGATATCGGCTATGTCTCAGTTGAAAGCGGATACCGAGGATATCTTCTGAAAACAACAAATAAAGGGGTTACTTGGAAGCAAGTAATGGTGCCAAATAGCTATATTCTTCAAGGTGTAGGATTTCTTGATGACAGCGTAGGTTGGACGGGCGGCTGGGATAATTCGAGCACTGGATACGTTACTACAAATGGCGGAAAGAATTGGAAAACAGCAGGCATAGGTAAAAATATTAACCGGTTTCATTTCTTTGGAGATTCGTTAGGATATTGCTCTGGTCAATCTATTTTCAAGATGACTCTTTCAAAACCGAATGGAGTAAAGAAGATGATGAATCTATCCGATTTAGGGAATCACCCTAATCCTTTTATCAATGAAACAACCATTCATTTTTCAATTCCCAAAGCTGAGCATGTTACCGTCGATCTTTACGATCTCACCGGAAAAGAATTAATAAAAGTCCTCGACGAGAATCGCGACGCAGGCGAATATGACATTCCACTCAAAGCTATATTACCTGCAGGTACATTTTATTATATTCTCTCTTCGGGAAGTGAACAATTAGAAAGAAAAATGATACGGTTGAAATAAACCTTATTTTTTCTTCTTCATCCCGCTCGGCGGAGCAAGCGGATACTCTGTTTCGATCTCGCCTTTGCGGAGTTTATTGAGTTTGCCTTTTAAGAATGAGAGCTTCAGCGGACTTAAATAATCAATAAAATATTTTCCGTGAAGGTGATCAACTTCATGCTGCATGACGCGGGCAAGAAGCTTATCGGCTTCCATTTCAACTTCTTTGAAATCTTCGTTGAAGAATTTAATGCCGATCGATTCCGGACGAACGACCTCTTCCCTGATCTCCGGCAAACTCAGACAGCCTTCTTCGAAAACCGATTCGCCATGCGTTCCGGTAATGACCGGATTAATCAGCACAAGCGGAGGTACTTCCCCATTATCCTTCGTGCCGGATATATCAACTACAGTAAGGGCAAGCGACTTCCCCACCTGGTTCGCTGCCAAACCGATACCTTCAGCATGATGCATAGTCCGCTGCATAGCAGCGATGAGCTTCTGCAATTCGGCAGTATCCTCGGTGATCTGTGCAGTTTCTTTGCGCAGAACGGGATGATCGAAAGTATATATTGGTAGGTATGACAAGTCGTTAATGTAAAATGTAAAATGTAAAATGTAAAATTTTTATGGGGATGGGGTCGGGGTTAATGTAAAATGTAAAATGCAAAATTTTCAATTGCGCGGGCGCGGTTAATTTGTTATGGTCTTGAATTCTTGATGATGGATGCTAGTATTTTCATTATTTCATTTGATTCATTAATAAGAAACGAGAGTTCTTCGGAATTCGATGCGCTCGATTTTTTGATGACCCTTAACCAGAAATTTGATTCTCTTGCCTCCTTGAGTGCTATGGACATCTTTGCTATGAAATCTGATTTACTTTGCGCCCCTTGGGCTTCTTCAACATTCGCACCAACCGATGTTCCGGATTTAGTTAGTTGTTTTGAAAGTACCCAGTTACTTGGAATGCTATCCAACGTTCTGCAAAATTCAACGATCTTTACAGCAAAATCGAAAGTTCTTTCGTGAATATCAACCCTTTCGCTCGGATATCCCATCCCTAATTTTACATATTACATTTAACATTCTCACCGAAGGTGAGTGTCTCCGTTCCCCAATTTTACATTTTACATTTAACATTTTACATTCGCCGCGATAGCGGCGTCGTGGACCTGAGGGGACTCGAACCCCTCGCCTCAACATTGCGAACGTTGCGCTCTACCAGATGAGCTACAGGCCCCTCTTTTTTAATTACGGATTAGGAATTATGAATTACGAATAATTCTCTGATCGGCAAACAATAAGCAGATTTTAATGTTGAGAGTTCCATTAGAAGATTCAAGTACGTTGTCATTCCCGCGAAGGCGGGAATCCAGGTTTCAATAGGAAAAAGCCTGGATCCCCACTTTCGTGGGAATGACATAATCAATGATTTCTAACTATTACATACTGCATTCCGTAGTTCGAGAGATTCGGGAGCGCTTTATCGGCGCGAGGTTTCTTCGCGCCTATTCTATTCATGCAGGAGAATTGCGGATGGAATTCGATCGCGGTGAGATAGTCGCAGTATTGCAACCAGCTCATACCACGCTTTATATATCAGGCCTCAATTCTCACGAACCGAAAAGAAACGTAATGTCTTTCTTTGAAGAGTTGAAAGGATTGGAATTAAAGAATGTCGCAATTGAACCATATGATAAACTTGTATCTTTGGATTTCGGAGAATACAAACTGCAACTGAGGTTCTTCGATAGCCCAAATGCAGTTCTCACTATAAACGGAGAATTTGCAACTGCATTTAAGAAAGAAAAGGCAGCTAAAACCACCTCAAGTGATTCAAACAGCGCACTTCCGTTATTCGGTAAATGGCTGCGTACAGAATCCGCAAAAGAAAAGCTCTCAGAAGAGTCTTTTGATGAAAATTTACGAAATTCTCACCAAGCATATATTTATCGCAGGAAAGATGACCTCCTGCTCTCCCCTATTATTCTTTCTTCCTTTTCGGATTATGAAAAATATGGCAGCGCAAGTGAAGCAATTGAGCGAGTTATTCGCTACCGTGTAAAATCATCTGCCTTAAAGAATAGAAGGACAAGTTTGTTGCATAAACTTCATGGAGCATTAGTTCGAACGCAAAAAGCAATATCTGATGCTGAGAGTGGAGTGGAAAACTCCGACCGAGAGAATAAATATTTGGAGTATGGCAACCTTATCCAGACACATGCTCTTGAAATTGAGAAAGGTACTGCTTCATTCCAGAATATATCTCTTGATCCGGCGCTTAATGCTTACGATAATGCAAAGCGCTATTATGATAAAGCTCGCCGCGCAAGAGAGAATCGGAAAGAATTACAGACTAAACTTACAACTCTAATAAAAGAACGAGAGAAGCTTAAATCATTTTCTGAAAGAGCAGAAGCTGCCTCTGACTTAAAAGAAATAGATTTTCTTGAAAAGGAAATATCGAAATCCGGATTTACTCTTCATCAAACATCAGAGGATCTTACTGAATCTGATCCTCTATCCAGATTTAGGAATTTCACTGTTGCAGGTGGCTTCCGGGTTCTTGTCGGAAAGAATGCAAAGCAGAATGACGAGCTGACGATGAAAGTCGCAAAAAAAGAAGACCTTTGGTTTCACGCACGCCATGTGCCCGGCTCGCATGTTGTTCTGCAAACACATAATACAAAACAAATCCCGAAAGAAGCCATAGAACAAGCCGCCGAGATCGCCGCTTATTTCAGCGATGCGAAAACGCAAAAACATGCGCCGGTAGCATATACAAAACGGAAGTTTGTCCGTAAACCAAAAGGTGCAGCCTTAGGGGCGGTACTTTTGGAGCGAGAGGAAGTAGTGATTGTAACGCCGAAGATCAGTGGTGCGGACTCTTAGTCCGCATAAACGTCTTACCCTCTAACCCACATCTAAAACTCTCTCCCCTTTTCCTTCGTTTACACTCATAATGTTACTCGATCTGCCTGTTATAGAACCCAAAGAACGCCAGCCGCGGCCGGAGTGGCTGAAGGTACGCATACCTTCAGGCGAGAATTATTCGCGCCTTATTGGCATCATGCGTGAGCATGACCTCCATACCGTCTGCGAAGAAGCTCGCTGCCCGAATGTTGCCGAATGCTGGAACTCCGGGACTGCTACCTTCATGATCTTAGGTGATACCTGTACTCGCTCCTGTGGGTTCTGTGCCGTAAAGACCGGGAAACCGACTTTTCTTGATACTGAGGAACCTGCGCGTGTCGCCGATGCCGCCCGATTGATGGATCTGCGACATGTCGTTATTACCAGCGTCAATCGCGATGAACTTTCCGATGGAGGAGCAAGCGTTTTTGCCGAGACGATTCGCGCTACCCGGAAAGCAAATCCAAAAACACGGATCGAAGTACTTATCCCAGATTTTAAAGGAAAAGATGAATCGCTTCAGCTTATTTTCGATGCGAAGCCGGACATATTAAATCATAATACTGAGACGGTGCCATCGATGTATCGGATGGTCCGTCCGCAGGCAAAATACCAATGGTCGCTTAAGGTTCTGCGTCGTGCGAAAGAAGAAGGTTTTATTTCGAAGACCGGAATTATGCTTGGACTTGGCGAATCGCGCGAAGAACTATTGCAGGTGATGGTCGACCTTGTCGAGATCAAGGTTGATATTCTTACCCTCGGGCAATACTTACAGCCAACACCCCATCACCTTCCTGTTGCACGTTTTCTGCACCCTGATGAATTTAAAGAATTACATGATATAGGAATGGAATTAGGTTTTCGGAATGTTGAATCAGGTCCCCTTGTGCGCAGCTCCTACCATGCCGAGCAGCACATTTAAAAGATGTACACGCTCTATTCAATTTCCCTTTTTTTTCTGCGCATCGCCTACGGCTTTCTTTCTCTCTTCGAGCCAAAGATCAGGCAAAGTATTGAAGGAAGAAAACAATTATTTCCTGAGCTGGAAAAATATTATCTGGGCGACAAAGTAGTGGGAGGGACTCTTAATTCGTCCGAGAGCGCGTTAAGAGTCGGTTCCACTATTCTTCCCTCACGAAAAAGAATTGTTATTCACGTCTCATCATTTGGAGAATTAGAACAAGCTAAGCCGGTCATTTCCTCAATCAAGGAAAAATATCCGAATGTACACATTCACCTGACTTTTTTTTCTCCCAGCGGGTATGAAAATGCAAAAGATAAATATTCGGAACCGGATTTTATTTCCTATCTGCCGTTCGATACGAGGAGCAATGTAAAACGCTTTCTCGATCTCACGAAACCTGATCTCATTCTTTTTGTCCGCTACGATCTCTGGCATAATTTCGTTCATGAAGCCCATGACCGTAATATACCGATGCTGCTTTTTAGCGCAACGTTCGATCCTTCGATAAAAAAATCACTGCCGCTGATTCGCAAGATGTATCGCAATACCTATTCTTTCATGACGACGATCTGCACAACGTCGGAAGCAGACACCATGGCGATCGAACAGTTGACGATCAGGGCAAAGAATAAAATAGTAACTGCAGGCGATACACGGTGCGATCAGGTAATAAAAAGAAGAAATTTAGCAACTGAGGGCGACGACAAAATATTACCGGAAGCAGTCCTGCAAAAAATAGCTTCGGAACATTTGAAGGTGTTTATTGCCGGAAGTACATGGGAGGCAGACGAACATTTTATTTTCCCGGTTCTCGGAAAAGCCATTCTGTCACAAGAAAAAATACTTACAATAATCGTCCCTCACGAAATCAATCGCTCCTATAAATCCTACGAGTCCCATAATCTTCCTACAATCAAACTTTCCGAAATCAGCAATTATAATGGCGAAAAAATAATCATTGTCGATAGCATCGGCAAATTATTTTCCTTATACCATTATGCTACTTTTGTTTATGTCGGAGGCGGTTTTGGAAGCGGAGTTCATAATATTTTAGAACCGGCAGTCTGGGGAGCGCCTTCCATTGTCGGACCAAATCATAAAAGGTCGAAGGAGATCGGAGCCATGATCGGCCTTTCAGGAGCAGTCGAGATACAATCGCAGGATCAATTCGAAGATGCATTTCATAAGTGGCTTGCCAATGATATGTCCCGCACTCTGGCAGCTGCTGCTGCGAAGGACTATGTTTATTCTTCTAAAGGGGCAACACAAAAGGTGATCAGTGAAATTATACATTTACTTTGAACAACATGAACCTGAATTCTTTTATCTTCTATTTGCTATTTATTTTCCTCATCATAGGGGATGCAGACGGCAGGCAGAAAGAACGTACATGGCACCCACAATTAAAGGAGGCATTAAGAGAATCAAAACTGACAAAGAAAAACACTCTCGTTTATTTTACCGGATATACTTGCGGTGCATGTATTGTGGAAACGGAGGAGTTATTTAACGATTCAGTAGTTAGCGATTATTTATCAGGCTATGTTTTAACTCGTCTCTATGTTGATGACGGATCGCCATTAAACGAATATAATAGAAAACTCGAAGAACGAGAATTTCATACAATTGTCCAGCCTGTTTTTGTAATTTTATCACCTAAGCACAAAAAGCTTGCTATACACGAGGCAAGATTTCGCAGTAAGGATGCGATCATCAAATTTCTCGCACCTTTCAAAAAATAATCCAGTCACCTGCGAAAGGGCTTCATGACGCTTCGTAGATTTCTTTATATTTTTTGATCGCTTCTAATATTCCTTTTGCATACTTAAGCTGGCCTTCAGCACTCTTTAAGAAAGCTTCTTCCTTAATATTAGAAATATAAGCACTTTCAACATACACGCTCGGCATTGATGCACCGACTAATACGAAGAATCCAGCTTGTGAGACTCCATGACTTTTGAATCCTACTGATTTCTTTAATTCTTTATCAACAAGTCCTGCTATTTTCTCGGAAAATTTTACGTCTTGTGTCCGGGACATCGAAGTTAAAATGAAATCAATATCGGAAAGCCCTTCGTATCGCTTCCTATTTTTTTCGTATTTAATAACGGCATTTTCTCTTGCGGCCACTTTTATTGCAGCATCCGTTTTGCCCGGACGAAGAATATAGGTTTCCATTCCACCCGCCTTTGTAGGTTTTTCAGGGGTAGAGTTACAGTGAACACAGATGAAAAGCTTACCCTTATATTCATTGGCTATTTCTCCGCGCCGGTATAGTTCTATAAATTTATCGGATTTTCTCGTATAGACGACTTTGGTCTCGGGAAGTTCTTTTTCGATCAATTCGCCTAGCTTCAAGACTATTCCAAGTGCTCCATCCTTTTCTTTATATCCCTTTGTCCCGATTGCACCCGGATCTTTTCCGCCGTGACCTGCATCGAGGACAATAACATCAAGTTTGGGATGAGATTTTTTTGGTTTAGGGCTGGTAGAATCAGAATCTGTAGCAATATTCACGGGATTCTTCGCATCGCAGATATTCGCTACACGAATATCTGCTCCGCTCAGAATGACACATAAAACAAACGCGAAGAGTGTCTTCAATTAGCGATAATTCGTGAATTGGATCGGAAAATCGAAACTCTGTCCCTTTAGTGCGGCAATGGCTGTCTGCAAATCATCCTTGCTTTTTCCGGTGATGCGAACTTCCTCGCCTTGAATTTGCGCCTGAACTTTCAGCTTCAGATCTTTCACCAGCTTCGTGATCTGCTTTGCTTGCTCAGTCTCTAACCCGCTTTTAAGTTTAATAAGCTGACGCAAAGTATTGCCCGAAGCCTGTTCAGCAGTTTGGTAATCAAGCGCTTTGAGGGAGATACCTCTCTTGATCATCTTACCATTCAATATCTCATGAAGTGCTCGCATCTTCATGTCATCGCTGGTATGAAGGGTGATCGTTTTCTCCTTTTGGTTAAGTTCTATCGTCGTATTAGACCCTTTGAAATCATATCGCTGCTCGACTTCTTTCTTCGCCTGATTGACTGCATTATCCATCTCCTGCGAATCGAAGCTGCTCACGACATCGAATGAAAATTGTGTTGCCATATATTTTTTACAAATTTACGAAATTATAGGTCGCATAAGACTTATACGACTTATTTAGGAAGTGTTTTTTTGGGAATGGTATTTCCACTAAAGTGGGAATAACAGGATTTCATAAGTTTTCCAAAACAAATTTTTCTCACCATTTCTCTGTTTCATGCCGCGAATACTTTAGAAAAAATTCATGAATACCGTTTTACATCGCTACGATAAATTCCAAGACCGCCACATCGGACCCAATGCCGAAGAACAGCAAGAGATGCTCACGATGATCGGAGCCCCAACCCTCGATGATCTCATCGAACAGACCGTACCTCCTTCAATACGTTTAAAGCAGTCTCTCAAAAGTGTCAAAGCAAAAACGGAGACCGATTTTCTACGGGAATTCAAAGAGATCGCCTCTCATAATAAGATCTATAAATCTTATATCGGCATGGGCTATTATGATTGCGTAACGCCTCCGGTGATCCTTCGCAATTTGATGGAAAATCCAGGCTGGTACACGCAATATACTCCGTATCAAGCCGAGATCGCGCAAGGGCGTTTGGAATCTCTTCTGAATTTTCAGACCATGGTCATGGATTTGACCGGAATGGAGATCGCAAATGCCTCTCTTCTCGATGAAGGAACTGCTGCAGCCGAAGCGATGCATTTGATGTTCGCTCATCGCAGCCAGCAAATGCATGAAGCAAATGTTTTATTTGTCTCTCAGGATTGTTTTCCGCAAACGATAGATGTCCTGATCACCCGCGCTGAACCATTGGGAATCGAATTGCTTATCGGCGATCCATTGAAGATAGAGAAAGAATGGAATGATAAAATTTTTGGAGCAATCCTACAATATCCGAATGGGAACGGCGAGATAATTAATTATCATACTTTTTGTGAGACGGCACATCACCATCATGCAAAAGTTGCCGTTGCAGCCGATCTGCTTTCCTTAATTCTCTTAAAAGCACCCGGTGAATTCGGAGCCGATATTGTTTTTGGTTCTGCCCAACGTTTCGGAGTACCTCTTGGTTATGGCGGCCCACACGCTGCGTTCTTTGCGGCAAAAGAAGTTTTCAAGAGACAAATGCCGGGAAGAATTATCGGAGTGTCGATCGATTCAAACGGCAATTCCGCTTACCGGATGGCTCTGCAAACCCGTGAACAGCATATTCGCCGCGATAAAGCGACCAGCAACATTTGCACGGCCCAGGCCTTGCTTGCAAATATGGCGGCAATGTATGCAGTCTACCATGGTCCCCAAGGACTGAAGATCATCGCTGAAAGAGTTCACGGTCTCACTTCCCTTTTGGCAAAGCACTTAGAAAAAAATAATTTTAAACTTGCTCACTCCCATTTCTTCGACACATTGAAAGTAGTTTTGAGCGACGAGAAACTTGTTTCACTTCGCAAAGCCGCAGAAGAAGCAAAAATTAACTTCCGTTATTATGCCGATGGAGTAGGCATCTCTTTCGATGAAACTACGACCATAGAAGATGTGAATGCAATTGTGGAAGTATTTGCAAAATCTTCAGGGATTCATGCAACAAATCATGTTGATATTCGAATCTCTGTTGCGATACCGGCAGACGGTAAGCGTTCATCTACTTATTTAACTCATCCTATTTTTAATACGCACCATTCCGAAACGGAAATGCTACGGTATTTGAAATATCTCGAAAACCGCGATCTCTCGTTGACGCACTCGATGATCGCACTGGGTTCATGCACGATGAAACTCAATGCAACAAGTGAGATGATTCCGGTGACCTGGCAGGAGTTTGGAAGGATCCATCCTTTTGCACCTCTCGATCAGACACTCGGCTACCAAAAAGTTTTCAAATTATTGGAAGATGCTCTGTGCGAGATCACAGGCTTCGATGCCATCAGTTTACAGCCAAACTCCGGAGCTCAGGGAGAATATGCAGGATTGCTCGTTATCAGAGAATATCACAAATCCCGTGATGAGAGTCATAGGAATGTAGTTATTATTCCTGCTTCTGCTCACGGCACCAATCCTGCAAGTGCAGTAATGGCTGGGATGAAAGTCGTCGTTTCGAAAACTGATGAGAAGGGCAATATCGATATTGCCGATCTAAGGCAAAAAGCAGAACAGCATAAGAATGATCTCGCGGGATTGATGGTAACCTATCCATCGACTCACGGAGTATTCGAAGAAGCGATCATGGAAATTTGTGAGATCATTCACTCGCATGGTGGGCAAGTTTATATGGATGGAGCGAATATGAATGCTCAGGTCGGTTTGACAAGCCCGAGAAATATTGGCGCTGATGTTTGCCATCTGAATCTGCATAAAACATTCTGCATCCCGCATGGCGGCGGCGGACCGGGTATGGGCCCTATTGGAGTTGCGCAGCATCTTGTTCCTTTCCTGCCAAGTCATGCAGTCGTTCCGATCGGGGGAAAACAAAGTGTTCACGCAGTTTCCGGAGCTCCGTGGGGAAGCGCAAGTATTTTGCTCATCTCATGGGCATATATTTCTATGATGGGATCGGATGGATTAACCGAGGCCACAAAGATCGCTATTTTAAATGCAAATTATATCAAATCGAGATTAGAGCGCCATTTTCCGATTCTCTACGAAGGAAAATATGGCAGAGTCGCACATGAAATGATCGTCGATATGCGACACTTCAAGCATACTGCCGGAATTGAAGTCGAAGATATTGCCAAGCGTCTCATCGATTATGGTTTTCATGCACCGACGGTTTCTTTCCCGGTTGCCGGAACGCTCATGATCGAACCGACGGAATCGGAATCACTGCATGAGATCGATAGATTCTGCGATGCACTCATCTCGATCAAAGATGAAATTATAGAGATCGAAAATGGAAAAGCAGATAGAGAAGATAATGTTCTGAAAAATTCGCCGCATACGATTGCTTCTATTTCTGCTGATGAATGGAGGCATTCATATTCTCGCAGTAAAGCAGGATATCCTGCATCGTGGACGAAGCAAAATAAATTCTGGTCGCCGGTCGGAAGAGTGAATAGTGCGTATGGTGATAGAAATCTTATCTGCGCCTGTCCACCGATCGAAGAGTATGCAGATGTAGTTGCTGATTAAGAATGAAAGTCGAGATACTGCCCGAAAGACAACCGGTAAATAACGAGACTACTGTTATTGCTTTACCTCCGGATAAATCGATCTTTCACCGGATCCTTATAATCGGTGCGATGACAACTTCGAAGATCACTATCCCGATCTCGTCAATAGAAGAAATTCCGGCCGATGTCTATGCAACAATTTTAGCATTGGAATCCCTCGGTGTAGGTATAGATGTCTCGTGGGAAAAATTGGAATTTCAGGGAATAGGCATCGGAAATTTTAAGCAGCCTCGCCATAAAATCAATTGCGCTAATTCCGGGACGACGGCAAGACTTCTGATGGGTTTGCTTGCAGGAGAAAATGTAACTGCAACACTAACCGGCGATGCCTCACTATCACAGCGTCCCATGGGAAGAGTTGCAGATCTTCTGGAAAACTTCGGAGCACAGATCCAAACCACCGAGGGAAAACTTCCCGTAACAATAAACAGAAAAAAACTTCACAGCGGATCGTCATACTCTGACATTTCTTCTGCTCAGATGAAATCGGCAGCAATTTTAGCTGCATTGCATACTGAAGGTACTTCGTCCGTTTCTGAAAAGATAAGAAGCCGCAACCATACCGAGCTTATGCTCGAAGCTTTGGGTGAAGGAATTACGAGCGACTTAAAACGAACTGTCATAACTGATTTTCATTTTACTGCGCCGAAGGAATTTACTTACGACATTCCGGGCGACCCTTCCTCCGCTGCATATTTAATTGCAGCAGCGATGATCCTGAGAAAAAATATAATTCTGAAGAATATGAGCGTCAACCAGACACGCACAAAATATTTCAGAAGATTACGGACAAGTGACGTAAAGATCACCAGGAAACATCTGAAGGAAGAATTTAATGAAAAGCGAGCCGATGTTCTTATTGATGTTTCGGAAATGAAAACGATCGAGCCGTTCCTTTTTTTACAGGAGCAGACTCCGACAGTGATTGATGAGATCCCATTCTTAGCCGTGCTTGCAGCTTTCTCGCGCGGCGATTCTATCTTCTATGGCGCCGGAGAACTCAGGAAAAAAGAATCGGACCGACTTGCTGCACTTGTCGAGAATCTATCAAATTTCGGAATCGATGCTGAAGATAGGAATGACCATCTTGTTGTTTTCACCGGTAAATATAATAAGCATCTTCCCGGAGGAATTGTCAAGCATCATAATGATCACCGCATTGCAATGGCAATGGCAGTTTTTGCTTTAAAAGCGAAAGAGCCGGTGATTATTCCTGACGCAGAAGTTGTTTCAGTCTCTTATCCGAATTTTTATCAGGACCTGGCACTCATTGCAGGAAAAGACAGGATCAGAATATCATAATATGTCGATCTTAAAACTTGCACTCCTCGGAAAAGAACTCTCTCATTCGAAGTCTCCAGAAGTTCATGAAAAGATATTTACTATCCTGAAAGAAAAATTTTCCTTAGACTATACCGGAATCCAGTACGAACTCATCGAGTGCGAAGAAGAATGCGATCTTGCACAATGGATAAAAACCGCACCCACTAATAGATATCTCGGAGCGAACATCACCTATCCCTTTAAGTCTAACGCTTTTTCACTTTCAGACAGGAAAATCGGCTCTGCTTCGTTTATCGATTCGGCAAACTGTATTCGATTTGACAATAATCAAATTCAAAGTATAAGTACCGATGGTGAGGGTTTACTTTCTTCGCTCCATCAGAAATATCCCGGCGTTGATCTTAGCAGGTATCATCTTGTATTCATTGGTTCCGGAAGCTCAGCACGAGCCGCCGCCTATACACTTTGTACAAAATGGATGCCGCTTTCTTTAACCATTGCAAGCCGCACAATTGCTCATGCAGAAGAACTGGCGGAATTTTGTATTGCTCAGGCTCCGGGACCATCTGTTCAGGTTATGAGTGTTGAAGATTTTTTACATGCTCCGCCTGAAGAGAAGCATCGATGTATTATTCAATGCACACCTGTGGGACAAATGAATAATCTCGGTAATTTACTACAGGGATTCACCTGGCATGAAACTGATCTTGCGATTGATCTTATCTATAATCCGCTCAGGACAGACTTTCTCACGGAAGCATCTCATGGCGGAGCAAAAACATTAAATGGAATAGGTATGCTAATTCATCAGGCAGCTCTCTCTCAAATGTTTTGGTTGACTGGACTTATGCCGGAGGCTACTCCGCTATCGGAAAGTGAATATAATCTCCTCGAAAAACAATTGACATAATGCCCCAGCTTACATTTTTCACGGCAGGAGAATCTCACGGCAGATCGCTTACAGGAATTATCGATGGAATTCCTGCAGGGCTTTTGTTAGAGGCTGAGCGGGATATCGATCCCATCTTGAAACAGAGGCAGCGTGGCTATGGCAGATCGTACAGACAGAAGATCGAAGATGATAAAGTAGAAATTCTTTCCGGAGTTCGATATGGTTTGACAACAGGCGCTCCGATTGCAATAAAGATCGATAATAAAGATTGGGAAAACTGGAAGGATAGAATGTCCGTCCTTCCTACTAAAGAAAAAGATCCTGTAACCATCCCTCGCCCTGGTCATGCTGATCTTGCGGGTGCTGTAAAATACCAGCAGAAAGATATTCGTAATATCTTAGAACGCGCAAGTGCAAGAGAAACCGCGATGCGCGTTGCTATTGGGGCTATAGCATCGAAATTCTTATCTGAAGTAGGGATTACTTCTTTGTCGTTCGTAAGATCGATCGGTGAAGTTGAAATAGCGAACGAGAAAAAACCCGAACTTCATATCTTACGCAATCTTATCTCCGAATCTGAATTACGGATGTTCGACCCCTCTGCTGAAAAAAAGGCAAAGCATTTAATTGATAAGGCAAAAAAGAACGGGGATACTCTTGGCGGAATAGCCGAAGCGCATTTTTTCGGATTGCCCATCGGAATCGGAAGTTACGTGCAATGGAATAGAAAACTTGATGGACTTATCGCCCAAGCTGTAATGAGTGTTCAGGCGGTGAAAGCAGTCGAGATTGGTGGAGGAGTTTCACTCGCAAAAATGCATGGGTCGGAATGTCACGATCCTATCGAAATAGAAAACGGAGAACTCACTCGGTCTTCGAATAATGCAGGAGGAATCGAGGGAGGAATGACAGATGGAATGCCCGTAATTGTTAAAGCTGCAATGAAGCCAATTTCCACCCTTATGCGTCCACTCACCTCAGTCGATCTTGCAACGGGTGAAGTCACCGCTTCTCATATCGAACGAAGCGATGTCTGTGCCGTGCCTTCCCTTTCAGTGATTTTGGAGAACGTTGTCGCATTTACTATTGCCGCTGCATTGCTTGATACTTTTGGTGGTGATACGATGTCCGAAATAACAGAACGAGTTGCACTGCGACATAAGCGAGGTACATTAAAATATCTTATTCAATGACCTGGCGCGGCAGACACATTTATCTTATCGGTCTTCCCGGCTCTGGTAAATCTTCTATCGGAAGAGAGCTTGCTGCATTGCTTTCAAAAAGCGGATATGAATTCATCGATCTCGATGAAGAGATCGTAAAGAAAACTGGAAAAACGATTTCCGATATTTTTTCTTCCGATGGCGAGGAGCGCTTTCGTGAGATTGAAACGGAAATGCTTTTGGAATTTTCGCAAAAGCATTTCGAACAGCAGCCGTGTGTCATCGCCACCGGCGGCGGAACACCGCTGAGGGCAATTAACCGTTCTATCATGCGGGGATCGGGGATCCTAGTATGGGTTGATGTAACCGTCCGGCAGGCGGCGAAGAATGTCATGAGCAGTTTGCTTTCCGGAGAAACACGCCCGCTTCTGAAATCTCAAAATGCCGATGAACTCACGGAAAAGATCCGTAAACTTCTTGATGAACGCCGGCATTTTTATGAGCAAGCAACAATGCACTTCATCACCCGCAGTCCGCGAGGCGATGAACGCAATCCACAAGAATTAGCTCAGGAGCTATTACGAGCGCTCGAACAAATGTCGCGCAGCATCCGCCTGCGTCCCCGTTTTGAAACATTCATCGCACGTTCGGCAATGGGTGATTATCCTGTCGCGATCGGCAGCGGCATTGCAGCAAGTGAACTCGGGGCGAGCATTCGTGATATGAATGCGAACCGCGCTGTTGTTATCACAGATGAAAATGTCTCTAAACTTCATGCAGCGAAATTTATTCAGCGCATCAGCACCGAACATAAAGGTGCGCTGCAATTCAGCCAGATAGTTCTTGCTGCGGGAGAAGAAACAAAGGATAAAGATACGCTTTTCGAAATTCTGGAGTCATTTGTCAATCTGGAGTTGTCGAGAAAAACAGATATCGTTATTTCTTTAGGTGGTGGAGTGATCTCGGATATCGGTGGACTCGCCGCGAATCTTTATAAGCGTGGACTGCCGCTTATTCATGTTCCGACTAGTCTTATCGCACAAGCCGACGCTGCCATTGGAAGTAAAACAGCGATCGACTTCGCAGGACAAAAGAATTATTTGGGGAGTTTCTATGCACCGCGGCTTGTACTCATAGATCCAATTTTTTTAAAAACACTTCCGAAAAGAGAGTTAAACGCTGGACTTTCAGAAATTCTGAAATACGGGCTTATCGGCTCTCCCGAGCTATGGTCGCAAACTTCAAAATCATTGCGGCGTTTATTGCGGGGAGTGGATTCGGGAATTGAAATAATCATCCGTGATGCAGTACAGGAGAAATTGAAGTATGTTAATTCCGATGAATTTGAACTAAAGAACGGAGTGCGTGAACTACTGAACTTCGGACATACCTTTGCTCATGGATTCGAGGCCGCTACAAATTTCGGACAGCTTCTCCATGGCGAAGCCGTCGCTCTCGGAATGCGTGCCGCATCCTGGCTATCGATGGAAGTTGGAATGCTTTCTGAAGATGAGTGGAGGCAGATCGAAGTAGTCCTCGGAAGATTGCCAATTCCAGTAACGCCGGAATTAAAAATAGATGAGGTGCTTTCAAAAATGTCTCGCGATAAAAAGTATCAGTCAGCAAATCATCGGCTGGTCCTGCTCGAATCGATCGGCAAAGCAGTGGTAAAAGAAAAAGTCGAAGAGAAGGCAATCAGAAAAGCAATCGAATTTGTTGTGTCAGTAATTTAATGAATATTCTCATCCTTCACGGCCCGAATTTGAACTTGCTTGGCGAGCGCGATCCTGCTGTGTATGGAACGACCACTCTTCATGAAATAAATGATATGTTAGAAAAAAGGGCAAACGAATCCGGTGCTTCCTTAAGGATCTATCAATCGAATCACGAAGGAATTCTGATCGATCATATTCATGAAAATAGGAAATGGGCTGAGGGGTTAATCATTAATCCGGGAGCGTTTACGCATTACTCATACGCTCTTCGTGATGCTATCGAAGCACTAGGTAAATTGACTGTTGAGGTTCATCTATCCGATATAATGAAGCGTGAGGAATTCCGAAGGCATTCTGTTCTTGAAGGGCTATCTAATGTGAGCCGGATAATTGGAAAAGGTGCATATGGGTATTACGAGGCTCTACAAACATTGCTAAGCGCAGAGCGTTAGCCCGTGAGAGTGTCGCAGGTGAAATGGGCAGCAGGCTAAAGCCTTCGGCTACCAAAAGAAACATTTATGAAGAAATATTTTTCATTTGTAAAGATCGAACATACTCTTTTCTCACTTCCGGTGATCTATGCCGGAATGGCACTGGGTTATCTAGCACTTCTGAAAAATAATGAATCCATACCAACAACTTCCGAAGTCTGGCGAATTGGCGTATGGATCTTAACTGCCGCAACAGGAGCACGTACGGTCGGGTTTGCAATGAATAGAATCGTTGATAGGCACATCGATGCGAAAAATCCTCGCACAGCAATTCGTGATCTTCCAACTGGCAGAATGAATCTGAAACAGGCGTATGGAGTGCTGCTTGCCGGCCTGATAATTTATATTATTGCTGCATCACAGCTTAATTCACTCTGCCTTCTTTTATCACCTATTCCTCTTGCCGTGTTTTCTATCTATCCGTTCTTAAAACGCTTCACGATCTTTTCTCATTTTGGCGTTGGACTGTCTTTAGCTTTAGGTCCTCTGGGAGGTTATTTTGCTATTCGTCCGGTGGTTGATGTTTTGATTCTTCCAGCATTATATTTAATGCTTTTCACATGGCTTTGGGTGTCCGGGTTCGATATTATTTATTCTACTAGCGATGAAGAATTTGACAAGCGAGAAAGGCTTTTCTCTTTTCCGTCGAGATTTGGAAAAGAGAAAGCTTTGTTTTATTCCGGCATGATTCACGTCTTTGCCTTTATGTTGCTGGGTGCAGTCTATCTCTCGGCATTTTATGGAAGCATCGTTGCAGCCTCCCTTTTGGTTGCGGCAGGATTTCTTCTTTACGTCGAACAGAAAAAAGCCGATGATGTCGAGCTTGCTTTTTTTAAAATTAATGCCGTGCTGGGTTTTGTCGTGTTTGCTTTTGTGATCATCGGAGTGAAACTATCATAAATGCCTGAATCAAAGAATAAAACTCCTCGCATTGCAATCGGCATCACCGGATCAAGCGGCGCAGTCTATGCAATGGATTTCATTAAGCGTTATCCATATGATAAATTTCTTATCATGAGCAAATGGGGCAAGGCAGTGATGAAGGATGAACTGAAGATGCCTGATCCGGAGAAAAAATTGAAGCCGCTTGTGAATAAAATTTTTGCCGATACCGATCTCACTGCTCCATTAGCTTCCGGCACGAATGAATTAGATGCCTTCGTCATCATTCCCGCAACGACTTCAACGATCGGCAAGATCGCTTCCGGCATCGGCGATACGCTCATCACCCGCACTGCGGCTGTCTGCATGAAAGAGCGTTATAAAATGGTCATCTGCGTCCGCGAAACGCCGCTCTCCACTATCACCTTAGAGCAATGCGCATTGTTATCGCGCGAAGGAGTCATCATCATGCCCATCTCTCCCCCGCTTTACTTTGTACCGAAAACCGTCGATGAATATGTCAAAGGCTTCACCGATAAAGTGCTCCAGCATTGCGGAGTGAAGACCGGGACTGGGTGGAGGGCGGAGGAGTTGGAGTAGATTTGAAACGCCAAATTTTTCATTCACTGCAGGATTTTATTCGATACCTCGAATCCGAGGGCGAACTTCTGCGGATTACTCGACCGGTTGATCCGCATCTGGAAGCGGCGGAGATCGCGGTGCGCGCAATGCGCAGCAGCGGCAAGGCTCTGTTATTTGAAAATATTACCGGTTCGAAATATCCGATTGCGATGAATATTCTGGCATCGGATCGGCGCATCGAACTTGCTGTCGGTGAAGATCCGAATGAACTTGGTCAAAAACTAGTTCATGTAGCAGAAGAGTTAATGCCGCCGAAACCGTCGAAGTTGGTGAAGCTGCTTCGTCCGCTATCATCCAGGATTTTCGGTTCACGAATTTCTTCTACCGGCTCTGCTCCTTCCGGGCAAAGTATCTCTCCGGCGAATTTATCGGAACTTCCTATCTTGCAAACATGGCCCGACGATGCCGGAAAATTCATAACCCTCCCCCAGGTTTTTACTTACGATCCCCGAACCGGCAAGCGGAATATCGGCATGTACCGGATGCAAGTCTATGACGAAACAACTACAGGCATGCATTGGCAGATCCAGAAAGGCGGAGGATTTCATTACGCTGCTGCCGAAGAAATGAATAGGATGCTCGAAGTTGCAGTGGCGATCGGCAGCGATCCTGCGCTGCTACTTGCAACGATCGCTCCCCTTCCTGAAGGAATCGATGAGGCGATGTTCGCAGGATTTATCCGCGGCGCAGCAACGCGGATGACTCGCGGTAAGCGAATTTCGATTGATGTTCCAGCCGAGGCGGAATTTATTCTCGAAGGATTTGTACCCCCGTCTGAACGCCGTCTGGAAGGGCCGTTCGGCGATCACTTCGGACATTACTCTCATGCTGGTATGTTTCCGGTCTTTCATATTAAAGCATTAATCCATCGCTCGAAACCAATATTTGCCGCAACAGTTGTCGGCAAACCTCCAATGGAAGATAAATGGCTTGGTGAGGCAACCCAGAAAATACTCGGACCGCTTGCGCGGCTCATGCATCCGGAAGTCCGGGACATCTGGGCATTCTATGAAGCAGGATTTCATAATTTTCTCTCGATCTCTACTCGTCAGCGTTACGGGAAAGAATCGATGAAGACAGCAATCTCACTTGTAGGTGAAGGCCAGCTTTCATTGACAAAATGCGCCGTTGTAACCGGCGAGAAAACCAATATCCGGAATTTCCGCGAAGTGATCCGAGCTATTGGTGAGAACTTCGATTCCCATTATGATTTTCTCTTATTACCCAATGTCCCACTCGATACCCTTGATTTTACGAGCTACACGATGAATCTCGGATCAAAGATGATTCTTGATGCAACGCCAAAACTCACTTCCTCAGCATCCGGCGGCAGTTATCCTCCACGCCGTCAGAATGAATATTTTTCCCGCACCGGCAGACTGCAAGAGAATCCATCTCAATTAGATATGCGTATCACAGGAAGCAGGCTCATTGAAGATACGTTGCTCATTCTGCAAGTCCGAAGTCTGATTTCCGAAGTCCGAAGTCCGGAATCCAAAACGATCGGAAAAGAAGTGATCGAGAAAATGATCTCTTCGGAAAATATCGAGAAGCTTCCTCGCGGCACGAAGATCGTTGCAGTGGTGAGTGAAGATATAAATCTCGATAGCGATCTGGAAATCATCTGGGGAATCTTCACCCGCTTCGATGCGGCCCGCGATGTGATCTTTACGAAGATGTCGATGATTGGAGTCGCTCCAACCTACGACGGCATCATGGGTATCGATGCAACATGGAAAACCGGTTATCCGAATCCGTGCATCATGCCTGAAGAGGTCACGAAGAAAGTATCGGAGATGGGTTTCTAGAATTTAGTACGATGAAAAAATATCTTAGTGTCATTATAGTACTTCTCTTAGCGCAATCCGCTTTTGCACAGCGCGAATTTGGTTTTGGAATTACGCTTGGCGATCCTACAGGGCTAACCGTAAAATTCTGGACAGCTGCCGATCAAGCGATCGATGCCGATGTCGGAGCCGATTATTTCGGCGCTCCGAGAATCGATGTCGATTATCTTTGGCATTTCTATACATTCCGCAGCAAGATCGCATCGCTTTTTGCCGGAATGGGAGGATCTCTGGGATTTGGTCATACCCGATCGATCTTATTCTACACCGATGACGATTACCACCATCGTTTTTTTTACAGAGCTAATGATGGATTGGGGTTCGGTGTTCGAGCGCTCTTCGGAATAAATGTGACTCCTCATAAAACGCCTTTGGAGCTTTATGCAGAGGTAGGAGTCTTGGTTGGCATCATTCCGGGGTTTGGCGCAGCACCCGATTTCGCCGTTGGGGTGAGATTTTATCCTTAAAATACAGGATTTGTGAAACTCTGCCCATTCTAAAGCGTTCTTAATACGGGGCACTTAGACCCAGGAGGGAGCAAATCCTATTATTCACGTCGGTTTCCGAAAGAAATTCCACCTATATTTCATGCTATTTCTATGCATGGGATTTACCTTGCCTTCCGGTTTTGCGCAACGTTTAGGATTTGTTACCTCCACTCCCAGAATAGATAGTTTCCCGAAAGTCCGCCTGAAAATGACTGCAACTTATAATGGAAAATTGCCGCAGCCAGGGATTTTGCCTTCAAATTTGAATGTGGTTGAAGATACATATCCTGTTTCGAATTTAAGCCTTGAAGGCTGCGATGAGTCCGGCCAGGCTGCCGTCGTGTTCTGTGTCGATGCCAGTACATCGGTTGTCTATAGTGCCGGCGATACCTGGAATATTTACAAAGGATACTTTAATTCATTTTCAAAATTTATCAGCATAATCCCTTCCGCCTCGAAATATGCTTTAGTTTGCTTTACCGATTCGGTGGATTACTTTCCGGGCCCATCAAAACTCGGAGGATTTTATACCGGCCAAACTCCGAACGATTCTGCCGATTTTCAATATAATTTGCGCAATCGTCCTTTTAAAGGATTTACTGATGTCGATCATGCTGTAAATTTCAGCGTCAATTTACTCAGGCTTCAGCCTTTTGCTCATAAAGCAATCGTTATGGTTACCGATGATGCTATCGAGAATACTCCTTATTTCGATTCTCTCCTTGATGTTTTAGGTATAACTCTTTATGTAATGGAGATCGGCGCCGATGGCGCACCCATTAATAGATTAGTAACTCATGAAACAGGTGGATTATATATGGAAGCAAAGGACTCATCTCAATGGGTTCCGACGATGCAGCAACTTGCCGAGCTTGTTTTCGGAGAGCATTGTCTACTAACATATACATCCGCGAATCCTTGTCCGTGGGTAAAACTTCATGATATTTCTTTAACACTTAATTATAAAGGCCTCAGCAAGAATTTGATCGAGCAATATTCTCTTGGGCATAATATATTCGATAAAGATCCTCCTGCATTTACCGTTACGTCACCAGCTTATACATCGAGGCTCATCACAGCTGCCGAAAATTTTCCCTGTACCAGAGGAATGAAATCTTTCGGTGATTCCGTTCTCTTTAATTTTAAGAAACTTACTCAGTATCGCAATTACCCTAACCTTGCTACTGATAGTATTGCAGTCACTGACTCGTTGCAGCCGGCCCGATGTGTATTTGTTGCTACCGATTCGGCTAATAACAAAGGGCGCACGGAAGTACTCTATACTCCAAAACCAGATACTTTATCGCCGGAAATTCTTTATCAAAAACTTACCGGACCGAATTACCGCATGCTGGTAACAGAAGTACGGTCATGGGATAGAGGATTACAATCGATGCTTCTGCTTCCCGGAGCAATAAATATTGTTCTCGATAGCATGGTTATTTTGAACCGTCGCGTTGGGCAAGCATGGCTGCACAAACCCGATCCGAATGCCGAAGCCATTGCCTGTTTTCAAGCCATCGATTCTTCAGGGAATGTCGGAATGTATTGTATTCGCAGCGATTCTGTTGCCGGCGATACGCTGCCGCCAATTATTGTACAGGATCCCATTGTTTCGCCTCGCCTGGCAATTACCGGAATAGTGACCGAAGAGCGCAAAAAAGATATCGGCATAAAAAACATTACCGTCTTCCCTGCTCCAAACGCAGGAACGTCAAGTCCTACATATTTTTCCCAAAGAAGAGCGGTCTTCTCGGTGCCGATCATCGATTCTTTGCAACCTATCCGAGCTTTAATTTCAGCATCGGATACATTAGGCAATACCGGATCGGATACACTTCGCTATGATCCCTTACCGGATAACACCGCTCCCGTCTGTGCCGTTGAATCTCCTAATTTAGTCAGCAGAATTTTTCACGCAACAGAATTTGCACCATGGGATAGAGGTATTGCCTCTGTTGCATTAATCGGATCGGCATCAAATCTTACTGTCGGGCCGGTGATATATAAAAATGTTTATGAGGCCGATCAAACATTTACCGTTATCGATCCTTATTCGGCTGCGGATGCGATAGTCCAAACCTTCGATAGCTCAGGACATGAATGCGAAACAACCATTTCGATCAGCCCTCAGCCGAGGCCGCTCGTTTTGTTTAGTACAACTCCGATCGATTTTGGCACAGTGTATGCTCCGACATCTGTTAAGTTGCCTGTGGAAATTACTAATCAAAATGAAGCACCGGTCGTCATCACGAAATTTCGGCAAACCGGCGACCTTCCCATTTTTAGTTCGGATCTTGCCACCCCCATAAGTTTTTTACCTTTTGAAAAGAAAATCTTTACGATAACCTTCAGTCCTTCTCTGCTCGGTTCGTGGAAATCCGAATGGACGATTTCCAACGACACCATGATGCTTGGATCTTTTACGGCGATCGGTACTTCGATCGGGAAAATTTCCGTAGTCATCGATACCATCAGCGTTCCAAAAACTCAGCTGCAAAGCAGATTTAGGGTTTCAATCTCCGCAACGCCTGCTCCGATTAACCTCGATACGATTGCCTTCACACTAAACTATGATGCAGACTTTGCCGATCTCTTAATTACTTCTCCGATGCAACCTGATTGCTCAAGTGGAAATCCTCTCTGTAATTATACGATCATATCATCTGCTTTATCGTATGGGAAGCAGAGATTCCTTCTTACACGTAATGACCCAAACGTCGAGAATATTTTATCTTTTACTACGAGTTCGTTCGAGATTCCTTTCAATTGCTTCGTTGCAAAAAAAGATACGACTGTGCTTAGTATCGAAGATCTTTTTGTAAGCCAGCATTCGACGATCGAAGCTGCTGATGGAATGATTACTGTTGGTAATGAATGCGGAGATAAAGGATTACGAAGTTTTTTGAATGGAAAATTCCCTGTTCTTTTTGAATCCGTGACTCCGAACCCGGCGAGCAGAACAATAAATATTATTATTGCTGCGGCTCAACCCGGGGATGCTCAATTATCTCTTGTCAATAATCTTGGAGAAGTGAAAATCCAAAAGAATATTTCTCTTACCACAGGAAAAAATAGTTGTTCGCTTGATCTTTCTGCTTACAGCAGTGGATACTATCAGGTGATCTTAAGTTCTTCCGGTGAATATATTTCTTCTCAGATCATCGATCTGATTCATTGATCCCCTTTACTTAGACGAAAGTCCCCATACTATCTTTCCGTAAATTTGCATAATGTCAAAAACCAGATCGCAATTCGTGTGTTCCAGCTGTGGGTATATTTCTCCACGGTGGATAGGAAAATGTCCCGAGTGTAATGCATGGAATTCTTTCGTCGAAGAAATCACCTCCCTATCATCTGAAAACTCCAAGGCAAAAGGTGCCCGCAACTATGGTTCTTCCGGCGGTGCAGCACGACCTCTGAAGTTATCGGAAATTACACTTACCGAAGAAGACCGGATATCTACCGGCATAACGGAACTCGACCGCGTTCTTGGCGGAGGCATCATGCATGGCTCGCTTGTTCTGATCGGAGGTGATCCGGGTATCGGAAAATCGACTCTGCTCATGCAGATGGTACGCGGGATGTTCACCGCTAAAATCGTTTACGTTTCAGGCGAAGAAAGCCCGAAGCAATTAAAATCAAGGGCTGAACGCCTCCTGATAAAAAATGAAGATGTCTCGATCATGGGAGAGACGAATATCGAAATCATTATAGAAGAAGCAAGAGCATCCGATCCGGATATTCTCATCGTCGATTCAATTCAAACGATGTACCGCCCGGCAATGGAATCTGCTCCGGGAAGCGTAGGACAGGTTCGTGAATGCACTGCAATGCTATTGCAATTTGCAAAATCATCGGGCATTCCGGTCTTTATTGTTGGGCATGTAACGAAAGAAGGAGCTATCGCCGGACCGAAAGTTTTAGAGCATATCGTCGATACGGTTCTGCAATTCGAAGGCGAGCGAACTCACGCTTATAGGATTCTCCGTGCTGCCAAAAACAGATATGGCTCTACGAATGAGATAGGAGTTTTTTCCATGACATCGGAGGGACTAGCCGAAGTGCCGAATCCTTCGGAAGTTTTTTTATCGGAGCGTCAATATGGTTCATCCGGCTCGGGAGTTTGCTGTGTATTGGAAGGCACACGTCCCCTTCTTCTGGAAGTCCAAGCGCTTGTCGCTCCGACTCATTACAATAATCCTCAACGCACAACAACAGGTTATGATTATCGCCGCATTGCCATGCTTCTTGCCGTTCTCGAACGCAGGCTTGGTGCTCGGCTTGGAGATAAAGATATTTTTATTAATATTGCCGGAGGACTCACCGTCGATGAGCCTGCTGCCGATCTTGCCATCTCCATGGCAGTGCTATCGGGAATGAAAGATACTCCGATAGATTCGAAAGCCTGCCTTATTGGAGAAGTAGGATTAGGCGGAGAGATCCGAGCCGTCCCACAATGCGAGGTTCGAGTAGCCGAAGCATCTAAATTGGGATTTGAAACTATTATCATTCCGAGGGCAAACCTGAAATCACTACCGAAAATGAAAAATGCAAAAATCGAAGGGGTGGATAAATTAAGTGATGTAGTAAAAATTGTTTTATAAAAGTGAAAATCATTCTCGCAACTCATAATCCTCATAAGCGCGAAGAGCTTCTTTCCCTTGTCAGAAATTCACTCGATGTAGAATTATTACCAGATAACTTTCCGGAAATCCCGGAAACAGGAAATACTCTCGAAGAGAACGCGAGAATAAAGGCGAGATTTGTCTTCGAAAAATTGAAGCGGCCTACTCTTTCAGATGACACCGGTTTAGAAGTGGATGCTCTCGGCGGAAATCCCGGAGTTTACACCGCTCGTTATGCAGGTGAAAATGCGACGTATAATGATAATTGCAGAAAATTAGTGCATGAGCTGCAAGGAAAAAATAATCGTAATGCGAAATTTGTCACAGTCATATGTTTTATCGACCTTCAAGGAAAAGAGCATTTTTTTGAAGGAAAAGTTAAGGGAGTAATTACGGATGAATTCCGTGGATTAAATGGCTTTGGATATGACCCGGTCTTTGAACCTCTGGAAGGGAAAAGCAAAACCTTTGCTGAAATGAATCCGGAAGAAAAGAACCGGTTAAGTCACCGTGCCAGAGCTATGCATAAATTTCTTTCCTATATAGAAAACGGAACGCAAT
>JADMIO011189638.1_pt1 | contig 32610 bp, 28 predicted proteins | sample 8958161 | NCBI WGS metagenome assembly JADMIO01 (sample SAMN16585339, study PRJNA669376) | soil metagenome | isolation source: Crop rotation soil | place: USA: Cullars Rotation, Alabama | collected 2011
CGACAACTTGTCCACGTGGAATTCTAAGCTTAGGATCCCAATGTGCTGGAAAGAGGCTCCACACGTGGCGCCTCGATCTCTCCGGAACGTCGTTGGACCTCGAGCGATCGATCGCAGACCTTGCCGACTTCATCGCCGATCTCTTTGCATCGTCGACGTCAGCCCTTGCGGCAGCCGACGCGTGATGGCTGACTCTCAGTTCGGTAGCAAGGCGCGGCGGATCGCTCGAGGGAGGCTCTCGGCGTCAGCTGTGATTGCTCCCTTCGCGAGGATCTGAGCTTCGGAGACTCGGCGAAGCCCACCGAGCTTCTCGCTCCGGAGAGCGAAGAACGACCAACCACGGGCAACGTCCTTACCGGTGTGACGTGCCAAGACCGCAACATGGCAGTGGTGCCCAGGCCCGATCTTCCTCTTCTCATCCGGGTGCCATCCATGTTTCGGCTCGGTGAGATCCCACGTCGCCTTGCCCTTGTTGTCTGGGAAATGCGGGACGACTTCGCCGGAACACTTGACCTGGATCCGGATTGGGCCTCGGGTGATCGGCCAGACGATGTCCCAGGCGGCGCTCGGATCCTCCAACACCAGTGCACCCGGGAGGAGGGCCGCAACTACCGACTCGGCGAAGAGCGCCCGGTTCCGGTTGTACATGGCGAACACTCGACGTACCTGGAGGTCGACATGTCCGGCGAGGGCACGTGCGAAGACGGTCGGTGGAAGGGGAGCGGCCTCGTTGTCCATCGAACCATGATGGATGGCGGCGATTCGGCGTGCTGAGCAGCGGCTCTCGCCGCGCACTGCTTGCCGATTGCAGAACGCACAATGGAGTCGTGACCAAGATGAACTGGGACGGACTCCCTAGGAGGCCGCGTCGCGAGGACGATGAGCATCGTCCGAAGGAGCTTCCTCCGTCGTTCTGGGATGACGTGGCCGCGAGTCGGCGTGATGAGCAGCTCGCTCGCGCGCGATCGGCTGCGCAGCAGCGGCTGTTGGTCCTGGCCCGGATGATTCAGCCCAACTCGACGCCCCACGCGTACCTCGCAAAGCTCGTCGAGTTGACCAATGTGTTCGGTCGGGCCGCCTGGATCCCGGTTGAACCGATGTACATCACCTCAACCGCGCAGAGAGCATTGGCCGCCGAGGCAGCGAAGGAGCTGTCAGAGGCGTTGCGATCGATCGTGACGTCGCCGTTTCCGGAGGCATATCAGCGACTTAGGGACGTGACGGTCGCGCTTGCTACGAGACTCGACGCCGACGTTGTCTTCGGCGCGCTGCCTCCGGGCCATCCTGCGCCCGCTACCTAGGCGGAGCGGCTCCGTCAAGTTCACAGTCTTGCTACGACGCAGTACGGAACCGTTCGTAGCGTTCCTCGAGGAGCAACCGATCTGGATGCGCGACGGGCTGTTTCGGTACGTCAAGCGTCTCGCCCTGCAGTGCCTGGAGACCGTAGCGAAGCATCGGGCCGTCTTCCTCGGCGAGCAGTGATGCACGCACGTCGATCTTCAGGTCAGGACGGATCCCGATCAAGTTCTGATCGAAGGCAGCGTGATGGATCTTGCACATGGCGATTCCATTCGGGACTATCGGCTCCCCGCCCGCTCCGTCCGACTGGATGTGCGCAGCATCCAGCAACTCAGGATGCCGAAGGCGACATAGCGCGCACTGCTTCTCATACGCCACGAGAACCCGTGCCCGGAACAGCGGCTGGTGAAGCCGCTGCTTGGTGACGCGTTCGGCATACGCCCGGCGAAGCGGAAGAGCCGTTGCCGCGGACTCATGCCAGGTAACCAGTTGATCGGCGTCGAGCGCGACGACGAACTGTTGCGACTCGGGCTCTTCGGTGATCAGCCAGACAGGACGAACGGCGACGTACAAGCCGGCAGTGACGCCTTGGAACCAGATCAGGGGGAGCCGTAGCGACATCGCGGCCCGCAGGGCCGCGTTCTCGGGATGGTCGGGATCGTGTCCGCGCCACTTGTATCGAAGGTAGCCGTCGTCGCCTTGATCATCGGCGTATGGCCGTTCATCGGGTCGGAGCGACCACACGGTTCGGAACGAGAGCGCAGCGCTGAGCTGACGTGGCTTCCGGATCCCGCGTTGCAAGTCCAGCAGCGGAATGCGTTCGCCAGCGAACGAGAATGTGCGGACATCGTCGAATCGAACCAGGCCACCGCTGCGACGATCGACGTCGTCGAGGAACCGCATTGCGGCGTCCCGGACGGCGATCTCATCGAGCGACACGCCGTTGAGTTGTACTAGCTCGCGGGGCCAACTGCTTGAGCGCCGTCCGCTGCATTCGCGACGGTGGAGACGTCGATGCCGGCGCTTGCTACGAAGCCGCCCGATACGCCACCAACGCGTTCGACGCGGGCGCGTACACGGTGTGTCGTGCGATCACCACGCCGCCGCTGCCCTGCTGTGCGGCTGCCGTCCCCGCGTCCGCGGTGATCGGTCGCGTGAGCACCACCGCGGCGGTCGCTGCGTCCCACGCGTCGAGGAACCCGGCGTTGTCGACGGTGTAGACGACGCCCGCCGCGGTCGCCATCGGCTGGTAGTGCGTGCCGCCGACCATCGGCGCCCTCCACGCCGTCGTCCCGGCCGTTCGGTCGAGCGCATACAGGACCGGACCGGGCACGCCGGCAACGTTCACGTTCGTGCCGTCGAACGACGGCGACGACGCGTTGCACGCCGCGCAGGAGAGCCCGACAAGCGCGGTCCACGCGGCGGACATGTCGTCGGCGTGGGCGGCGTGGTAGACGCCTGACTTCTGCAGGTCGCCCACCAGCAGTCGACCGTTCGCGTCGTGGAAGAGCTGCGCTGACGCGCCGAAGTCGAGGTCGAGCTGGCCGCACACCGGGTCGTCGAGCGGCCAGGTGAGCTGGTCGGTGTCCGACGCGGCGCACGCGGGAGTGTGGCTCAGCTCCTGCATCTCGGCGGTGTACTGGTCGACGTTGCCCTTGTAGAAGCCGACCACCTGCCCGAAGGTGAGGCTGGCGCGGTTCAGGTCGATCTTCAGGATCGAGTTCGTGTAGTCGTGCTCGATCATCTTGCTGAACGGGTTGCCGGCACCGAGGTAGGCCATGCCGGTCGCGGTGTCGACGGCGGGCGTCGACCAGATGCCGCCACCGGCGTAGCCCTTGGCCTGATCGGCAAGCGGGATCGTGTCGACCCGCTTGAGCAGCGCGCCGGTCGACGCGTCGAAGAGCGCCCAGCCGCCCTGTCCGCTCGTCTGCCCCTCGGGTGCGCTGAACCCGGCGAACAGCACGCCGTCGAAGATCACCGCGCTCGCGTTGGTGTACGAGCCGGCATGGTCGTCGATCGGTGCGCTCTTCCACCGGATGGCGCCGGTGCGCATGTCGAGCGCCAGCGCGTAGGGATCGTCGAGGTCGCTGACGAGGAAGATGACGGTGCTGCCCTGGACGGCGGGGGAGCCGACGATCGTGCCGCCGAGACCGGCGCCCGACGCGCCGACGGTCACGACGCGATCCCACACCGGTGCGCCGGTGTCGGCGTCGCGCGCGTAGAGGTGACCGTTCTCGGTGCCGAAGTAGATGCACCCGTTGGCAACGATGGGTGTGGCGTTGATGGCGCCGTCGCTCGTGAAGCTCCACGCCGGCGCCAGCCCGGCGGCGACGGCGGGGTTGAGCGTGGTCTCGGCCGGCTGCGACCGGGTGTTGGCCAGGTCGGCGCCGTAGGTCGACCACTCGCCGCCGGCGACCGTCCGGTCCGGCGAGCACGGCTTGGCCGGTGGCTTGGCCATGGCGGGCACCGCCGCCCCCAGTGCCAGGACGGCCGACAGCAACGCCACGAGCAGCTTCTTCACGATCTCCCCTACGTGCGAACCCGCCGTCCGGATTGAGAAGGTCGCACCATATTTCCGGATGCCGGCCGCGGACCGCATCGAGGAGCCCGCGGCCAGGCGCGCCATACGGTGACGGCGTGACCGTTGCGACCTGGGCCGACCTGTTGGATCCCACGATCGAGGAGCTCGACGCCGTCCTGCCGGACGACATCCATGAGCTCGCACTTGCCCGCCTCGCCACCGTGGCCCAGCACGACGACGAGCCCCGTCCGCGGATCGAGATCCAGGGGAACTACCTCTTCGGCGTGTTGATCGTTCCGAGGATCGGCGCGTCGCACGACAAGCTGCTGTTCCAAGAGGTCGACGTCGTCGTGAGTCACACGCAGCTCGTGACGGTGCGGAAGACACCGCCTGACTGCGAACCGTTCGACATCGCGTCCGTGCACGAGTCGCGAAGCGAGAACGAGTCGCCGGGGATGTGCCTCTACGCGTTGGTCGACGAGGTCGCCGAGCGCTTCCTGTCGATGATCGACCTCTTCGACGAGGGCATCGACGAGCTCGAGGACCACGTCGAGGACTGGGAGGCCATCAGGCTGCGGGAGCGCATCTCGCAGCTTCGCCACGACATCCTCCATCTGCGGCGTGTGCTGACGCCGACGCGTGACCTGGCGCGTCAGGTCCTCGACGACCGCGTCGACCTACCGGGGCCGAATGAGCTCTTCCCTCGAGACGTCGAGATCCACTTCGCTGATGCCTACGACAAGCTGCTGCGTGCCACCGACGGGCTCGATCTGTCGCGTGACCTGCTGGCGGGTGTGCGCGACTACCACCAGGCGCAGGTGGCGAACGATCAGAACGAGGTGATGAAGCGCCTCACGGTGATCGCGTCGATCCTCCTGCTGCCGACGTTCATCGTCGGCCTCTACGGCCAGAACTTCCGGCACATCCCCGAGCTCGGTTGGGCGCAGGGCTACGGCTTCTCCTGGGCGATGATCGTCGTCTCCACCGTCGCGCAGCTCATCTTCTTCCGCCGCAAGCGCTGGATCTAGCTCTGTCGTCGGCCGGTGGCGTGGACGCCACCGGCCGACAGCGAGCAGCGCCAAGCGAATGACCTACCGCCGCACCTCGAACACGCGGTTGAGCGGCGTCTCCGTCGCCCGGCGGAAGTGCGTGAAGCCCGCCTCCCTCAGCAGCTGCTGCCACCTCTCGTCCGGCACCTGGTTGCCGAGGGCATACCCACCCGGCTGCTGCTGCGCCGACGGCGTGCAGATGCCCACCGACGCGGCGCCGAAGATGCGCGCCAGCGGTCCTTCGACCGGGCATGCCGGCTCGACGAGCAGCCACGTGCCACCGTCGTTCAGCGCGCCGGCGATGTGGCGCGCACCCTCGACCGGATCGCCCATGTCGTGGAGCGCGTCGAAGATGCACACGAGGTCGTACGTGCCGTCGAACTCCTGCGCCGACGCGACCTCGAAGCGCACGCGGTCGGCGACGCCGGCTTCGGCGGCGCGCTTGCGGGCGACGTCGATCGACTCGGCGTGGTAGTCGAAGCCGACGATCGTGCTGTTCGGGAACGCCTCGGCGAGCAGGATGGTCGACGCGCCGTGGCCGCAGCCGAGGTCGGCGACGGTGATTCCGGCGCGCAGCTTGTCCTCGACCCCATCCAAAGCGGGGATCCACGACGCCACGAGGTTGCCGAGGTAGCCCGGCTTGAACAGCCGCTCGGTGCCGTGGAACAGGTCGTGGTCGTGCTCGTGCCAGCCCAGGCCGCGGCCAGACGTGAACGCGTCGCGGATGGCGGCCTCGTCCTTCCACATCGCGGCAGCGACGCTCATGGCGCCGGCCATGAACGCCGGCGTGGTGTCGTCGGCGAGCACGGCGGCCTGCTCGGGTGACAGCGACACCTCGCCGTCGGCGGCGAGCGTGGCGTAGCCGCTGGCGACCTGGACGCCGCACCACTCCTCGACGAGGCGGCGGTCGAAGCCGGTCGAGGTGGCCAGCGCGGCCGGGGCGATCGGCCCCTGCTCGGCCAGCGCCTTGTACAGGCCGAGCTTGTCGCCGATCACGACGGTCGCCGCGTGCATGGCGGCCCCGAAGTCGGTGACGAACTGGCCGATCATCTCGTTGAGTCGGTCCTCGTTGATGGTGGTGGTCATCGGTTCTCCCTGGTTGGTCGGACGGTGCGGACACGGTGCGCTTCGCTCCTTGCAGCCGCTTTGCACCCCGCCTGCAAGGTCGCTGCAACCCGCCCGTCGCACCATCGGTCCATGACCACCACGACCACCACCGCCGTCGATCGCCTCCTCGAGCACGTCGCCGGCACCCGCGGCGCCGACGCCACCGACACCTACGCCGCCGACGCCGTGCTCGACGCCGTCGTCCCCGGCTGGCGGTTCCCGGTCACCGGTGTCGAGCGCATCGGCTACCAGCTCGCCGAGTGGTTCAGCATCCCCGGCACGGTCGAGGAGCTCGAGCGCCACACCACGCCGACCGGCGCGGTCGTCACCTACACCGTCACGTGGGAGGAGAACGGCGTGCCCCACGCCGCCCGCCACGTGCACGTGCTCACCATCGACGACGGCCGCATCACGCGCGACCAGTTCTGGTGCGGCGGACGTTGGCCGGCGCCGTTGCTCGCCGAGATGGAAGCGGCGCGCCGATGATGGTCGACGTGACGACGACGCTCACCCCGCGCGAGACCGTCTCGCTCGACGAGCTCTACCACGGCTCGGTGAAGCGCGAGCCGTTCTTCGTGAGCGACTCGAAGTCGGGTTCGTCGTTCGAGCAGCTGACGATGGCCGATGGCACCGTGCGCATCGTCAAGCACGTCCACGTCGACGACGACTGGACGATGCGCATGAACGGTGACGTCGGCTGCCATCCGGCGCAGGTGTGGCGCGACGGCCTCATGGACATCCTCCCCGAGCGCGTCGACCACGGCGTGCTCGCCGTCGCCGACCGGCTCGGTCGCAACGGGTGGGGTGCGGCGATCCTCATGCGCGACCTGCGCGACGAGATGGTCCCGCCCGGCGACGACGTCCTCTCCCTCGAGCAGCACCACGCACTGATCGACGACATGGCTGCGTTCAGCGCGCGGCTGTGGGGCTGGCGCGATGTGCACGGCCGGTACGTTCCGCTCGTCTCGCGGCTGTCGTGGTTCAACCACGCGTTGCTCGAGGCGGAGGAGGAGCGCGGCTGGCCTGACGCCGTACCGAAGATCGCGCTCGACGGGTGGGGGCGCTTCGCCGAGCGCGCGCCGCAGGACGTGTTCGATGTCATCGACGCGCTGCGGCGCGACCCGTGGCCGCTGCTCGACGCGCTCGCCGAGACACCGTCCACGTTCCTGCACGGCGACTGGAAGCTCGGCAACCTCGGCACCGCCCGCGACGGCCGCACCGTGCTCATCGACTGGACCTATCCCGGCGAGGGACCGTGCTGCACGGAGCTGGCGTGGTACCTCGCTGTGAACCGCGCTCGCATCCCGACGTCGAAGGAGGCGACGGTGGAGCGGTTCGCGTCGTCGCTGCGCGCCAACGGCGTCGACACCGACGACTGGTTCGACCGTCAGATGGCGCTGTGCCTGCTCGCCGGCCTTGCCCTCTTCGGCTGGGAGAAGGCGCTCGGCGACGACGACGAGCTCGCCTGGTGGTGCGACCGCGGGCGGGAGGGCGCAGCGCTGCTGTGACCGTCGCCGACGCCTACTCTGCCGGCGCCGCGGCGTGGGCGCGCGGGCCGATGCGGGTGTACGCGACGTTGGCGGAGCTGCTGGTGGCGCGCGCCGACGTGCGTGGGCGCGACGTGCTCGACCTCGGGACGGGGACCGGCGCGGTGTCGCACGCCGCGCACGGTGCTCGCGTCGTCGCCGTCGACGTGTCGGAGGGGATGTTGCAGCTCGATCGCGACGTGCGGCCGCCCGGTGTCGTCGGAGACGCCGTTGCGCTGCCGTTCCGCGACGGCGCGTTCGACGTCGTCATCGCCGCCTTCTCGCTCAACCACCTCGCCGATCCGACGGTCGGCGTGCGCGAGGCGGGACGCGTCAGCCGTGACCGCGTGCTGCTGTCGACCTACGCGCCCGACGACGACCACGCGGTCAAGCACGCCGTCGACGCCGCGCTGCGCGAAGCCGGCTGGGTCGCCCCCGACTGGTACGCGGCGGTGAAGGGCGTAGCCGCGTCGTGGGGGACCGTCGACCTCGCCACCGACGTCATCGAGCGAAGTGGTCTCGCCGCCGAGCGCGCCGAGCGGCTCGACGTGCCGTTCCCCGACCTCACGCCGATCGACCTCGTTCGCTGGCGTCTCGGCATGGCACATTGCGCTGAGCTCGCAGAGCGGCGCGACGTCGAGCGGCGCGCGCTCGACCTGCTCGGGGAGTGCGAGCCGCTGGTTCGCTCCGTCGTGTTCGTCACCGCCCGAGTGCGCTGAACGTCGACGCCACCCACGACCGCAGCGCCTCCGCGTGCGGGCCGGCGGCGCCGATGAGCTGCGCGGCGCGTCGCTCGGCCTCGGGCCAGCGACCGAGCTGGGCGGTCACGAGCCACGCCTCGGGACCGGCGACCTGGTCGAGGCGAGGATCGAGCTCGCCGAGCACGGCGCGGGCGAGCACCTCGTAGCGAACCGAACCACGCGCGGTGGCGTCGTCGACGACCGTCGTCGCCAGCTCCCGCGCACGGTCTCGGTCGCCGGTCGCCAGGGCGAAGCGCGCCTGCAACGTCGCGTAGCGCTGCTGCTGGTGCCACGCCATCGTCCCGCGGAACGTGTCGACCACGCGCGCCCGCTCGATGGCCGCACTCGCGCCGTCGAGGTCGCCCGTGAGCAGGCGGCCGTCGAGCAGGTCGAGCGCAGCGGCGCAGTGCATCTCCATCGCCGACACCGAGTCGGTGCGCTCGAAGATGGCGGTGCTGATCTCGTCGGCCTCGTCGATGCGGCCGACGGCGCGCAGCAGCCACGTGCGGGCGTTCTCGTTGGCGTGGAGGAAGCGCTCGCCCGGCGCGCCGGCATCGCGCGCGGCGCGCTGGGCGTCGTCGACGGCCACGAGCGCGTCGGCGATCCGGCCGCGCTGGCCGAGCGAGAGGATGCGAGCGAACCGGCCGTGATGGGCGGCGAACGGGTGACCGAGCCAGCGGCCGTCGACGAGGGCGCGCTCGACGAGGTCGGCCGCCTCGTCGGCGTCGCCCTGGTGGTTGCGCAGTGCGGCCAGCCACATGCGGGCGTAGCCGCGGACGTCGGGCGGCGCCGAGGCGACGGCGCGCGTCAGGCGCGCCTCGGCGTCGTGCAGCTCGCCGCGCGCGTGCAGGACGCGGCCGCTCATGGCGAGGCAGCTGGCGCGCTCGGCATCGTTCGACGCCCGGTCGATGGCCTCGTCGGCGTAGCGCAGCGCCAGCTCGTAGTCGCGGCCGTAGTACTCGACCCACGCGAGCACGTCCAGGGCGCCGGCGACGCGGGCGTCCTCGCGCGCCCCGGCGATGTCCCAACGGCCGATGCGCAGCTGGGCCCGCGCGGCACGCGCCGACGGCGAGTCGGCCAGCTCGATGGCACGGTCGAGGAGTCGCTCGGCCTCGGCGGTGTCGTAGCGGTCGGTGGCGATGTCGGCCGCTTCGACGAGCGCGGCCGAGGCGAGGTCGACGTCGCCGCCGCGCTGGGCGTGGAAGGCGACATCGAGCGCGTCGTGTCGCGGTCGGGCGCGCAGCACGCGCGCCGCCTCGCGGTGGACGAAGGCACGGCGCGCCGCGTTGGTGCCGGCGACGAGCGCTTCGCGCACCAGCTCGTGTCGGAAGGAGAGCGACTCGTCGATGACGCGGGCGCGCACGCCGGCGTCGATGTGCTCGAGCAGCATCGGAACGGGCACACCGAGCACGCCGGCGAGGAGGTCGACGTCGACCGCGGCACCGAGCACGGCCGCCGACCGCAACGTCGTCGCGGCATCCCCGAGCGCGTCGACGCGCGCCGCCACCGACTCGCGCACGCTGGCCGGCAGCTCGCCGTCGCCGGCGTTGGCCAGCTCGACGAGGAACAGCGGGTTGCCGCCGCTGCGTGCATGCAGCTCTTCCGCGCGATCGCCGACGAGCGCGGTGGCGGCGTCGAGATCGAGCGGACCGAGGTGCACGATCTCGGCACCGGGCAGCGTCGTGCCGCGCGTGGTGGCGACGACGTGCGCGCCGCGACGGATGGCGAACGCCAGCCACTCGAGCGTGCTGGGACCGGCGAGGTGGATGTCCTCGATCGCCAGCACGCTGCCGGTCCGCTGGACGACGGCGAGCAGGTTCTCGAACAGCGCGGCGCGACCGGCCGCGGTGTCGGCGGCGCCGACGACGTCGAGGTCGGCGGCCGCGAGGTGTGGTGCGAGCGCGTCGAGGATGGGCTGCAGCGGCAGCTCGCGCCCGAGCTCGTCGCAGCGACCGCGCAGCGCGGGACGCGTCGCCAGCCACGCGTCGAGCAGCGCCGTCTTGCCGATGCCGGCCTCGCCCTCGAGAACGACGCCGCCGGTGGCGCGGTCGAGGGCGGCCAGCTCGCGGTCGCGGCCGACGATCGTGTGCGTCCTCGTCGGCGCGTCGGGGGCGAGGAGGATCGACGTGTGCAGGTCCTCGGTCTCGCGCGTCGGGTCGACGCCGAGGTCCTCCGTCAGTCGCTCGCGCATGCGGGCGTAGGCGGCGAGGGCGGACGCCGGCTTGCCCGCGGCGGCGTGCGCACGCATGAGGGCGCGCAGTGCGGCCTCGTCGTAGGGGTCGTGGTCGAGGGCGCGCTCGGCCTCGGCAGCGGCGTCGGCGGGTTGTCCCGAGGCGAGGGCGGCGTCGGCGGCGAGCACCCGGGCGCGAGCGATGGTGCGTGCGACAGCGGCGCGCTCGGTCTCGGCCCACCACGCGTCGGGCTCGTCGGCGAAGAGGTCGCCGCGCACGAGTGCAAGCGCAGCGCGGGCGGCGGCGAGGGCGACGGTCGGTGACGTGGCGCGTGCCGCTTCGTCGACGCGCGCATCGAGCTCGGCGACGTCGAGCCACTCGACCGCGAGCGACCAGCCGGCGTCGGAGCGGGTGATGTCGAGCACCGGCCGCAGGCGCGAGACGAGCACACCGATCTGCTCCGTCGGCCGGACCGGCGGGTCGTCGCCCCACAGCACGTCGACGATGCGGTCGGCGGCGACCGGCGCGCCACCGGCGAGGGCGAGCAGCTTCACCAGGGTGCGGGCCTTGCGGCTCCCGAGGGCGCGCTGCTCGACGCCCTCGACCTCGAGCTCCCCGAGGAGCCGCACGCGCACGGCGCCGTTGTAGTCGGCGCCGCTGTCACAGGGCGTCTGCCGATCGGCTTCTGCTCGCCGGGCTGTCTCCGGCGGCCGATGCGTCGAGGTGTGTAGCATGTGTGTATGGCACGCGTGAACATCTACCTGCCTGATGATCTGGCGGCAGATGCAAAGGCGGCTGGCCTCAACGTGTCCCAGGTGGCGCAGCGAGCGCTGCGCGCCGAGCTGTCGGGCCGTCGAACGACGGAGTGGCTCGCAACGCTCGACCTGAACCCGGCTCGGTCGGTCTCACACGAGGAGACGCTCGCCGCCCTCGATGCGGCTCGTGACGAGAACGAGAGCCGCTATGGCTGAGATGCATGCTGTCATCGACGCGTCGGCCCTGGTCGACCTTCTGCTCGGCGGCGCGCTCGGCGCCGCCGTCCGTGAGCGCATCGATGGAGCGGTGCTGCATGCGCCCGCGCACGTGGACGCCGAGGTGCTGTCGGGTCTCGGACGCATGCATCGGGCCGGGGTGCTGCCGGCAAACGCTGTCGCTCGTCACCTCGACAACCTCGTGGCCGCACCCGTGCAACGGCATCCGGTCTCCGGCCTGCTCCCCGGGGCGTGGAAGCGTCGCGATCGGGTGCGGCTCGCCGACGCGGTCTACGTCGAGCTGGCGCAGGCGCTCGACGTCCGCCTCGTCACGACCGACGCCCGCCTCGGTCGCGCCTCCCGCGTCGCCGACGTCGTGACGGGCTGACGCCGACAAAGATGGCCGCATGAAGGATTCGTTGGTCGTCGGCATCGCGGGGGAGCAGACCTTCACGGTCACCGAGGACATGAAGCCGGGCCACCTGCCCGTCGCCGTGATCTCGACGCCGTCGATGATCGGGCTGATCGAGGGCACGTGCCTGATGACGGCGGCGCCGCACCTCGACGACGGCGAGGTCACGGTCGGAACGCATGTCTGCGTCAGCCACTCGGGCGCGGCGATGGCGGGCGAGGACGTCGTCATCACCTGCACGCTCGACACGATCGAGAAGCGGCGGCTCACGTTCGGGGTGAAGGTCACGGCGCCGAGCGGCGTCATCAGCGAGGGCACGCACCAGCGCGCCGTGATCAACGCCAACCGGTTCGGCTGATCGGCTGTGTTCGAGACGATCCGTTACGACGTCGGTGACGGACGAGCCCGCATCACGCTCGACCGGCCCGAGAAGAAGAACGCACTCTCACCGCAGCTGCTCCGCGAGCTGCACGACGCGCTGTGGGAGGCCGACGCCGACAAGCGGGTCCACGCCGTCGCCATCTCAGGTGAGGGCGACGGGTTCAGTGCGGGCTACGACCTCGCCGGGCGCATGCCGATCGGCGCCGGCGACGAATCGGCGTCGTACCGCGACGGGCGGACGATCGACGACGACAGCTGGATCCTCGAGCGCCAGCAGGCACTGCGCATGGCGCTGTTCGACATGCACAAGCCCGTGATCGCCCAGGTGCACGGCTACTGCCTCGCTGGCGGCACCGACGTCGCCTTGCTGTGCGACATGGTGATCGCTGCCGACGATGCGCGCATCGGGTTCCCGCCGGCGCGCGATCTCGGCGCGCTGCCGAACAACATGTGGCTCTACAACACCGGTCCGCAATGGGCGAAGCGGCTCACCCTGACGGGCGACCTGATCAGCGGCGCCGACGCCGCCAAGATCGGCCTGGTCATGAAGGCGGTGCCGGCCGCCGTGCTGGCGCGCGAGGTCGACGGTCTGCTCGACCGGTTGGCGAAGATCGATCCCGACCTTCTCTCCGCCAACAAGCGCGTCATCAACATCGGGCTCGAGCTCATGGGTGCGCGCACGTTGCAACGGCTGGCGGCCGAGATGGATGCGCGCGGTCACCTCGCACCCGCGGCGAGGGCGACCGCACGTGCCCTGCGCGACGACGGCGTGCGCGAGACCGTGCACGCGCGCGATGCCCGCTTCCCCGACGGCATCGTCCGCGTCGACGAACCCGAGCTCCGCGACGCCGACGGCCGCTTCGTCGACTGATGCTGTTCGTTGTGCGCGTTTGCGTCCGCATCCGGACTCAAACGCGCACAACGGATGTCAGCCTGGCGCGACCGGTGGGAGGAGCATGGCGAGCTGTCGGGACTGGGCGACGAGCTGGCCGGCCTCGTCCCAGAGCTCGCCGTCCTCGCTGAGGTAGCCGTCGACGAGGACGTGCGTGGCGAACCGGGCCTTGAGCCAGCCGTTCGCCGGCCGTGCCCGCACGTGCACCGTGAGCTCGATCGTCGGCACCCACCCGGCGGGACCGAGCTCGAACACCGGCGGGGGGAAGGCGTCGGCGAACAGGGGGAGCGAACGCACGTCGGGCGGGCGATCGTCCGCGAAGCGGATCCAGCCGGCGATCTCCGGCACGCCCGTCGGCTCGCCACGGATCCAACCCGTCGTCGGCGACAGGCGCGACTCGAAGCGCTGCATCATCGTCGACTCGCCAGCGGGCGGCGTCATGCCCGGTGCACGTGTGAGGCACTCGTCCGGCGACGGCAGCTCGGGCGGCTCCTCGCGCACGAGCGTCAGACCTTCAGCTGCGTCGAGATCGCCGAACACGGCGAGGACACGCACGCGCTCGGTGTCCTGCACGAGACGTGCGTGCAGGTGCGTGTGCCGGCGACCGGCGCGCACGACCTCGATCTCGACGCGGCCCGGACCAGGTGACGTCGGCCGCAGGTAGTGCGCCGTGATCGACAGCGGATCCGGCTTGTCGGACGCGTCGAACAGCGCGGCGGCGATCACCGACAGCACGTAGCCGCCGTTCGGGTTCGGACCGATGTTCCACCGATCGCTGAGGTGGACGTCCCACACGGATTCGGTCGAGCGGTGCGTCGTCGTGTCCTCGTCGAAGGCGAACATCCCGGTGATCCTGCCGTGTCAACATGCGCGCATGCGGATCGGTGTGTCGCTGCGCAGCGCCTACGGGACCAAGGACGTGCGCGAGGGCGCGCGATGGATGATCGAGCGGGCCGCGGCGGCTCGGGCCGCGGGTCTCGACTCGCTGTTCGTCGGCGACCACCACGTGACCGGCGCGCCCTACTACCAGAACGTGCCGATCCTCGGCCGGCTGCTCGCCGAGTGGGGCGACAAGCCGGCGGGCGCGCTGTTCCTGCTGCCGCTGTGGAACCCCGTGCTCGTGGCCGAGCAGGTCGGCACGCTGGCGTCGATCGCGCAGGGACGTTTCATCATCCAGTGCGCACTGGGCGCCGGTCGCGACCAGTTCGCTGCGATGGGCGCCGACACCGGGAAGCGGCCGTCGACGTTCGAGCGCAACCTCGAGGTCATCCGCTCGCTCCTCGCAGGTGGCGACATCGACGGCGCGCGGATCGCGCCGCGTCCACCGGAGCCCGTCGAGGTGTGGATCGGCGGCTCCGCCGATCCCGCGATCGATCGCGCCGCTCGACTCGGCGACGGGTTCCTCGCCGGACCGAACGTCACCGTCGAGGACGCATCGCTGCAGCTCGCGCTCTACCGCGAGCGGTGCGAGGCGCACGGCCGGCCGGTCGGTACGTGCGCGATCCGGCGCGACGTGCACGTCGGCGCCGACGTCGGCGATGCCCGGCGCGTTGCCGGCCCCGTGCTCGACGCCGGCTACCGCGGCTTCGCGCCCGACGTGCCTGTCGTCGGTGGACCCGAGGAGGTCGCCGAGGCCTTCCGCGCCCTCGGCGACATCGGCTACACGGACGTCATCATCCGTCACCTCGCCGAAGACCACGACGAGGTGCTGCGCTCGTTCGAACGCCTCGCGGAGGTGCGCTCCTCCGTCAGCTGATCAGCACGGCGTCGACGGTGCCGTCGACGTGAGGCGGAGCGATGGTCGATCGTTGCCGCGGACGAGCTCGATCGAGCTCACCTGGCCGGGCACCAGGTAGCTGCGCTCGGCCGTCGACCCGGCCAGGATCGGCAGCGGTACCGGCGCGCTGGCACCTGACTGCCACACGACCGCGATGACGGACGCGTCCGACCAGTGCACGTGCAGGACACGACCAGGCGCGCCCGGTTGCATGCACGTGTAGGTCGCAGTCGGGCCGGTCACGAGATCCAGCGCGCGCTTGCTCGCCGCAGACAGCGCTCCGAAGGCGACCACGGTGACGACGATCGCAAGCACGATCCCGATGACCACGCGCGTGAGCTCGGCGCCGACGACGCTGAGCGGCGAACGCCGCCGACGCGACGGTGCGCTCGGCGCTCGCCACGGGCGCGGTGTGGACGGCGGGCGCCGGCGCACCTGGCGTTGCCGTGCCGATGGCTCTCTCGGAGCTGGCGGAAGATCGGGGTCGAGGACATCAGCGACTGAGATGTCTCGGTCTGTTCGCGCCTTCGACTGCGTGACGGCGCGCGGGTCGAGCACGCGGACGGCGCGATCAGCCAGCGCGGCGACCTCGTCAGCATCGAGCCGCTTCGACGCGGTGTGGATCGTTCGAGTCGTCGACCACAGGGCCTTGGCGACATGGACTCCATCGACCTCGAACGTCGCGCTCTGCAGCCTTGCCTGATGGATCGAGAGGACGCCGTGGCCATCGGTTGCGCCGATCGCGCCTCGTACCGCCTGCACCTGCGCGTGCAGCTTGAGCACGGGCTTCGTCATCGAGTAGCGACCCGAGCGCAGCCGCCCGTCACGGCCGACGTACACGTCATGCGTCATCACCTTGTCATCGACGACCCACACGCCCGATGGTCCGATCACGACGTGGTCGATGTTCGCGGTTCGACTCCCCGGCCACCGGCAGTCGTGCAGGCAGACGTAGCCGCGCGAGGCGAGCTCGCGATCGAGATGCTCCTCCGTGTGGCGTTCGCTGTCGGCCGCTCGTCTCGTGCGCGCCGCCCGACGCTCGAGGTCCTCCGCGAGCTCGTCCGCGCTCCGCCGATCGTGATCCGCCGTCACCGGGGTCGAGCGTGCCAGGCGCTCGGCGCGAGGTGGGGTCGCCCCTACGTCACGTTGGGCGGATCTTGCGGCCTTCGGCCTCCATGATCTGGTCGAACTTCTCCCAGCTCATGCGCCGGGAGATCGGGCTGTTGGCCGGGAGCCAGTCGATCGAGCCGCGGCTGATGCGCACGCGGCCGAAGAGCCGGCCGTCTGATCGCACGCTGATCTCCATGTCCTTGTTCAGCACCGTCTGGGCCGGGATCGTGACGTCGATGTCGTGCGCGGGCATGTGTTCAGCGTACGGATCGGCGCGTCGTCATAGCGTGCGGTCGTGACCGCCGAGTCCGACCGCGTCGACGCGCTGCTCGACGAGCTCGGCATCACCGGCGGTCCGCTGCTCGCCGTGTCACGCCCGATGCTGGCGCGCGCGATCGAGCTCGGCGCTACGGACGAGGAGACGCTCGCCGCCTGCCGCGCCGGCGGGCTCGGACCGTTCCTCGTCGACCTCGCCATCCGGCCGGCGGAAGGCGAGACGCTCACGCTCGACGTGTTCATCGAGCGCACGGCGATGGACCAGGAGCTCGTGCGCGACGCGTGGACTGCGTTCGGGTTCCCGACCTCGGGCCGCGTGCCGCTGCGAGTCACGCCCGACGCAGCGCACGCCATCGAGGTCGTGGCGTTCATGGCCGAGTTCCTCGGTCGCGACGCGTCGATCGCCCTTGCGCGGGTCATCGGCGCGGCGACGGCGAGCATCGCCGACACGCTCACGAACTCGACGCGCATCGGCGCCGAGGTGCCGAACCTCGACGCCGGCCGGACGTACGACGACGTCACCAACGAGATGACGGTCGTCGTGCGCGAGCTGATGCCGGCGTTCCTGGATGCCGTCAACGCCGTGTTCCGGCGCCACCTCGTGCTCGTCTCGTACGGCTCGTGGGCGCCGGACGCCGCTCGCACCGCGGTGACGACCACCAAGACCGTCGGCTTCGTCGACCTCGTCGGCAGCACCGATGTGCTCCGGTCGCAGTCGGTCGCCGAGCTCGCCGCATCGGTCGACGCCTTCGAGCGCCTCGTGTGGGAGCGCGTCACCGGCGCCGGCGGGCGCGTCGTGAAGCTCATCGGTGACGAGGCGATGTTCGTCGTCGACCGCGCAGCAGCGGCGTGCGACATCGCCCGTGGCCTGATCGAGTCGTCTCCCCACGTCGTGCGTGTCGGGCTGGCGCACGGCGAGATCGTGGCGCTGCACGGCGACTGCTACGGGCCGACCGTCAACCTCGCGGCCCGACTCGTCGCGGTGGCCGAGCCGGGGACGGTGCTCGTGTCGGATGAGGTGGCGCAGCGCGGCGGCCCTGTCGCCGCCGAAGCGATCGACGTCGGCCCGCTGCGCGGGTTCCCCGACGTGACACGAGCGTTCGTCCTCTCGAGCTGATCAGCGGCGAGCGAGAACGACGTGGGTCGTCGCCTGCGTCGGCACGTGCTCGACCACCTCGTAGCCGTCGAGCACCGACCCGAGATCGCCGAGCAGCGTCTCGCCGCCGCCGAGCAGGATCGGCGAGATCGCCAGGTGCAGCTCGTCGACCAGCCCGGCGCGCAGGTACTGCCGGATGGTCGACGCACCGCCGCCGATGCGCACGTCCTGACCACCCGCGGCGTCGAACGCCTGCTGCAGCACCGACTCGATCGGATCGTCGACGAAGTAGAAGGTCGTCCCGCCGTCCATCGACAGCGGCTTCCGGGCGTGATGCGTGAGCACGAACACGGCGTGGTGGTACGGCGGCTCGTCACCCCACCACCCGGTCCAGCTCTCGTCGGGCCACTCGCCCCGCACGGGCCCGAACATGTTGCGGCCCATGATGTGGGCGCCGATGTTCTCGTCGCCGCGGACGATGAAGTCGTTGTCGATGCCGAGCTCGCCGCCGTCCATCCCCATGTTCTTGCGCATGGCTTGCGTTGCGAACGCCCAGCCGTGGAGCCCTCGGCCGCCGACGCCCATGGGATCGTCGAGCGACTGATCGGGTCCTGCCATGTAGCCGTCGAGCGAGACGGCGATGTTGTGCACACGAAGCTTCGGCATGGGGATCCGACGATGCCACAGGTCCGAGCTCATCGCGCACGACGGCGCGGCCATGCTGTGCGACCGTGACCGAGCTGCGTTGGGGGATCCTTGCCACCGGCAGCATCGCGTCCACGTTCGCCACGCACCTGCCGACCTCGGCCACCGGTCACCTCGTCGCAGTCGCCTCGCGTGACATCGACAGGGCCCACGTGTTCGCCAAGCGCCACGGAGCGCCGCACGCGCACGGCACCTACGAGGGCCTGCTCGAGGATCTCGACGTCGAGGCCGTCTACATCGCCACGCCGCACCCGCTGCACGCTCGATGGGCGATCGCGGCGGCTGCCGCCGGCAAGCACGTGCTGTGCGAGAAGCCGCTCGCCATGAACGAGGCCGAGGTGGCGGCCATGGTCGAGGCCGCCATCGAGCACGACGTCGTGCTGATGGAGGCGTTCATGTACCGCTGCCATCCGCAGACCGATGCGCTCGTCCGGATGCTGCGCGAGGACGCCATCGGCGACGTCCGCGAGATCGAAGCGGTGCACAGCTTCGACGGCGGTGATCGCCTCGATCCAGACGGTCGCCTCCTGTCACCCGTGCTTGGCGGAGGCGGCATCCTCGACGTCGGCTGCTACTGCGTGTCGGGCGCCCTGCTCGCCGCCGGCGGTGCCGCACCGGTCGACGTGATCGGCGGTGGCACGCGCCACGCGAGCGGCGTCGACCAGGTCGCATCGGCGACGCTGACCTTCGACCGCGGTGTCGTCGCCCACCTCACGTGCGGCATCACCGCCGACCGCCCGCCGATGCTCCGCATCGTCGGGACGAAGGGGACGATCACCCTCGACACGCCGTGGTTGCCGACCGTCGGCGGTGCGCGCACGACGCACATCGCGCTCGAGCACGACGGCGAGCCGACCAACCGCGTGCCGATCGTCGCCGATCGCGGGCTCTACGCGTACCAAGCCGATGTCGTGGCCGCCTGCGTCGAGCGCGGTGAGCGGCAGGGGATCGTGACGTGGACCGAGAGCCTGACGACGGCGCGCACGCTCGACGTGTGGCGCCGCGCCGTCGGCGTCGAGTACGAGGCCGACCGGCCCTCGACGCCCGTGCACGGCGACTCGCTGCACGTGCGCGGCACGATGCCGTCGGCGCGCATCGTGGGCGTCGACACGACGGTATCGCGCGTCGTGCTCGGCACGATGGTGACCGAGCACGAAGAAGCCTTCGCCATCGGCATGTCGATCTTCGACGCGTTCTTCGAGCGCGGTGGCACCGCCTTCGACACGGCCCACAAGTACGGCGAGGGGCGCTGCGACGACGCCCTCGGCTGGTGGATGGAGACGCGCGACGTCCGCGATGCGTGCGTCGTCATCGGCAAGGGCGCCCACACGCCCGATTGCGATCCGGCGAGTCTCACGCGCCAGCTGCACGAGAGCCTCGAGCGATTGCGCACCGATCGCCTCGACGTCTACCTGCTCCACCGCGACAACCTCGACGTGCCGATCGGCGAGTTCGTCGACGTGCTCAACGAGCACCACGCTGCCGGTCGCATCCGCGCCTTCGGTGGCTCGAACTGGACGGCGGCGCGGGTCGACGCGTTCAACGACGACGCGCATGCACGAGGACTCGTCGGCATGACCGTGCTGAGCAACCAGTTCAGCCTCGCTCGCATGCTGGTGCCGACGTTCCCTGGCACCGTCGGCGCCAACGAGCCAGCGTTCGTCGAATGGCTCGTCGAGCGCGGTCTGCCGAACATCGCGTGGTCGAGCCAAGCCGCCGGCTTCTTCAGCGGGCTGACGCCCGACGGCGACCTCGGCCACGCCTGGTTCGACGACGACAACCTCGAGCGCCGGCGCCGAGTCGAGTCACTCGCCGCCGAGCTCAGCGTGCACCCCGTCACGATCGCGCTGGCGTGGGTGCTGCGTCAGCCGGTCGACATCCTCCCGGTCATCGGCCCGCGCGCCCTGTCGGAGCTGCGCACGTCCCTCGCCGCCCTCGACCTCGACCTCTCACCGCAACAGGTCGCGTGGCTCGACCTGCGCGAAGGCTGACCCGGCGAACTGGTGCTGGAACCGTGACCCCTGGGTCACGGTTTCAGCACCAGAACAACGAGAGCTACGACGCCGGCGACGGCGTGACCGTGACGACGAGCGGCACGCGGACGTCCTCGGCGTAGGGCTCGCCGATGGCGTGCGGGGACGACGTCGGCACGGCGAACTGCCACTGCTGGGCGTCGATCTCGGTGAGCGGCGCGTCGCCGTCGACGATGGCGTTGTCGGTGTCGCCGGTGGCGAAGAAGTGCACGCCGTTCTCGCCCCACGCGCCCTGCTTCTGGTCGCACGTCACCTGCGCGTACGGCACGCCGGCGAGATCCGCGTAGCCCTGCTGCACGCGCGCGTCGGTCGACGGCTCGCCCGGCCACGGACGAGCGACCGGGTCGTCGCCGGTGCCGTCGTCGAAGCACTTGTCGTCGCGGTAGTAGGGCACGACCGCGGGGTTGCCGTACGACGTGACGCCCTTCGTCTCGAGCACGTACACGAGCGACCCGAAGTCGTCGCGTCCCGACACCTGCTCCCACCGCAGCGGCGCGACGGGCAGGTCGAACGAGGGATCCGGCGCGTCGAAGTACGCGGGTCGGCCCGCCACGGAGTCGACCGGCGGCACGACCTCGTCGTTCACACCATCGATGGCGACGCCGTCGGGATGCAGCGAGTTGAAGTACATCGTCGCGATGCCGTGGTTGTAGTCCCAGCTCGTGTACAGCCCATCGGGTGGGATCGGGTGCACTCGCAGGTGGTACCGGTACGTGATCGCGTCGCGGTAGAAGGTCTCCGTCTTCGTCACGTTCGTGCCGGAGTCGGCGCCCCACACCTCACGGATGGCGCGCACCGGTCCCGTCCGCTCGCCGATGATCGACGAGTTCGCCTCCCAGTTCACCTGCTCGTCCTCGAAGCCGACGACGCTGATCGAGCTGTCGGGCGACGACTGGAACGCGCGGCCCTTCCACCGGTCGATCAGATCGGGGCCGTAGGCGGGTGCCGTCGCCGCGTCGCCGCCGTGCTTGATCAGACCGAGGCCCTTCCCGTTGGCCTGTGGCGGCAACGTGTGGGCGGTCACCGAGGTGGACGGTGACGCGACCTGCAGCGAGCGGATCATCCAGCGACCCGACGCGTGCCACTGGTAGCTGTCGGTCGACACGGTCACCCCGTCGCGCGGGAAGCGGTCTTTCGACTCGGCCGACCCGTCGCGGCGCGCCACGGGCGCGCCCGTCCCGTCGCACACCGGTCCGGGCAGGTTCGGCCCGTAGCCGCCGTTGGACGAGCCCAGCTGCTCGGGACTGCCCGCCGTGAACGTGTCCTTGTCGATCCACTCGTCGGCGTTCGCGTCGCGCTGGTAGTGCACGTAGCCGTTCGTCGCGTCGAACGACGGACCGGCGGGCGAGCGGAAGAGGTACACGTACGTCGTCACCGACGGATCGAGTGGATCGGTGATGGCGACCTCGTGCCGGTCAATCGCGCCCGCCGGCGCACTCGCGGTCGACGGCGCCTTCGCGCCGGCGTCGGACGGCATGAACGCGAGCTCGTCGTCATCGTCGAAGGCCGGCACCGGGTCGAGCATCGGTGTGCCCTGGCTCGTGTCCTGCGTGCACACGCCGCCGGTCATCTTCCAGCGCTCGACGTCCCACTGGTAGGTGAGCTCCTCGTCGGTACCGGAGTAGTGGCTGAAGTCGCTGCGACCGTTGGCGAGGTACCACGGGAAGCGCTGGTCGATCTGCACCGGGATCTCGACGTAGCGCGCGCCGTCCCACCGGAAGGCGACGACCTGCTTCGGGTCGACGCCCGTGCGCGGATCGGCCGGGGGCGCGACGACGGTGCCGTTGTGCGCGTCACGCGCCCCGTCGCCGCCGATGGAGGTCGTGCGGCCGGCCATCGGGTTCGGGTTGGCCTTGCCCACGGCGGGCAGCTGCGACCAGTCGGGGAGCTGGGCACCGGTCAGGACGACGGGCGCGGCGGCGCGAGCCGCCGGCAGGACCGCGTCGGCGTGCGAGGTGTGGATCGGCGCCAGCGCGAGGAGGCCGGCGAGCGCAGAGGCGGCGACGAGGGTGCGGCGCATCCCCGGTGGGTTCGCCACGCCGCGCTGGTTGACCTACCGATTGCCGCGAAGGGGACGGTTCAGCCGACGCCGGCCGACGGCGAGCCGACCTGCTCGGCCAGGACCGCGAGCAGCTCGAGCAGGCGCGACTGGTCGGCCTTCGGCATCGGCAGCACCCGAAGCCGGCGCGCCTCCTTCGATGCCTCGGCGTCGAGGTAGCCCGAGAACAGGATGATGCGCGTGTCGTCGGACAGCACGCGCAGCCGCGAGGCGCACTCGAGGCCCGACATCGTCTTGAGGTTCTGATCGAGGAGCACGACCGCCGGCGTCGTGAGCTTCCACTGCTCGATGGCCTCCTCGCCGGTGGCCGCCTCCTCGACCTTCCAGCCCTCGAGGGCGAGGTTCACGCGCAGCATCTCGCGGACGGCGGCTTCGTCGTCGACGACGAGCACGACAGGCGCCTGCCCGTCGACGGGCGCGGGCTTCTTCACGTCCTCGGTCGAGAGCGGGGCGCTCCGACGGCGGCGTCCGCCCTCTGCCATCGGAACAACGTACCGTTTGACGCCTTTTGGTGTCCGGTCAGGGTCGCTGTCACACCCGCTTCCTAGGGTGGCGGCATGCCGTTGCGGTCCGAAGCCGAGGCCCTGCTCGAGCGCCTCACGGGCACGCCCGGGGCGTCGTTCCGCGACGGCCAGGCCGAGGCCATCGCGCACCTGGTCGAGGCGCGCGGCCGCGTGCTCGTGGTGCAGCGGACGGGTTGGGGCAAGAGCGCGGTGTACTTCATCGCCACGCGGCTGCTGCGCGATCGCGGTGCGGGCGCGACCGTGCTCATCTCGCCGCTGCTCGCACTCATGCGCAACCAGCTGCAGATGGCCGAGCGCGCCGGCGTGCGCGCCGCCACGATCAACAGCGACAACCGCGACGAGTGGAGCGAGATCGAGGCGTCGATCCGCGCCGGTGCGATCGACCTGCTGCTCATCTCACCCGAGCGCCTCAACAACATCGGGTTCCGCGCCAACGTGCTCCCCGAGCTGCTGCGCACGACCGGTCTGCTCGTGGTCGACGAGGCGCACTGCATCAGCGACTGGGGGCACGACTTCCGTCCCGACTACCGGCGCATCGCTCGCATCATCGACGCGCTGCCCGGTGGTGTCCCCGTGCTGTGCACGACGGCGACGGCGAACGATCGCGTGGTCGCCGACATCGTCGACCAGCTCGGCAGTGACCTCGCCGTGCATCGCGGCACGCTCGACCGCGAGAGCTTGTCGCTGGCGGTCGTCGACGCGCCCGATCCCGCGTTGCGCCTCGCCTACCTCGCCGAGCAGATCCCGAAGCTGCCCGGCTCCGGCATCGTCTACTGCCTCACGATCGACGACACGCGTCGCGTCGCCGGCTGGCTTCGTGCACGCGGCATCGACGCCGTCGCCTACAGCGGCCAGACCGACAGCGACGAGCGGGTGCGCATCGAGGAGCGCTTGCTTGCCAACGAGGTGAAGGTCGTGTGCGCGACATCCGCGCTCGGCATGGGCTTCGACAAGCCCGACCTGCACTTCGTCCTGCACTACCAGGACCCGGGCTCGCCGATCGCGTACTACCAGCAGGTCGGGCGCGCCGGTCGCGGCGTCGACCGTTCGTACGGGATCCTCCTCCGCGGCCACGAGGACGTCGACATCCAGGACCACTTCATCGAGACGGCGTTCCCGTCGCAGCCCGACGCCGAGGCGGTGGTCGCGCTCTTGGCCGAAGCCGACGGTCCGGTGAAGCTGGCGCAGCTCGAGTCCGAGGTCAACGTGCGCAAGGGCCGGCTCGAGTCGATGCTCAAGATCCTCGAGGTCGAGGACGTCGTGGCGCGCGTCGACGGCGGCTGGACGCGCACGCCGACGCCGTGGACCTACCCGGTCGACCGCATCGCGCACGTCACCGAGCAAAGGCGCGTGGAGCAGCGCGCCATGCGCGAGTACGCCTCGACCGACGGCTGCCGCATGCTGTTCCTGCGCACCCTGCTCGACGACCGCGACGCGTCACCGTGCGGTCGATGCGACCGGTGTCGAGGCACGTCGATCTCGCTCGACGCCATCCCGCCGTCGCTCGTCGCCGAGGCCGGCTCGTACCTGCGCGACGCAGCGCTGACGATCGAGCAGCGCAAGACGTGGGGCTTCGCCCTCGAGTCACCGAGGGGCAAGATCCCGCCTGAGCTGCAGCACGAACCGGGTCGCGCACTGTGCGTGCGCGGCGACGGCGGTTGGGGACCGGTCCTGCGATCCGCCGGCGACCACCTTCCCGAGGAGCTGCTGGACGCGCTCGAGAAGCTCGTCCGGCGGTGGTCGCCCCCGGTGGAGTGGCTGACCACCGTGCCGTCCGATCGTCACGGTGCGCTGCTCGACGACGTGGCGGCGCGGCTGGCGGAGCGGCTCGCGCTTCCCGTCGTCGGTGCGCTGCGGCGCACGCGCGACGCGCCGTCGCAGCGCGAGATGTCGAACTCGACGCAGCAGCTCCGCAACGTGCTCGGCGCGCTGACCGTCGACGAACGCGTCGACCTGCCGCCCGGTCCGGTCTTGCTGCTCGACGATCTCGTCGACTCGCGCTGGACGTTCACCGTCGCTGCGGCCGCGCTGCTCGGCGTCGGCACCGGCCCCGTGCACCCGTTGGCCCTGGCCACCGCCTTCGGCTGACGCGAAGATCTCGGTTCTGGGACCGATCAGCATGTCCATGCACGGCTGAGCCGACCCAGAACCGCTGTTACTTCCCCCAGCACTCGCCATCCGCTGGAGGAAGCATGTCCATCCCCTCGTCCGTCCCTGCGTCGATCGGTTGCACCGAGGACGCCATCGCCGTGGCCGGCGCGGCGCTTGGTGACGACGACCTCGTCGCCATCGTCGACGGTGCCGCCAAGCTGCTCATGCCGATCAGTGGCGAGATCCCTGCCGACGGCGTCCGCGACGTCGACGCCCTGCTGCGCGAGATCCTTCGCGAACGGTCCGGCTGCCGGCTCGTCTTCGCCACCCGTCGCCATCGCGGGCCGTCGATGGTGCTCGAGTCCGAGCTCGAGCTCTGGCGCGAGCTGCTCGCCGCCCATCACGGTCACGAGCTGCGGCTCGTCGACTGGCTGGTCTTCCTCGACGACGGTCACGTGCTGTCGATCGCCGAGCTGGCCGGCCCGGCGCCCGAGTGGCCGTGCGACGGCTAGGCCGAGCGCGGCTCGACGAGACGGAGTCGACTGCGCGCCTGGCGCGTCTGGTCGCGCCCGCCGCGCTTGGCGTCGTACAGCGCCGCGTCCGCCGCCTCGAGGACGCCGGTGGCATCGCCGCCCTGCGACGGGAAGGTCGCCACGCCCGCGCTCACGGTCACCGGCACCGCGCCGTCGTGGATGACGGCGGCGCGGCGCAGCGCGTCGGCGACGTCGAGTGCGTCCTTCACGTCGCACCCGCGCAGCAGCGCGACGAACTCCTCGCCGCCGTAGCGGGCGACGAGGTCCGACTCGCGCACGGCGTCGGCGAGCCCGGCGGCAACGCCTTGGAGCACGACGTCGCCGGCTTGGTGCCCGTGCGTGTCGTTCACCGCCTTGAAGTGATCGACGTCGAGCACGACGACGCTGAAGGGCAGGCCGTCGCGGCGGGCGCGGTTGACCTCGGCGTTCAGCAGCTCGTCGAACACGCGGCGGTTCGGGAGATCCGTGAGCCCATCGCGCGTCGCCAGGTGCTCGATGCGCGCGTGCAAGCGGGCGTTGTCGATCGTGGTGCCGAGCACGGTGGCGATCGACGCGATCGTCGTCACCGTCGACTCGGGCAGGCGGGTCTGCGCCGAGCCGCCGATCTCGACCAGGAGCACACCGTTGACGGGACCGGCGTGCACCGGTGCGACGACGACGTTCGTCGCCGCCGGCAGCAGCTCGTCGAGCACGCCGTCGAGGACGCGACGCAGCTCGACGGTGTCGATCTCCGGGAGCGGCTGGCGCCCGGTCGCCAGCGAGGTGATCGCGTCGTCAGCGGTGGCGGCCCGCCAGCCGTGGCCGTCGGTGTCGGTGATGGCGGCGACCACGCGGCCCGACGTCAGGGTGCGGCGCACCGACTCGACCGTGAGCTCGAGGGCGAGGCCGACGTCGAGCGTGGCGTTGAGCGAGCCGCTCGTGTCGGCGATGGCGACGAGCTCGCGCTGCGAGCGGCGCAGGCCCTGCTCGTTGAGCGACGCACCGGCGGCGACGCCCATGGCGACGAGGAGGAAGCCGGTCGCGTGCACGGCGGCGAGCGCACCGGCATCGGCGACGGTCCCGTCGAGGTGCAGCCCGAACGAGTGCGACGCGGCGGCGGCGAACCCACCGAAGAGCAGGAGCCCGTGGAGCACCGACACGCGCAGCGCCAGGCGCGGCGAGACGAGGAGGCTCACGGCGACGACGTGCAAGTACACGAGCCCGACGAGCGGGCTGCGGTGCCCACCGGTGTTGGCGATCACGAACGCGAGCACGATGGCGTCGACGACGAGCATGGCGACGGGTGCAGCGATCCCGTCGTGGCGCGCCGTGCGGCGCAGCGCGTCGGCGGCGAAGGTGAGGACCACCCAGGCGAGCAGGGTCGGTGCCGCATGCCACCGGCCCGACGAGAGCGAGTCGACGGCGCTCACGGCGGCGAGGGCCACGCCGGCCATCACGACGCGCGTCAGCTGGAGGAGACCGAGGCGATCGCTGCGCATCAACGGAACCCGACCCAGCGGTCGGCGACCGGTGCGGCGACGAGTCGCACGTCGCGGCGATCGTGCATGCCGCGCACGACCGTCCACGCGGCGAGGAGGAGCATCGCCGCGAGCGGCAGCGCGAACGGCGCCGCCGCCTGCCGCGTGGCGGCGAGCAGCGTCGGCGGGCGATCGGCGGCGGCGCGGGTGTGGCCGGCGATCGTCCGCGGCGTGTCGGCACCGGCGGTTGCCGGCGCGCCCGCGGTCGCGGCGCGTGACGGTGTCGTCGCTGCGTCGTCTGGCGTCGCCGGCGCGTCGCCGGCAACGGACCCGGCCGCGCCGACCTGCGTCGACGCACCGTCGGTCGATGGCACCGCCGGCACCGTCACCGTCGGCAGACCGGGGATGGCGACGGTCGGGATCGTCGGCACCGTCACCGTCGGCAGCTGCGGCACGGTCGGCGCGGTGACGGGCACCGTCACGGCGGTCGGGACGGTCACCGTGGTCGGCACCGTCACCGGCACGTTCGGCACCTTCGGCACGCTGGGCACGGAGACGGGGACCGTCACCGTCGGGATGCTCGGCACCGTGACCGGGACACCCGGCAGCGCCGGCGTGCCGGCGTGGGCCGTCGTCGCCAGCAGGAACGGCAGCGCCGCTCCGCTCGACAGGATCGCGATGCGCAGTCCGCCTCTCCGCATGTCGTACCGATCGGCCGATGTCCGTTTTGAGTTGAGGGGTCCGCCGTACCCTCGTTCCGAATGCTCCGGATCGGCGGTCCCCTCATCGCCGGCGCCCTCGTCGCCGGCCTCGTCGCGCTCGCACCACCCCCGCCCGCGTCGGCCGCGCCCGTTGCCGCACCCACCGTCGTGTGGACCCGCACGCTGCCCGGCGCGACCGTTCGCGAGTCGTCGCCGACGCTGGTCGACCTCGGCGCCGACGGCTCGCTCGACCTCGTCTTCGGCGCGCACGACCGCAAGATCTGGGCCGTCCACGGCAGCGACGGTTCGACCGTCGCGGGCTGGCCGCAGCCGGTCACCGACCGCGTGAACTCATCCGTCGCGGCGGCCGACGTCGACGGCGACGGGCACCCGGAGCTGTTCGTCGGCGCCGGCACGGCCGAGGCCGAGGGCGGCGCGCTGTACTCGTTCCGCGACGACGGCAACGTGCGGTTCCGGCTGCAGGCCGCCGACAAGGCGTTCAGCGCGCCGGCCGTGCACTCCACGCCCGCGATCGGCGACGTCGATCACGACGGCGATCCCAACATCAGCTTCGGCACGCTCGGACTGCTCTCGGCGTGGTCGGTGAGCTCCCGCGGGCAGGTGAAGCAGGGCTGCGGCGTCGACGTCGAGTACCCGACCGGCGCGTGCTGGCCGTACTACACGGACGACACGTCGTTCTCGTCGCCTGCGCTCGCCGACGCCGACGGCGACGGCGTGAACGACGTGATCATCGGTGCCGACTCGAGCAGCGGCCCGCCCGTCGACCACCAGGGCGGCTTCGTGCGCGCCCTCAAGTCGAACCGCACCGCGATCTGGCAGTTCGCGCTGAACGACATCGTTCGGTCGTCGCCCGTCGTCGGGGACATCGACGGCGACGGCAAGCTCGAGGTCGTCTTCGGCTCCGGCGACTTCTTCGGCGGCAGCGACAGCACGAAGGTGTTCGCGCTCAACATCGAGAACGGTTCGCTCGTCGCCGGCTGGCCGAAGACGACGGACGGCGTGACCAACGCGTCACCGACGCTCGCCGATCTCGACGGCGACGGGAAGCTCGACGTCGCCATCGGCACCTTCAGCAGCTCGCACGGCAAGGGCAACGGCGGCTCGGTGTACGCGTGGCACGGCGACGGCACCGCCATCTCCGGCTTCCCGACGTCGTCCGACGGCGGCGTCGTGCTCAGCCAGATCGTCACCGCCGACCTGCGCGGCGACGGTGGCCAGGACCTGCTGGTGCCGACGGGCGCCATGATCACCGCCATCGACGGCGCGACCGGCGAGCACCTCTTCCACCTCGCCGAGGGCGACAACGTCGGCTTCCAGAACTCGTCGGTCGTCACCGACGTCGACGGCGATGGTCGGCTCGACCTGTTCGCCGTCGGCACCGTGAACACGCCAGCGGGTGACGGGCGCGTGTACCGGTGGAAGCTGCCGGCGACGGCGCGCTTCGGTGCGCTCGGCTGGCACGAGTTCCGGCGCGACCAGCACAAGACCGGTTCGTGGGCGTCGGGACTCGAGAACACGACGGTGGTCCCGTCGTCGCGCATCGCGGGGAGCGACCGGTACGACACCGCCGCCGCCATGTCGAGGACGCGCAGCCCGAACGGCAACAAGACGGCGTACGTCGCCACTGGGCAGGCGTTCGCCGACGCGCTCGCCGGTGGTCCGGCGGCCGACGAGAACGGCGGCACGGTCCTGCTCGTCACGAGGGACTCGGTGCCGGCGCCGACGCGCACCGAGCTCGGTCGACTCAAGGCGACCGACGTCGTGGTGCTCGGCGGCCCGGGCGCGGTGTCGGACGACGTCGTGAAGCAGCTCGGCGCTCGTCGCATCGCCGGTGCCAACCGGTACGCGACGGCCGCCGCGATCAGCGCCGGCACGTACTCGCCTGCGGTGCCCGTCGTCTACGTCGCGTCGGGCGAGACGTTCCCCGACGCGCTGAGCGGCGCGGCCGCGGCCGCTGCGCAAGGCGGCCCCGTGCTGCTGGTGAAGAAGGACTCGATCCCGAGCGAGACCGACAGCGAGCTCCGCCGGCTGGTGCCGCAGCGCATCGTCGTGCTGGGCGGGACGAACGCGGTGTCGGCCTCCGTCGAGTCGTCACTGCAGCTGTACACGCTGCCGACGCGCGTCAGCCGCGTCGCCGGTGCCGATCGCTACGCGACGAGCGTCGCCGTCAGCAAGACGATGTTCGCATCGACGGCGCCGCGGGTGTACCTCGCCACCGGTCGGTCGTTCGCCGATGCGCTCGCCGGCGGTCCGGTTGCCGCCGCCGGCGGCGGCCCACTGCTGCTGGTGCCGGGCAGCTGCATGCCGCCGGTCGTGCGAGGCGAGATCGACCGCCTCAAGCCCACCCAGCTCGTCCTGCTCGGCGGGAGCAGCGCCGTCACCGGCGCGTTGGGCTCGCTCCAAGCCTGCTGACCCGGTTTGTGCGGTCTCTCACCGCGTCTTCCGCGCCGGACCGCACAAACGAAGGGATCAGCGATCAGAGGGCGTCGTAGCTCGCCTTGATGAGGGTGAGCGTGCGCGGGTCGCCGGCAAGGTTCTGCTGCATCTTGTTCATGACGTAGCCGAAGCCGAGGTCGGCGTCGGGATCGGCGAAGCCGACCGAACCACCCGCGCCGGGATGCCCGAAGCTCTTCGGTCCGCCGAACGGCGCGAAGTCCGACGAGAGCATGAAGCCGAGCCCGAACCGCGTCGGCATGCCCATGAGCACGGCGTCGTTGAACTCGTCCTGCACCTTCGTCGCGTTCTCGATGGTCTTCGACGAGAGCATGCGCTTGCCGTCGACGCCGTTGCCGACGAGCGACGCGTACAGCCGCGACAGCGAGCGCGCGTTCGTGATGCCGTTCGCGGCGGGGATCTCCGCCGACCACATGTCGGGACGATTGAACGAGTTGTCACCGTCGGGCGACGTGAGCGCGCCCGATGCCGACAGCGCCTTGCCCATCACGGTGTCGGGACCGGTGAACTGCTCGGCCATGGCGCGGGCTGCGGGATCGTCGGGCACATCCATGGCGACGAGCGGGGCGACGCGATCGTGCTGCTCCTTCGGCAGACCGATCCAGAAGTCGAGACCGAGCGGCGCCGCGAACTCGTCGTGGAAGAACGTGCCGATCGACTTGCCGCTGACGCGGCGCACGACCTCACCGACGAGCCAGCCGTAGGTGAGCGCGTGGTAGCCGTGCTGCGTGCCCGGCTCCCACAGCGGCTTCTGGGCGGCGAGCGCGTCGACGATCGGATCCCAGCGCAGGGTGTCGGCGTAGGCCGGCGGCGTGTCGACCGTGTAGAGGCCGGCCTCGTGGTTCAGCAGCATGCGAACGGGGATCGACTCCTTGCCGTTCTGCGCGAACTCGGGCCAGTACTTCGCGACGGGCGCGTCGACATCGAGCTCGCCGCGTTCGATCAGCAGGTTCGCGCACATCGCCGTGGCGCCCTTCGTCGTCGAGAAGACGAGCTGCAGCGCGTCCTCGCCGTACGGCTTGCCCGTCTTCACGTCGGCGATGCCGCCCCAGAGGTCGACCACCTTCCTCCCGCCGACGTGCAGCGCGAACGCAGCGCCCACCTCGCCGTGCTGCTCGAAGTTGGTGGCGAACGCATCGCGCACACCCTCGAAGCCCGGCTCGACATACCCCTCGACCTGTGCCATGGCCGAACAGTATGCGGACGCCTGACACGGATGTCAGGTCGTCGTTCGTGCGAACATGACGCCCATGTCAGGCATCGACACCATCGCCAAGCTCGCTCGCGTCCACGGCGCCGAGCGCCCTGGCAAGCCGGCACTGACCGCCGGCGATCGCACGCTCACCTGGGGCGAGCTCGACGCCCGCTCCAACCAGGCCGCCAACGCGCTCGCCGCCGACGGCGTCGGCCCCGAGGATCGCGTCGCGTTCCTCGACAAGAACACGATCGAGTACTTCGAGCTGCTGCTCGGCGGCGGGAAGCTCAACGCCGTGATGGTCGCCGTCAACTGGCGCCTCGCCGCGCCCGAGGTGGCGTACATCGTGAACGACGCCGAGGCGAAGGTCTTCGTCGTCGGCCAGGACTTCGTGCCGATCCTCGATGCCATCCGCGACGAGCTCACGACGGTGAAGCGCTTCATCGTCGTCGGCGACGAGTACGACGAGTGGCTCACCTCGCAGCCGGCGACCGACCCCGGTGTCGACTCCGGTCCCGGCGACGTCGCCTTCCAGCTCTACACGTCGGGCACGACGGGCCTTCCCAAGGGCGTCATGCTCACGAACAGCAACCTGTTCGCGCTCCTGCCCTACGCGGCGCCCGACTGGTTCTTCGACGAGTCGAGCGTGAACCTCGTGCCGATGCCGCTGTTCCACATCGGTGGCAGCGGTTACGCCACCGTCGGCATGTTCGTCGGGTGCCACACCGTCCTGCTCAAGGAGGTGAACCCGGCCGAGATCCTGCAGACGATCGTCGAGAAGAAGATCACGAACCTGTTCGCCGTCCCCGCCGTGCTGCAGTTCATGCTCGGCGTGCCCGGCGTCGAGTCGATGGACTTCAGCTCGCTGCGCATGATCCTGTACGGCGCATCACCGATCAGCGTCGAGGTGCTGTCGAAGTCGATCGAGACCTTCAAGTGCGCGTTCATCCAGGCGTACGGGCTCACCGAGACGACGGGCGCCATCGTCGGGCTCATGCCCGAGGATCACGATCCGCACGGGCCCAACGCGCATCGCCTGCGCAGCGCGGGCAAGCCGCTCCACGGTGTCGAGATCCGGATCGTGTCGCCCGAGACCGGTGAGGACGCGGCGCAGGGCGAGGTCGGCGAGATCTGGTCGAAGACGGGCCAGAACATGAAGGGCTACTGGAAGAAGCCCGAGGAGACGGCGAAGACGATCACGCCCGACGGCTGGCTGAAGACTGGTGACGCCGGCTACGTCGACGAGGACGGGTACCTCTACATCCACGATCGCGTGAAGGACATGATCGTGAGCGGCGGCGAGAACATCTATCCCGCCGAGGTCGAGAACTGCTTGATGTCGCACCCCGACATCGCCGACGTCGCCGTCATCGGCGTGCCGAGCGACAAGTGGGGAGAGACGGTCAAGGCGCTCGTCGTCAAGCGACCCGGCAGCGATCCGACGGAGGCGAAGATTTTCCAGCACAGTGGGATCCGAAGCTTGGAATTCACGTGACTTGAAGTCGCGGC
>JADMIO011385368.1_pt1 | contig 32610 bp, 27 predicted proteins | sample 8958161 | NCBI WGS metagenome assembly JADMIO01 (sample SAMN16585339, study PRJNA669376) | soil metagenome | isolation source: Crop rotation soil | place: USA: Cullars Rotation, Alabama | collected 2011
CTCTCTTATATTAGTGAGGAGCTCTCTTATATTAGTGAGGAGCTCTCTTATATTAGTGAGGAACTCTCTTATATTAGTGAGGAGCTCTCTTATATTAGTGAGGAGCTCTCTTATATTAGTGAGGAACTCTCTTATATTAGTGAGGAGCTGTCTTATATTAGTGAGCAGCTGTCTTATATTAGTGAGGAGCTCTCTTATATTAGAAAGGAGCTTTGTTATTTATAACTGAATCGGAGACTTCATGGAATTGTCCAAATAGCTGTGTAAGTGGATAATAATTAGTTTGGGGCGCTTTAATTAAAATGACAAACGCCCGGTTCTTGCATTTTGCCTTTATCATCACAAAAGGGGAATTAAATGTCCTATATATATAAGGTATGGGGTTTACCCCATTGGAAAGCCCGTTAGACAAATTTAGAACTATGAAAGGTGCAGAATAGTTTTACATTTGCCACAAAATCAGCATTGTTGGAATTTTGATGGTGCAGATATTTAATTTTTTATACGCAACTTTTAGGCGACAGTGTAACCTTAAACTAACAGAAAGAAAAAGCAATAATGGCACTTAACATTAAAGAACTCATACAGCCTGTGGGCTGTATGCCCTCCCTTCATACCCCACCTTGGCGGCAGCACTAAGTCTAACTTTACAAGCAAAGAATGAGCGACCAATATTTAACATTTCAGAAATTCAATGATGAAGCTCTTGCAAAAGAATTAATAATTCTATTGAATCAGCACGGAATTAAATTTCAAGTTGAAGGGGATTCCGCCTTTGATCCAACTTTTTCTGGAACCAACGAATTGAACAAAGAAATACGAGTTAAAATTCCAAAACATGATTTTGAAAAAGCTGACCAATTACTTTTGGATATTTCCAAACTGCAAATTGATACAGTTGAAAAGGATTACTATTTATATGAATTTACCGATGAAGAATTAATTGAAATTGTAACGAAGCATGATGAATGGAGTCAATTTGATTTTCTGCTTGCTCAAAAAATACTTAAAGGCCGAGGCAAAGAAATAAACCCTGAAGTTGTTAAAGTAATTAAAAGGCAAAGAATAAATGAACTGGCTAAACCAGAAGAAAGTCAGAAAGGATGGATTTATATAGGGTATGTAATGGCTTTACTTGGGGGAATTATTGGAATTGCTATCGGCTATCATCTTTCGACATTTAAAAAAACTTTGCCAAACGGTGATAGAATATATGTCCATAATATAGAAGATAGAAAGCATGGGAAGCGAATTTTTATTCTTGGAATTTTCTTTTTTATACTTTGGGGAACCATTAGAATTATAACTTATGAATTTGAGTAAGTACAGTAGCACATCTTATAACATGTAAATTAAAACAAATAAAAAAAGAATCCTAACTTTAAAAACTAACTAAAAATATGGAAACAGAAAATCCAGTAATTGTTGTTGAAGTCAATCAGAAAAATTTTCCACCATTAATCAAAAGATTTCAGTCACTTATAATTGACCAAGTATTTATTATTCTTTGCATGGTAATCTTCAGCCAACTTCTAGTAAACACAAACGAAGAAAACACTGGTGCTTTAAGAGGGTTTTTGTTATTCGGATTATTTTTTCTTTACGAACCTTTTTCCATGGCGTTTGGCTGCTCAATTGGAAATTATGTTTCTGGAATACGGGTGAGAAAATTTAATGATGAAGAAAAAAGAATAGGTATATTTCAATCCTATCTTCGTTTTATTGTAAAGATCCTGTTGGGAATTATTTCTTTTTTTACTGTTACATCTAACAAATCAAAGAGAGCAATTCATGACATGGCAGCAGGTTCAATAATGATTTATGCAAAGAAAAAATGACCGACCTACTCAGGCAGGCATTCACATCACTCGCGCAAGTGCTGTGTGTCGGAGTGCAGGTGGTTCAGTGAAACACATATTCCACACCAATTCCGTAAGTTAAAAATGGAAAATAATGAAGGTTAACATGAGCATCGGGAGCCTGAGCTCCGCTGGGAATATAGATTTGATTAACAATTAAACCAGAATTATAAACGGATGACATGGGAATTTCGCCCGCTAAAAATCCTTTTAAGTTAAGCGAAGATCCGATAGCTATTTTTGGACCGATCCCGAAAACCAGATTAAACTGGTTATTAAAACTGCTCGTAATGATAGAATAGTTCCTGTCTTTTTGTTCGTCAACAACCTTGCCTGATTTATCGTAAACAACCAAGTCACATGAGTATGAATTATAAAAAGAAATATCAAAGCCTGTGGTGAAGAAAAAATATTTCCATGTTCTATCCATTCTTAGATAAATTCCTGAGTAGTTTATAGTACCAGTTTCTTTTGCAATACCATCTTCATTATTTATAAGTACTTTTATTTTAGGTGAAAAAGCCAGTTGCCAGAAAGAAGACCCGCCCCGAAAAATTATTTTTGGATTGATCTGCATAGTGGCTCCCAATGAAAGAAAATAGCCGTATCCTGAAGTGACTTTAGATACCTGTGCCGCCAGCAAGCCGGGTACATCAATTGCCGTATGTGTTGCGAGATAGGAAGATTCAATTCCAAATTTCGATTGAGCACACAAGCAATTGCTGATTAAAAATGCCGATAGCAGTAATCCATATTTCATATATCAATATCATTGGAAACAAAGGTAGAATTTTTATAGTCTGGCAGAGCCTCGTGCTCCTCCGTAGTAACTCAGCGATTATGTATCGCAATATTTTGGTATAATTAAGTATATAGTACCCGCGATTTTTTATAAAAAACAGGGGCCTTAATTATTTACTTTTATTTTAAATGCGCCAAGGTTCTACTTTTTGGAGAAAGTAAAAGTTACCTCACCAAAGCCACATGCCCGGCAAATTCATGGAACTTGCCTTTGTTATCAGAAATTTTTGGAATATTACTTTTTTATAAATTTTGTTTGCCCGGTGATATTTTTATGGAGATTAAATGCTTTTAGCAGAAAGAATCCCGGAGGCAAATTACCAACATATATTTCGTTCATTACATTTTTATCACTTATCAGCAGCCTGCCATCAGCTGCATATATTTCAACAGATTCAAGAGGAAAATTTGCATGGAGGTTGATTGAATTGGCAGCAGGATCAGGAAAGCAAATAAGGACAGGTGTTTGTGCCTGTGCATTTTCAACGGGCTGTGTAATGCCGGTGGAAATTTGACACAACCCGCATAAAGCGCCATACACCAGTGCGTTGTTGGCTAAATTCGGCACTGTGTATTCGCTGTTAAGCGGAGCATTCCTGTTATTCCACCAGCGCTCATGGCCGGGCCAGTCGTCCACACCGGGATGAACGGTTGAGTTTGCCCAATTGATATTCCAGGGGCCAAGCGGCCCTAAATATTGGTTGTAATGAGGCCCAAAAGGTATTATACCCGGATAAGGAGTGTTTGCATTAATACAAAAGTTATCGAGGCTGAAAATTTGTTGCGGTGACCTGTCACCCATTCCGGTCACCCATGTCATATTTAAAGGGTTATTGCCGAGAAAATAATCAGCAGTGGTAATGCTGTTTTGCAAATAGGTATTCGAATTAGGATTTGTAAAAATAGCAGCAGCTACAAGCCCTGTCTCCACCATGGGTGTTGTGCCTTGCCCAACCAACATATTGTACCAAAAATTTCCTGCCCATCTGCAAGCACGCGTATCATAAAAATCAATCATCAGGAAATCCGCATCATCAATCAACTGTATTGTAATTGCGTTAAGTTTTTGCTGGTTCACCTGCTGAGTAGTTGAAGCCATCACATACATCCAGTAGGCTAAATATAAATCCCGATTATTGTTCCCGGTAGTGTAAAAAGTCATGGCAGTATCAATGTCAGTGAGAAATTGATTGTGATACGCAACGTCACCGGTAAGGCGATAAAGAGAAGCAGATGCAAATAACCTGTCAAACAAAATATTTAGTTCGCCATTAAATTTCGGAATCTCATCTCCGGGCAGGGTATGATTGATCGCCCATTGATAAGACTGTACAGCTTCATCAGCCCAATCTACACCCTGGGGGTCGGTAAGCCCGAGTGCATTAAAAATAGTTGCAGCCTGAGCAGCCAGCCCTGCATATTTAAAAGTAATAAACGGATCTTCTCCGCTTACATACCAGTCCCTGTGAGTATCATTCCATGAACCCCTGGCAGTATCGCCTGAAATATCCGGCCCCCACAAATCACCAAAAGTTCTTGAACCGCCAACTCCTCCTGTTCCATAACCGGCTGTTTGAATGGCTTGCCTTGTACGGTAGTAATAGCGCATTTGCCATAAGCCTTCATCTATTAAATCGGGTATCCCGTTACCGCTTTCAGGAATAGCAAGCGTATCATCTGTAAGCCGGTTTCCTGCAATTTCATACAGCATAAAAAGCATAGCCGGAACATTTGATTCCGAATAATAGGTATCCCAATCTCCAGCATCATGATACCATCCCCAGGTGTTGATTAATCCCTGGTAACCATTTTGTATGGCAGTAGTGTCAAAAGGATCAGCATTACTGCTGAGGTAGTCGCAATAGCGGGCAGTAGTATATTTCAAATGTTGGGCAAAACCGGGAGTCAGGTTGGGATTATGGTCTGCCGGACGGTAAAAATCACTATAAGGTTGTGTTCTTTCAATTCCGCTACGCTGGTGAAAAATTCCTTTCATTACCTGCCTGAAAACTGGACGATAAACATTACATCCTATTTCGAAGGCAAATGAACAACCTAACTTTTCTACAACAAGCTTATAAGTTCCGGGAGTTTGAAACGCTGAAAAATCACATTCATACACATCGCTTCCTAATAAATTTCCATACGGTGCACTTTGATAAGGGTACGCAAACTCCTGGTTAGAGTATGGTTTTCGGTAGGCAATAGCACCTGTGTAAACAACCTGGTTGGTTACGGAATCAACTATATAAAATGATTTACCGTTATAAAAATTAAAATTACCACTGCCGCCATCACCCAGCCAATGATAAATGTAACCGTATTTTTTTTGAGCAGTTGGCAGGTAACCAATCGTATTCACATGAACTGCCTCGGACCTGACCTGGAAGGGATCAAAATTTAAATTAAAGTTGTTTCCATTAGTTGCGAGGTTGCCTGTATTTATTGTATAAATATTACCCGGCTGCATTTCATAGGGTAATTCTAAATAAACCCAGTGTTCCATTGCCCTGTCAGCTGTGGCATTAACGCAGTTTCCATTCCATCCCTGGCAATAATTGGCATATTCTGTAGCTTTTGATTTCCTATAAACTGATACAGGACTTAGAGGAGAAGAATAATTTGCATCAGAAATGCTGCTTACCTGGTAAGAGGAAATTAAAAAACCATTTATCGTATCAAATGGATTCACCTGAACCACATCAGCCGTGATAAGTTGACCGCATTGATGATAACTGACACTACCATCATCTACATGAATCATTATTACTTTATTAGTTACCGGCAGTATCTCTGTTATAGTTGCCGCTTTCGAATTATATGCAAACACCACTGGTATAAAAATAATGATGCCTATATACTTCATAATTCTACGGTAAAATCCTTTTCAGTTTTGTTATCTCACCAAAGCCACATGTCCGGCAAATTCATGGCGCTTGCCTTTGGTATCAAATGCGGTAATCTTATACGCATAGGCACCTGTCGGGCACATCTTCCCGCTCTTGGCATACGTGCCGTTCCAGGATTGCTGGATGCTGGCGCTTTGGTAAATGGGCGAGCCCCAGCGGTCAAAAATCATCATGGAATATTCTTTAATGCCAATTCCATCCGCTGTAAAGACATCATTTTTATGGTCGCCATTCGGAGTAAAAGCATTGGGTATATAAAGGGCAAAATCCTGCAGCACCTCTATCTCCCCGTAAATAGTGTCTGCGCAGCCGTTGGTATTTTGAACAATCAGCCGGATCGTATACGCTCCCGTATCGGAATAAGTATATACAGGGTTTATATCGGTGGAGGTTCCTTTGCCATCACCAAAATCCCATTGCCAGGATGATGCTCCGCTGCTGCGGTCACCGAATTCGATAAAAGGGAAAAGAATGGAAACTGATTTTTTAGAAGTCATGAATTCCGCTACCGGAAGCGCATACACTTCCACGGTGTTAGTTACTGCCAGCGTGCCCGTACAACCCTGTGGCGAAGTAACGGTAAGAGCCACCGTGTATTGTCCCGGAACATCATAAAGATGAGAGGGATTTAAGGAATCGGAAGCGGTTCCGTCTCCAAGGTCCCATAAATATGCAGAACCTGCAGGGCTTACGGAGGAATCGGCAAAAACTGCTGAAACAGGGTTGCATCCGGTAACGGATTTCGGAGAGAAATTCACTACAGGAACTACATTCACCGTAACCGTTCCGATGGTGGAATCCACACAACCGGTAAGCGTGTAGGTGCACATGTAATTGGAGCTTGTTGCCGGGCTTACGGAAATGGATTGCGTGGTGAATGCGTTTGACCAAAGATATTTTCCTCCCGGTAAATCAGGGCTGGCTGTTAAGGTGGCGGTTTGCCCTTCACAAATAACTTTCGGAACTATGGTTATAACCGGAACCGGGTTTACAGTAACAGTGGCTGCTGCAGTACCCACACAGCCCGTCAACGTATAGGTTACGGTATAGTTGGTGGTGGAACCGGCCACCTGGGTAATGGATGGGGTGACTGCCCCGTTCGACCACAAGTAAGACCCCCCCGGCAATGAAGAGTTGGCGGTAAGCGTTGCTGACTCTCCTGCACACATTACCTGTGAAACAACAGCAACTGACGGTACGGGATTTACGGTAACGGTTCCCTGCACGGCTGTGGAAGTGCACCCGGTTAACGTATAAATCACGGAATAGCTCGTTGTGGAAACAGGAGATGCTGTAATCGCCTGCGTGGTTGCCCCGGTTGACCATGCGAAGGTTCCGCCCGGCAAGTTCGGGTTAGCTGTTAACGTAGCGGGTTGCCCCTCGCAAATTGTTTGAGAAGCAATTGCAACAGTCGGAACAGGATTCACTGTAACCGTAGCGGATACGGCTATAGAAGCGCAGCCATTCAGTGTATAGGTAGCGGAGTAGCTGGTAGTGGCAGCCGGGGTGACGGTAATGGATGCAGCGGTAGCTCCGCCCGACCATGAAAAAACGCCTCCGGGCAAAGAAGGGATGGCAGTAAGCGTAGCAGACTGCCCGGTACAAATAGTAATTGGTGCAATGACAATGGAAGGTACCGGCTTTACGGTCACTGATGCTGATGCCGAAGCAGTGCATACGCTCCACGAATAAACAACAGAATAATTTCCCGTAGCAACAGGCGTAAAGGTGATAGACTGTGTTGTTTGCCCGCCTGACCATAAATAAGATCCTCCACCGGCAGAAGGGACTGCAGTAAGTGTTACGGGTTGCCCTTCACAAATGATTTGCGAAGCAACAGCCACCGTTGGCGGATTATTAACAGATACAGTGGCTGCTACAGAAGTGGAAGCGCAGCCATTCAACGTATAGGTAACAGAGAAGTTGGTTGTAATAAGGGGGTTGACCGTTATGCTTTGCGAGGTTTGCCCGCCCGACCATAAATAAGTTCCGCCCAGTAAAGAAGGATTGGCAGTAAGTGTGGCTGATTGGCCCAGGCAGATTACGTGTGAAGCAACAGCCACTGAGGGAATCGGGTGAACTGTTATTGTAGCAACTGCCGGAGTGGAAGTACAGCCGTTAAGCGTATAAACAGCCGTATAATTAGTCGTTGATCCCGGGCTGACTGTAATGGATTGCGTGGTTGCTGCACCGGGACTCCATAAATATGTTCCGCCCGGTAAAGAAGGATTGGCAGTGAGTGTAACGGGCTGCCCGGCACAACCTGTGTCAGAAGGAACCGTAACCGTAGGCACCGGTTTAACAGTAACTGTTCCTACAGTCGGAGCAGACAGGCAACCATTGAGCGTATACGTAACTGTATAGTTGGTAGTAGTAGCAGGGTTGATGGTAATGGAAGCTGTTGTTGCTCCTCCGGACCAGAGGTACGTTCCACCGTTGAGCGAAGGATTAGCAGTGAGTGTGGCGGGTGTTCCTGAACAGGTAATTTGTGAAGCTACAGCAACTGAGGGAACCGGTTTCACTGTTACGGTTGCTGCTGCGGGGGAGGAAGCACAACCATTCAGCGTATAAATGACAGTGTAGTTGGTAGTTCCTGCAGGGGAAACGGTAATGGTTTGTGTAGTTTGTCCGCCTGACCATGCATATGTTCCCCCTGCAAGAGAGGGATTGGCAGTCAGGTTGGCATTCTGCCCGGCACATATGGACTGGGAAGCTACCGCTACAGTCGGAATTGGCTTTATAGTGACCGTGCCTGCAACCGGAACTGAAGGGCATCCGTTCAAGGTATACGTTACGGTGTAGTTAGTGGTAGTAGCAGGTGAAACAGTAATGCTCTGCGATGTTTGTCCACCCGACCATAAGTAAGTGCCGCCACCTGCTGAAGGATTCGCTGTTAATGTTGCCGGAGTTCCGGCACAAACAATTTGTGCAGCGATTGCAACGGTGGGAGTAGGCTTTATCGTGACTGTTCCAATAGCCGATTTTGAACATCCTGCCACTGTGTATGTGCAGGTATAATTTGTAGTTGCTGCCGGGCTTACGGTAATAGACTGCGTAGTAGCTCCACTTGGATTCCACAAATACGTTCCACCGGCAGGCGCGGGAGTTGCTGTAAGTGTTGCAGGCTGTCCCGGGCAAACTGCCTGGGAATTTACAGCAAGAGCAGGTAGTGCCCTGATGGTTACTGCAAGAGCAGCTCTCTGCCCTTCACATCCTCCTGAAGTCTGGCTTACATAATAGGTAGTTACTCCCGGTGAGGCAGTATTGGGGACGGGTGCAACTGGATTACCAACTCCGCCAACAGGCACGGTGTACCATAATAATCCTGAACCGATAGCCGTTAACGCTGACGCTACAGCACCCTGGCAATAAGAAACAGGAGAAGTGCCGGGAGCAACTGGCGGGCTTCCGATAGCTACCGTATGTGATATAACCACCGTGCAACCGGTTGCGCTTTGAATTTCAAGCGTAACCGTATAGAGGCCCGGAGTATTATAAGTGACCGCAGGCGGATTTGCTCCTGCAAATGTTGGAATGGAAGCGTTAGGGCCAAATGTCCAATTATTGACGGAAGCACCTGTTGATGTATTGGTAAATGTAATAGGGGTTCCTGGTGCAATGCAGCCTGCAACCGGTGCAATGGTAAAGTTGGCAACAGGTCCCACAACGGTGGCAGTGCCTCCGAAGCTTAATGTAAAACCATTATTGGCAGCCGTGAAATTATTGATCTGCATTAAATAAGTTACTCCCGCAACCAGATTAGCCTGCTGAACAAAAGGGCTTGAGCCATTTCCTGCTCCTCCGCAATTAGGAGGTTCATTGATATTTAATGCTGTGGGATCTAAACCTGTAACACCTAAATTTCCCGGTCCAAGGCAGCTTGCCGCATCGCAACGGATAGAAGTAAGATTATTGCAATTACCATTCATTTGATAAAAGGCAAAATCAATGTCGTCACCCGGTGTCAGTGGAGTAATATTGAAAGTAAATGTTCCTGCTGTAGCGCAGGTGAACTTGTACCATACGGAATTTGATTCTACGTTCCCAAAACCTCCATCGAGGCAGGTACCCAAGCCTTCATTAGGATTGCTCCCCGGGCCGGTTACCTGCGGGTTTGTAATCGCATCTAAGTTGCACAGTTCAGATGCGCCAGTACAGTCACCACCGGTGCTTGGCGGTGGAGTAAAGTTATTAATGCAAATGCGGAATGTGCCGGTATTGCCATTTACTCCGTCAACACGTATTAAATAGGCTGTACCAATTACTAATCCACCTTTATATAAATTGATGGTATTTTGTCCTGCAGGAGCGCTCGCGCAAGCCATTTCATTAATAGTTCCTCCACAGCTGCCACTGTACACAGCAATTTGCGGCTGGTTTAATGTTCCAAGACCGCTAATGTTGCCGGATACGGAAATATTCACATCATAGGCCGTTGCGGTAAACCTGAACCATACATCATTCATTACACCCCCGCTCCAGCAGGTAGCAGGGCCAAAACCATCATCCGATGCAGCCACATTGGTATAAGAAGCCGCAGCACTGCAGTAATTCGATAAATTACTGAGCAGTGCAGCACTTGCACAGTTATCGTTTGCAGGCTGCGCAACTGCTAAAAAGGGGATGAATAACAGGCAACAGAATGTAATAGTCCTATTCATGTACTGCTATTTGCAAGAACAATTTAATTATCAAATTGTAAAATGCTATGAATTTTATGAACCGTAAAGTGATTAAGGTCAAATTATTGTCAAATATACAATTAAATATTGGATTTTTAGCTATGGCTTCCGCTAAATTTTTAACCGGCAAAAATGCCAGCGGACTATAACCTTTTTATAATATTTAAGCCGATGCCCGGGTTGTGCTCATGAGTGGAAAAGCTGAACACGTTCCACGACAGGTCTTTTTCATCCTTTGGTTTATTGGCAAATAAGTTCCAAGTGCTTAAAATTATGGTGGTGGTTCCAAAACCAATATTAAACAACGATAACGTTTTTTCGCTTTCGTTCGTTACCGGGCCATTGAGTGTTTGAAGCTCTTTTGGATATTTTGCAACTCCCAGTGTCACCTGGCCAATACCGGATAATATTCCGGCAATCGGAGCAACTTTACTTTTTGCTCCTTTGGTCGCCTGGATAACATTAATGGTACTTAAAGACAGATTGACTCCGGAAAATATGGCAGAAGGAACACCATACGAATTGGAAATATGATTGTAGTTTGATTGATCCCCACCATAAGATGGCTGAATCATGGCACATTCTTCTTTGGTTAATCCGCTGCTGTTAATCCATTCGTCTACCACCCGGTCATTCATGGCTAAAAGTTCATCATATTGGTGATTTTTATTAATCTTCTCTGCCGTTTCCCGTCCGGCAGTTTGCTCTACCAGATAACCGACTGCGCAAATATTTCCATTCCGGTCAATAAAACAGGGGATACGATTGTCCGGATAATCGTAATTGTGAGGGAAAACAGCAGCCTCACGGTAGATATGAAGCAAATTCAAAACAAGAAGGCGTCTTTGCTGAAGAAAAGGACTTAAATCAGAAATATCCTTTTTTCTCAGGAGATTTTCAACATATTCAAGGTGGGTAGATATGCGCAGCTTTTCATCTGTTTGGGCATCGGGTAGTTTTCCGTATTTATTGGTGAAGCTGATGTCGCCAATCAGAGCATTAACGGACTGCCCTTTATTACTGTGCCATTCGTTGTAACCTGTAAAAAGCACAAGGATCACCAATAAAAATGTAATAAGTTTTTTCATTACAGAAAGTAATTTAAAACTATATTGTTTAAATAATTTAGTTATTACATCTTCATAATTCTGAAGGATTCTTTTCTTTCTCCTTCATAGTTAAGTTTTAAAATATAAACACCTTTTACAATATTACGGAAGTTTAACTTTACAATGCGGTCATTATTATTTAATTTCATTGAAACAATTTCTCTCCCTGTCAAATCAAAAACGGAAATGTCTTTTATTAACAATTCATTATTGCTGACGGTTAAATTATCTGCAAAAGGATTCGGATAAGCGATAGCATTTTTCTTATCATTATTAATGGTAGCTAAACCAAGCGGGCCTTCGCTTACAAGAAACTTATCCAGGCCACATTCCAGTATGCTGCTTGAACCAACATCTGCTGTGTACACGGTAAGATGCATGGTGGATGAAGGAGTCATAAAATCCAATACCCTGAAACTGCGCGGCTGCCAGGCAGAGCTTCCGGGTGTTGCAAAAATTATTGTTTCAATGGTATTGCTGATCGTTCCGTTGGATAAACTGATGCGCATGGAATCTCCTCCTCCAAAATCTGCAAACCAGCGTTCATAATTTATATAAGGATCACTGTATGAAGAAAGGTCAAAGAAGGGTGACGTTAACTGTGTAAAGCCATTGTCAACATCATCCGTATTAAATCCTCCACCGTTATTCCCTGTAACAAAACAGAAATCTGAGCAATCCCCGGTTGCATCAACTCCGGGGTTTGCAGGCATGCTGTTGTATGTGGTGCCAACCGGTATTGCTCTTGTCCACATTCCCGTCAACGCATTGCCTGTAACGGTCCAGTTATAATCTAATGTAAAATCATCATAATAATATCCTGAATCAATCAAAACTGTAACAGGAAGAGCATAGGGTAAATTGATGTTTATACAATTGTCTCTATACGCCCATTTTCCTGCTGTCAGCAATGAATTACCGGGCAGCATTCCCATGGAAATAAAATTACCTGAAGCATCTGTTGTCACCTCATCAGTAATAGTGGAATTTTCAATTCTGACTTTTGCGTTTGGAACAGGATCGCCTGTAGCAGCGTTTAATACCTGTCCCGTAAGGAACATACTTGCCAATTGAACATTCAGTTGGGTAACCAGCCCGTGATTTAAAGAAACATTATAAATTGTTTTAGGAATATATCCCGGTCGTGTAAAGCTGACATCTACAATTCCTGCATCGGGTGTTCCCACACTATAATTACCGGTAATATCTGAATTAGCTGTATGTGGAGTTCCAATGATCTGAACATTTACATTATTCAGAGGAATTCCCGTTAAACTGTCAGTAACGACCCCTTCCAGATAACATGCACGGGCATAATTTGGCGAGAAGACAAATAAGCCATTTTCAATATCAGAAACAACTATTGTTCCGGATGGTAAATACGGATAGACACCCCAATCACCATCATACCCACTGCCGCTTCCCTGCGGGTAAGTATCATAGCGTGCAATCTCCACAATATTTTGCGGCCGGGTAACATCTGTGATGACCACGCCATCTTTATACCATGAAGTTACGGCAAACTCTCCTCCATTAGCACTTATGATCTGTGTATTATGCACAATTGATCCTGAACCGGGAGTAGGCTGATACCTGTCCAGTTCATGAATGTTCGCAAGATCACTCACATCATAAGAAGTTAAAAAAGAATTGGAAACCTCATCAGTGGTAAATAATGTGTGGCTGTCAGCCGACAGCCATGTATTGTGCGTAAATGCTCCGGGGGTTATTTGCTCAGCAAGATAAACCGGGTTGGTTTTATCTGCACAGTTATATACCCTGAAAAAACCATCATAAATATGTGCAGCCCATAAAGTATCATTACGCACATACCCGTCATGTATATATGGCCCGGGAGTATGCCCAAGATAATGCGGATTCCAGGGATCGGCATTAAGATCGCAAATTTTTGCAGCACCTCCCAATAAGCTTCCTCCGAATAAATAAACATAACCGTTATCAATATGCAAGGCGTGTATCCTGCTTAATTGCCCGGCAATAACAGCATCTCCTGTATATTGTTTAACCTGTACAGAATCCGGCAGGTATTGAAGGTTTATTATCTGCAGGCCTCCTCCTGCTTCCGTAGTCACATAAGCATAATGCGACCAGGTTTTTACTTCCCTCCAATCGGATTGCAATCCCGGCACGGCAAATTTTTCAACAGGGTTTGTTGGTACGGTAACGTCTACAATGGATAATCCATCATAGCTTCCCACAAGAGCATACTCATTTCCTAACACATCAACATACCCGCCTATATTTGAAAGTGGAAAGGGATAAGGAAGATTTGCCTCCAATGTTAAATTCTGTGAAAAAGTAACTGCAACATAAAAGACAAACAGAATGGTAAAAAGAAATTTTTTCATTATAGTATGATATGACTGAAGAATTATATTCAACTATGGTCAGAAATTGAAGCAAGGTTTCTTATCGGAAATTCCAAAACCTTAATTGACACCTCAGGCAAATGATTTTTGCCAGCTTATGCTAATTCTCTTCTTATAATATTTAACGCTCCGCCAGCTTTGAACCATTCAATCTGGTTTTCGTTGTATGTATGGTTAACTGTTAACTGATCCTGAGTACCATCAGCATGATGGAGCACAACAGTAAGCGGAACTCCCGGAGCAAAAGAGGTTAAGCCCAGAATATCAATGGTGTCATTTTCCTGCACAAGTTTATAATCCTCTTTGTTATCAAACCGCAACGCAAGCATTCCCTGCTTTTTCAGGTTGGTTTCATGAATACGTGCAAATGATTTAACAAGAATAGCACGCACTCCAAGATACCGGGGTTCCATGGCTGCATGTTCACGTGAAGAGCCTTCTCCATAATTTTCATCCCCTACTACAATGGTACCCATTCTCTTAGCCTTATACGCACGTTGTACTGCCGGTACGGAACCATACTCGCCTGTAAGCTGGTTTCTTACTGAATCGGATTTTTCATTAAAGAAATTAATCGCCCCGATGAGCATATTATTCGAAATATTATCAAGATGCCCTCGGTATTTAAGCCAGGGGCCTGCCATGCTGATATGATCGGTTGTGCACTTTCCTTTTACTTTAATGAGCAGCTTCAATCCTTTGAGGTCAATCCCTTCCCATGCAGGAAACGGATCAAGTAATTGTAAACGGTCGGAAGTTGGCGACACAATGACTTTCACATCACTGCCATCTTTTGCAGGCTCCTGGTAGCCGGCATCTTCCACAGCAAATCCTTTGGGAGGCATTTCAATGCCGGATGGTTCAGCAAGCTTTATTTTTTCACCTTTATCATTAGTCAATGAATCTGTAAGCGGGTTGAATGCAAGATGCCCGGCAAGAGCGTAGGCAGTTACAATTTCCGGTGAGGCAACGAATGCATGCGTGTTGGGATCTCCGTCATTTCGTTTAGCAAAATTCCGGTTGTAAGAAGTAAGGATCGAGTTTTTAGGTTCGGTGCTCTTCCGGTGCCGCGCCCACTGCCCGATGCATGGCCCACATGCATTGGCTAAAACAACTCCTCCCATCTTTTCAAAAATATCGAGATAGCCGTCACGTTCCACTGTGTATCTCACCTGTTCGGAGCCGGGTGTAATGGTAAATTCACTTTTTGCTTTTAAACCTTTATCCACTGCCTGCTTTGCAACCGATGCAGCCCGTGTAATATCTTCATAAGATGAATTCGTGCAGGAACCGATCAAACCCACTTCTAATTCTTCCGGCCAACCGTTTTCTTTTACTGCTTTGGCAAATTCACTCACCGGCCATGCAAGATCGGGTGTAAACGGCCCGTTAATGTGCGGTTCCAATTCCGAAAGATTTATTTCAATAACCTGGTCAAAATATTTATCGGGGTTTGCATATACTTCATTATCACCACGCAAATGTTCAGCAATTTCATCTGCTAATTTTGCCACATCTGCACGGCCAGTACCGGAAAGGTAGTCTGACATTTTTTTATCATAACAAAAAATAGAAGTGGTGGCTCCAATTTCCGCACCCATGTTGCAAATAGTTCCTTTACCAGTGCATGAAAGTGAATCAGCACCCGGACCAAAGTATTCAAGAATGGCATCGGTTCCTCCTTTAACGGTAAGAATGCCTGCCACTTTGAGAATTACATCTTTGGAAGATGTCCATCCGCTCAGTTTTCCGGTAAGCTTCACCCCGATAAGCTTCGGCATTTTCAGCTCCCATGCAAGCCCTGCCATCACATCACATGCATCTGCTCCTCCTACCCCGATTGCTATCATTCCCAAACCTCCTGCATTTACTGTATGCGAATCAGTTCCTATCATCATACCTCCGGGAAAAGCATATTGCTCCAACACCACCTGGTGAATAATGCCTGCACCGGGCTTCCAGAAACCAATTCCATATTTATTGGAAACGGAAGAAAGAAAATCATATACTTCTTTATTTTTATCATTGGCGGTAGCCAAATCCTTTGCTGCACCTTCTTTTGCCTGGATCAAATGGTCACAATGTACAGTGCTTGGTACAGCAACAGTCGGACGGCCTGCCTGCATGAATTGCAACAAAGCCATTTGTGCCGTAGCATCCTGCATCGCAACACGATCAGGATTAAATTCAACGTAACTTTTTCCACGTTCTAAATGTGTTTCGCCTGAAAGAGGCGTTGCAAGATGCGATAAAAGATTTTTTTCAGTGAGTGTTAGAGGTCGGTTTGTCACCTCGCGGGCTGCGGCAATTTTTCCCGGTAATTCATTATACACTTTGCGGATAACATCAATATCAAAAGCCATATTTCATAAAATTAAATTTACTGTTCAGAGATCGAAAAATAACAGTTGCAAAGGTAAGAAATTGTTCAACCTTTAGAGGTTGATCCCAAGGATTCAAAATTGAAAGTTGAAGAGCAGCACAAATAAAAACCCGTTCACTTTTCATGAACGGGTTTATTTTTATTGTTGTTGTAATTCCTCAATGAGCAACCATAAATTTTCCTACTGTTTTTTCTTTTTCAGATTGAATGACATATGAATACATACCTGTCGGCAAATGATTCGTTCTCATGCTAAACGTGTTTAAATGGGTTATATCATGGCTTTCTATTGCCTGTCCCATTGTGTTAAAAATAGACAAACTTGTTTTATCATTTTGTCGTTCGAATTCAAATGTTATCTTATCAGAAACCGGATTAGGATAAACCCTGATTGAAACCGGGTTTGAATTCTCTTCAATACCAAGTGCTCCATAGAATAATAGATAGGAAGAAGTGGTTGAAGTCTGTCCCAGGCTGTCCGCAGCAATGTCCAAAAGAAGTGCCCCTCCTCCGTTGCGGCACCACTTAAAATCTGTAGTCTGTGTTTGATTAGGAGTTCCGAAAGGCATATAACCCAATCCAAAATCTACATAAAATGAATCTATTTCAAGCGATGTTGTTTTTAACCGTAAGGTATTAGGAAATGTTCCGGTAGGCAATGTAAGTGAACCATAACCGTCTGCAATGATGTTTATAATTGTATATTGGACTATACGGGTTGGGAAGGTAATGTTTGTATCAATTTGCAGCCGTGAATGACCGCTGTAGGTATTGCCGTTGGTAAACGGTACAGGAATAAACATTTGGGGCGGGTTATATACCAATGGAAAGCTGGCAAGATTGGTAAACCCTCCATTGACATAAAATCCTGTTGAATTACTTATAAAATACCCGTAAAATCCGGAGTTAGGATCATACGTTGCAAGATTTGCACTTGGAAAATAAGAAGCATAAGGTGTACCTGAAGGTGAAATAAAAAATAAGCTATCCTGCACAACATTTAGCAGGCTTGCATAATTCCACGATTGACCATTTCCCCCGGGAGGGATTGCGGCTACATAATTGCTGTCCGTTGCGTTGATATACCCTGAATTCACAACAGGTAAATCACTTTGAGTAAGGGTTATTTGCGCTCCGGCAAATAATGGTAAACATATTAATAATGATAAGTAAAGTTTTTTCATGCGTTTCTGATTTTAAGTTTCATCAAAATTAAAGAATTTAATAAAGATAAAATGAAGAAAACGGTTTCTATAGTTCATTTTTATAATTTTTAGCCTTAATAATTTCCGCAGCGATACTAACTGCAATTTCTTCAGGAGTTTCACTTTTAATAAAGATTCCAGCCGGTGCATGAACCGCTTTTATTTTGGATTGCTTAAATCCCTCTTTCTTCAGTTCTGCCATCATTTCTCCAATTTTTGCATTGCTGCCGAGCAAACCCAGGTACCTGAATTCTTTATTAATAAGCTGGCGTAAAACAATTCCGTCCTTCCGGTAGCCGATGGTCATAATAACAACATATTGATTTCTGCCTTCCGGGATTGAATCAATTATTTTTTCATAGTTTACAAGCTGCTTATGATGAGCATAAATATTTTTCTCCATTGTATTTAATCCCTGCCTGTCATCATAAACAGAGGTTTTGAAACCAAGGTCTCGCATCAGCCTGGAAAGAGCAAGTGAACAATGTCCTCCGCCAATAATATGTAAATGATTTTCATAGCCCAGCTTTTCACTGTATATAAAATCTCTTCCCGATTTCCTCTCAAAAACAATTTCTTTGGTTTGAAGCGTTTTCTTTTGAAACGAAAAACCATCCAAAGAAAATTCAAAAGCTGAAGGCTCATTATTTTCCAATGCACGAACGATTTTTTTTATTGCTGTCAAATCCTTTTCATTTAGGGGGTAAAGAGCTAATGTCTGCTCTCCGGAGCATATCATTCCGGATTGATTCACTGATGCGCTTTTAGAATGCACTTGTTGTTTCACCAATCCCTCCTCAAATTGTTTCCTTAACATTTTTTTTGCAAGCTCTGCAAATTTATGCTCCATAATACCTCCACCCACCGATCCATACATCTCATTTGTGGCAACAGCCATTTTAAAGCCCTGCCTTCCCGGGCTGCTGCCCTTGCTTGTTAACACACATAAAAAGATGACCGGCTTTTTCAGCCGGATCTGCTTTGCCATAAATTGCCAGAGCTTTATATCTTGCATCACTGTAAAATTGAGAAGAATTAATTGAAGAACATAACACAGAATCTTTCCTATTTTTGTTTGAGATGGACTACACCCCGTTTTTCAGATGAGTATTGACTTTTTAATCAAAGGAAAAAGGATTCTGACTCCGCAGGGGTTCATGGAAGGAATGATCCTGGTCAGGCAGGGGAAAATTGCCGATGTTCTAAGAAATGTTGATTACACTATTGCTTCTCCCGTTGAAGATGCCGGAGAAAACTTAGTAATGCCGGGAATTATTGACCCGCATGTGCATATCAATGAGCCGGGGCGTACAGAATGGGAAGGTTTTGATACAGGAACAAAAGCTGCTGCAGCAGGAGGAATAACCACTCTTGTTGATATGCCTTTGAATTCTTCCCCTGTAACCACCACCATTGAAAATTTTAAATTAAAGCTCGAATCGGCAAAAAATAAAATACATGTAAATTGCGGATTCTGGGGTGGAGTTATTCCGGGGAATGAAAAAGATCTGGAAGCGCTGCTGGAGAGTGGTGTTTTCGGATTGAAAGCCTTTTTAACACATTCAGGCATTGATGAATTTCCGAACACCAATAAAGAACAATTGCGGAAAGCATTGTTAATTCTTAAAAAGTTTAATAAGCCCTTGCTTGTGCATTGTGAATTGGCCGAAGATCATGAGGGATTAAAATTATTGGAACAAAACCCGAAGAGCTATAGTGCTTATTTAGAATCACGGCCGAAATCATGGGAAGATGAAGCCATTAAACTGATGATTGATTTATGCAGGGAAACTGAATCGCATGTTCATATTGTTCACCTTTCCTCCGCTGATTCCATTTCCCAAATCAGGGAAGCGAAAGCAGAGGGTTTGCCATTGACTGTTGAAACGGCACCGCATTATTTAGTTTTTGATGCAGCATCAATTGCTGATGGAGACACAAGGTTCAAATGTGCTCCACCCATTCGGGAGAAAGAGAATAACGAACAACTCTGGCAGGCGCTTCAAAACGGGGAAATTGATTTAATTGCTACCGATCATTCTCCTGCTCCACCGGAGTTAAAAGAAATTGAATCGGGTGATTTTAAAAAGGCATGGGGCGGCATTGCAGGTTTGCAATTTTCATTGCCTGTTATTAGTACGGCAGCGTTGAAGAGAAGATTTACCATAGAAAATATTTCAAAATGGATGATCAGCAATCCGGCAAAACTTTTGCAGCTGGATCATGTAAAAGGAAAAATTCAAAAAGGGTTTGATACAGATTTAATCATATGGAATCCGAACGAAAAATTCCATGTGGTTTCCTCTTCCATTCTTCACCGGCATAAAATAACTCCGTATGAAAACCTGGAGCTGACAGGCAAGGTACAGCAAACTTTTGTAAACGGAATTAAGGTGAACGATAATGGAAATTTAATTAATCCCGCTTCAGGAAAAATCCTTTTGAAGAATTAAAAGCTTACTTCCCTCTCATCTTTTCCTTATGCCTTGCAATCTGCTTCCGCAATGCTTCAATAGCAGTGTCAGTGGCTTCTTCAAATGTTTTGCACCGTTCTTTGGCAAATAAAACTTTGCCGGGAGTCTGAATTTTTATTTCCGTTATTTTATTATCCTGACCGTTGGATTTATCAAGCTTCAGAAATACCTCTCCACCGAGAATATCTTCATAAAAATGCATGAGCTTGTCCACTTTTTCCCTGACAAATGAAAGTAATTTCTGGTCTGCGTCAAAATGAATCGATTGAATTTTTAATTTCATACCTCTCTCCTTTTTTAAGCCTTTGGATGGGCTTGTTTATAGATTTTTTTTAACTTCTCAACAGTATTATGCGTGTACACTTGCGTGGCTGCAAGGCTCGAATGTCCTAATAATTCCTTTATGGCATTAATGTCAGCTCCGTTATTCAGCATATGCGTGGCAAATGTGTGCCGCAAAACATGCGGGCTCTTCTTTTCGCTCGTAGTAACAGTTCCCAGGTAATTTTTCACAGTTCTGTAAACCAGCCCTGCATAACATTTATTGCACTGGTTATCTAAAACTAAGTAATCGCTTTTCTTATTGCAGTCTTTAAGGTATTTATTTCTTTCAACCAGGTATATTTTTAAGAATGCTGAAAGCTTTGGCGTTAGCGGAACCATGCGTTCCTTATTTCTTTTTCCCAGTACTTTTATCGTATCATTTCCAAAATCAACGGAATGGTCTTTTAACCCGATCAGTTCAGCGCGCCTGATCCCGGTAGCGTATAACAATTCAATAATTAACCGGCTGCGCATGCCTTTATAACCCTCGCCAAACTCCACATGATCAAACAGCAATTCCATTTTTTCCTTCTGGATAAATTCAGGAAGGCGTTTCGGAATTTTTGGTGCTGTAATTTTTGTCATAGGGTTCGTTTTAATTGTTTTTTCTTTCACCAAAAAACGAAAAAAAGACTTGAGAGTGGAGATTTTCCTGTTCACCGTCTTGCTTGTTGTTTTGGCTTCCATCAGGCTCACTATCCACGAACGCACAAAAAAATGGGATATTTCATTTACATCCGTAACCTTATAAACCGCGTTGAGATAATCAAAGAATTGATGAAGATCAGCAGAATAGGCCGTGATGGTATGTTCTGAAAAGCGTTTTTCGTATTGTAGGTATCGTAGAAACCTTGATGCCGGCATACTTAACAAAAAGACTATAAAAATCTTCGGATAAAGGTACGGATAATTCAGTAATAAATCAAATCGTAAACAATATTTCACTAACAATTGCGTTACAAAATCATGACACGATCTGCCTGTAATCAAATTTGCTGGAATTTAACATAAATTCACATTCGCCACGGTAATTTTGAGGCTATGAAATACGTAATTATTGAAGATAATAAGTTGAAGAAAGTTTCACAGGGAATTTATGAATACTGGCTTGAAAATAAGTCTGATCAGTTCATCCTGCCGACATTTACAAAGAAGCTGAAAAATAAAAAGTTCATAATAGATACCGATTTTGTGGGATCCTTCCAAAAGAATCAACCCGTTCACCCATTTGTTTTGTTTAAGTATGAAGAACAAGGAACGAATACTGTTAAAGATGAAGTCGAATATTTCGAAACTTTTGAAGAACTGAAAAAAAGAAGGCAGGAATTAATTGAACAGATCTCCAAGAATTAGTTACACATTTTTGCCTGCGTTGCGCAAGTATTCCTGCAGAAGTTGATTCTATAAAACCTGCGTTTGCGGTTGAAGTTGATTCTGTGTTGGCATGTTTTTTTGCTTCAATTGGTTGTATTTTTATTTTTAACCAGATGAAAAAGAATGCATTCCCCATCGCCTTAGTTTTCGCTGCCCTTTTGTTAAACGCCTGCAGGAGAAATGGAAGCGACAGTATTGAGCAGGCAAATAAAATGAATGAGCAAAAAGATACAGCAAATGCTATCCTTACAGCCGGAAAGGATGACGCTGAATTTGTAGTGGAAGCTTCAAGTGGTGGAATGATGGAAGTGCAGCTTGGAAATATAGCCCAGGAAAAAGCTGCTGATCCCCGCGTAAAAAACTATGGCTCCATGATGGTACGCGATCATACAAAGACAAATGCCGAATTGAAGGGACTCGCTTCAACAAAAGACATTACTCTGCCGCAGGGAGCAGGCGAAGAACATCAGAAGCATATTGACGAGCTTATGCAAAAAACAGGCAGCGACTTTGACAAATCCTATATGGAAATGATGGTTAAAGATCATGAAGAGGATATTGATGCCTTTCAAAAGAGTTCTGATAAAGGGAAAGACATTGAAATAAAAGCATTCGCTTCAAAGACATTGCCTGTATTAAAAGTGCATCTCGATTCTGCCAAAGCAATCAGGGATTATATTTCAGGAAAAAAATAATACATTTTTCTATTCTCATTTTGTTTCCTATCCACAATTTTGTTTTCCTTCCCGGGAGGTTCCCTTCCCACCTGTTGAAAAAATCGTACAATTTTTCCTCCATTTTCCTCAATAGCCGCTGGCATGATAATTTAGAATATATTATTGAAAGATTCTCCAAACAGCCAAAAAGCAGGTAAAACTGCACTAAGCTAAAAAGAGAATCCAGTCAAACCTCCGCGCAGGCGGGGGTTTGTTTTTTTATTCCATTTTTCAACAGCCACTGAATCTATTTCCTAATGCCTGACTCTCCGTGATCCCGGCTTAGTGGCACATTTTTTTAAGTACTCATCTTCCAATACCCCTGATCCTTATTTATAATTAAAAATCTGATAAATCCCCAACTTAATAATAAATAGCATGAATTTATTTTATAATCCTACGTTAACTGATTTGAGCATGCTAATAGCCTGCTATGCCAATTACCACGATTATTATGACATTATTGTGGATCATGATGGCGAAGTATATATTAAGCCATCAGCTGAAGCCGGTACCGGAAATCTTTATAAGTCTAAGTTTTATTTTGAAAAATTGCATGGTAAAGCTTATATAGGCATTCTTGCCGCAAAAAACTTAAGGTACCTCAACCAGCTCTATAAAAATTTATTGTACTGCTGGGGCAATGATTTAAAAGGCAAAATTGATTACGAAGAAATTTCCAGCATGCAAACACTCAACCATTGGCTGCATTCCAGCCATATTTTAACCTACTCCGGTCATGCAATTGCATCATCATGGGATTCTGTTCCACCTGAAACACGTCCTTTTGCTTAAGGTGAAAATCAAACCCAAAAAACATTTTTATTTAACAGTTGAACACCTTGCAGTGCCCGGATTGGTGTGGTTATTTACACTTATTTACCTGCTGATACATTTGCTGAAAGCATAGCTTTTTGTATCATAGGTAAACATGATAGAAAACAGCTTATTTCAGAATTATATGTGTGACAAAAATCTGTAATGCTTGTGCTGATGAATGCGAAAAAAACATCATCACCATTACCAAAGATGCGCAGGCGAATGCGCAAATGTGCTGAAATGACCTTGTCTATCGGGATCCCGTAGAAACTTAAATTTTTTCTTCATTCACCTGCCTTTAGTGCATCCTCTAAATTCAGTTTAAGTTCATTTTCACCTTGGCAATGGTATGTTCTTTTTTGATTAATGTATAAAAAATACAATGATGAGAAAGATACTATTCATACTCGTATTGCTTACTGCCGTTACCACGGGCTTTGCCCAGAACGATTCAAGTGCGACTACTACCATAAAAACCAAATATGATTATTACGAAATGCGCGGAGAGTACATGGTGCATTATTTTGTTGAAGTGAAATCCGATACCATATACAACGATATACCACTGAGAAAAAATGTATTAACCTCCAAAGCGGAGCTCACGGATAAAAAGGGAAATATAAAAAAGTTTCTTAATGAAGGTGAATGCGTGGATGCCAAAGGCAAAATAACCGATTGCACCAAGCTCCAAAAAAAGATAGAAGATGAGCTCGCCAAACAATAACCTGCCCGGTTCTGCTATATAGTATAGATGGCATAGCCCCGTCAATTTCCTGCCTGCCGCGAAAAGATGAATCATCTTTACAAGGCTGATAAAGATAGTAAATGATATTAAAATCAGCATTAAAAATTTAATAGAAGAAGATCATCAAGAAAATCGAATTAAAAAACAAAATCCGCAGAGCATTAAGCCTGCGGATAAAATCTAAAAGTCGGAAAGCAGGGATTACAAAAGCTCCTGGTTACGGAGAGAATTTTTGTAAACAGCTTTTTTAACGGTGGTTCTGCGTGTGATAGAAGGTTTTTCAAAAGCTGCTCGCGATCTGAGCGCCTTTACAACCCCGGTTTTTTCAAATTTCTTTTTAAATTTTTTTAATGCCTTTTCAATAGGCTCATTTTCTTTAATAGGTACAATGATCATGTATGCTTTTTAATTTAAGGGTGCAAATATAGAAAAAGAATTAAGACTTTCGCAGAATAAAAAATTTTTAGGTTGCAGATAATGAGCGCACTTCGAAGGCTTTTAAGGTCAATAATAACTCCTTTTTACAAAGCTTTTGCTGAGTTTTATCTTAAAAAGAACAGAAGTTATACCTACAAAGGCATTCAAATCCAAGTAAATAAAGGTGTATTTCATCCGGGCTTGTTCTTTAGTACCGGGATTTTGCTTGATTATTTAAAGCAATTTCCTTTACAGGGAAAAAAATTCATGGAATTGGGTGCAGGAACAGGATTGATAGCTGTTTGGGCAGCCAAGAAAGGCGCAATAGTAATGGCTACGGATATCAGCAGCCTCGCAGTGGGGAACACTAATATAAATGCACAGAAAAATAATGTCTCCGTTCAAATGATTCATGGTGATCTTTTTGAGAAAATTGATAAAATTCTTTTTGATTTCATTGTTATTAATCCTCCCTATTATAAGAAGCAGCCTGTAACAGAAGCGGAATATGCCTGGTTTTGTGGGGAAAATTCAGAATATTTCAAAAAACTTTTCAAAGGATTACCTTCCTATATTCATCCGCAAACAAAAACTATAATGGTTTTGTCTGAAGCCTGTAATATAGATGAAATCAATGCGATTGCTGTGCATAATAAATTCAAAATGCAGCTAAAAAAAGAGATTTATCGTCTTATTGAAATGAATTACGTGTATGAATTTTCAATGATTCTTTAAGATTAAAACAACCCTTCGTTTTATTAACGGTTCATTCCTATACTAAGACTGATCATTTTAATGTTCTATAGTTTAATTTTGAAAGAATGAATGAAAGTCAGAAATTTATTTTAGCTGATGAAAGTGTGGATATGCTGCAATCAGGAATTATCAGCACATTGCTTTATTTCGACATTTTTTCCTACCCGCTCAACAAACAAGAGCTGAAAAATTTTTGTCCGTTACCTATTGTGTCGGAAGCTGCATTTGGAGAGGCGCTGCAAAGCCTGACAGAGAGGAAACTTATAAAATATTCGAAAGGTTTTTACCTGGTAAATAATGATTTCACTATAATAGACCGCAGAATTAAGGGTAATTTTTTAGCGGAAGATTACCGTTCACTTGCTAAGAAATATTCCGGCATTATATCAAAATTCCCCTTTGTTAAAGCTGTATTTATTTCCGGATCGTTGTCGAAAGGATACATGGATAAAGATTCCGACATTGATTTTTTTATTATCACTGAAAAGGGGAAACTATGGTTGTGCAGAATGCTCCTTGTGATCTTTAAAAAAATATTTTTACTGAATTCGCATAAATATTTTTGCATTAACTATTTTATTGATGAGTCATCATTGGAAATTCCTGATAAAAATATTTATTCAGCCACCGAATTAAGGACTTTGCTGCCTATGTATAATGTCGACTTATACCACAGGTTTTTAGAGAAAAATTCATGGGCCAGTGAATTATTGCCAAACGATTCCGTGAAGAAATCATTCAAAGTAAAACCACACCGAAGTGCAGCTATTAAGCGATTTTTTGAGGGAGTTTTAAGGTTAAATGTTTTCAGGAAATTGGATGACTATTGCCTTAAAATAACATTGAACTATTGGAAGAAGAAATTCAATCATTTCAGTGAAGAAGATTTTAAGCATGCCTTACGTTCGAAAAAAAATGTATCAAAACACCATCCCAATAAATTCCAGGAAAAAGTACTGAAGCTTCATAAAGAAAAACTTGCCTTATTTGAAAAAAAATATGAATTGTCTTTTGAATATTTAAATGGGTTAAGCAAGTCTTTTTTTCAATGAAAATCCTTTTTACTCATTCTTATTTTCTCCGGCTCGATCCGAAGCAATGGAAACTTCAGCAGCCTTACCCTCCCTTGGGCACCATTCAGGCTGCTGCAGTAGTTCGCGAACACGGTTTTGATGTATTGCTGCATGATGTGATGTTTGAAGATTCGCCATCGTCTATTCAAACATCATTGAAAAAAATTAAACCTTCAGCATTGGTCATCTATGATGATGGTTTTAACTATCTAACCAAGATGTGTCTTACCAATATGCGCGAGGCTGCATTTAAGATGGTTAAAATTGGCAATGAAGCAGGCTGTACTGTTATTATTTGCACCTCCGATGCATCAGACCAGTATGAAAAGTATCTGGATCAGGGCGCTGATTTTATTATTACCGGTGAAGGTGAGCTTACATTGGTTGAGCTATTGAAGTCCATACAACTTAATGCTGATGCGGAAGCTATTGATGGAATTATTTACCGTAAAAATAAAAGGACTATAATAAACGGCAAAAAAGAAGTTCTTCGTGACCTGGACAGTCTGGCTTTACCTGCATGGGATTTAATCAATATTGAACCTTACAGGGAGGCATGGCAAAAAAGTTCAGGATATTTTTCTATCAATATGAATACAACGCGTGGTTGCCCCTTTCATTGTAATTGGTGTGCAAAACCGATTTATGGCAATCGGTACAATTCACGAACTCCTGAGCATGTTGTTACTGAAATAAAACTACTGAAAGAAAAATTCAATTTTGACCATATTTGGTTTTGTGATGATATTTTCGGACTGAAACCAGGTTGGGTAAACAGTTTCGCTGACCTTATCGAAAAAGAAAAATTAAAAATAAAGTTCAAAATCCAGTCGCGCGTTGATTTGCTTCTGCAGGAAAATAATATTGCCGCGCTTGACCGCGCAGGATGCGAAACTGTTTGGGTGGGTGCTGAAAGCGGGTCGCAAAAAATTCTGGATGCAATGGAAAAAGGAACAACAGTTGAACAGATTTATAAGGCGACTGCATTGCTGAAAAAATTTGGAATTAAAACCGGCTATTTTCTTCAGTTTGGTTACCCGGGAGAAACAAAAGAGGATATTGAAGCAACGTTGAAATTAGTGATGGATAATATGCCTCATGATATTGGCATCAGCATTTCTTATCCGCTGCCGGGCACAAAGTTTTACGAAAATGTGAAAGGGCAACTGAAAGAAAAAGCGAATTGGGTGGATTCTGATGACCTTGCTTTGATGTTTAAAAATAATTATCCTCCTCTGTTTTACAAAGAGCTGCACCGTTTCATTCATAAAAGTTATCGTATAAGGCAGGGGATGCGTGAGCTGAAAAATATTTTCATTAATCCTGAAAATATTTCTTTAATCTCGTTAAAACGAATCGCTGCAATACCTTATCACAGCAGCGGCAGAATTTTTCATAAGATTAAAATGCAGCAATCAATAACCGCATGAGCGAAAGCGCCCGTTTAAATCCTTTTGATTCCGTTGCAACTTTGTATGATGACGTTTTTACAAACTCAGCCATCGGAAAGCTCCAGAGAAAAAGGGTTCACCACTTTTTAAAAAAGTATTTATCAAATAGTAGAAAATTGGAGATTCTTGAAATTAACTGCGGAACTGGTGAAGATGCACTATGGCTGAAGTCTATGGGACACGATGTGTTAGCTACTGATGCTTCGGCAAAGATGATCGAAATGGCCAATGCAAAAAATAAAATGCCTGGTCTTACATTTGAAGTTTGTACTTTCGATAATTCAATTAATAAATTTCAAGACCGGCAGTTTGACATGATATTTTCAAACTTTGGCGGATTGAATTGCATTGATGGGTATGAAATGAAAAAAAATTCTGAACATTTTTCTTATCTGTTAAAACCAAAAGGCAAATTGATCGCAGTAGTAATGGGCAGGAAATGTGTTTGGGAAGCAATTTATTTTGCCTTGAAATTAAATTTTAAAAATATTAGAAGAAGGCAAAATGAAATGGAAACTTTAGTGAAAGTCGGAAATTATTTTCAAAAAACATTTTATTATTCTCCGAAAGAGTTGACATCACACTTCAGTAAAAATTTTCATTTGGGAAGTAAAAGCCCTGTTGGAATAGCGTTACCCCCCTCCTACTTGGAACCTTTTTTTAAAAATAAATACTGGCTGCTTCGGATATTATATATTAAAGAATGCCTGCTCCCATTTTCTTTTTTCAGTAACTATGCTGATCATTATTTTGCGGTATTAGAAAAGAAATAGCTTTTGCTTTTATCAGGATGAAAATTGTTTTAACGCATGGTTATTTCCTTGAAGAAGATGGAAAGGAAAGAGAAATCATGCGGCCTTATCCACCTCTTGGAATATTATACATTTCGTCTTTTCTTGAAAAAAATGGCTTTGAAAATGAAATTTTCGATTCAACATTTTCGTCCCTACAACGATTTAAAGAATATATAGTATCTACCAAACCAGATATCATCGGTATTTATACCAACCTGATGACTAAGCTTAATGTGCTTAAAATAATTGATTTTATCAGGGAGCATAAAATATTAGATCATTCAAAGATCATTTTAGGAGGGCCTGAAGTACGCAACCATGCGGAGAATTTTTTAAACTATGGTGCTGATGTGATTGTTTTTGGTGAAGGAGAAGAAACCATGCTTGACCTGGTTCGGGTTTATTCAAATCCCTCCGGAAGAGATGTTGAGCAAATTGCAGGTATTGCCCTTAAGAATTCATCCGGAGAAATAATTTTTTCTCCCGAAAGAAATAAAATAAAAAATATTGATGAGCTCCCTTTTCCGAATCGTAAAAAAATCAACCTGCAGCTTTATTTTGATGTATGGAAAAACAAACATGGTGAAAGTGCAATTTCGGTCAGCACTATGCGCGGCTGCCCCTATACGTGTAAATGGTGTAGTCGTGCAGTTTATGGGCAGACATATCGAAGAAGAAGCCCTGCTATTGTGGTGGATGAATTAGCGTTGATTGACCAGCAATATAATGTGGATACTTTTTGGTTTGTGGACGATGTATTTACCATTTCCCATAAATGGATGAAAGAGTTCCATGAGGAAGTCTTAAAACGAAAGCTTCAGATTAAATATGAATGCATCACCCGCGCTGACAGGTTGAACAAGGAAGTAATTCAATTATTAAAAGAGAGTGGTTGTTTCAGAGTTTGGATAGGTGCTGAAAGTGGCTCACAAAAAATCATTGATGCCATGGACCGCAGGGTGGAAGTAAACCAGGTAAGGGAAATGATTCAGCTTGCGCAGCGATATGGCATACAAGCCGGTACTTTTATTATGATAGGTTATCCTGGTGAAACTGAAAAAGATCTTTTTGAAACAGTGCATCATCTCAGAAGTTCAGATCCTGATTTATATACAATTACTGTTGCGTATCCTATAAAAGGAACTCCGCTGTATGAGGAAGTACAAAATGATTTTATTCGGACACTTCCATGGGAAACTTCCACCGACAGGCAAATAGATTTTAAAAGAACTTACTCCCGTAAATATTATGATTATGCCATCCGCTGGATATATAATGAAGTGACTTTACACAAAGTCCGGGTTCAGAAAAATAATTCTCCGCAAAAAATTCCTATTTTGAAAATGAAGGCGCTTGCTGCAAAAAGTCTCATGAAATGGGAACGGATTTTCGGAAATTAATTAACTTGCCGCCCAAATTAATTTTAATATTCCTAAACATGAAAAAAAACTATCTATGGCTCATTGCATTTCTGCTCCTGTGCATTTCAACTACCAAAGCCCAGAACTTCGATATTGAAGCATTTCCCGATAAAGACCTGTTTGGAAATTATGTAGTTGTTCGGATCACACCATTATGTAGCACCAAAGCCGAAGCAGTAAATGAAATGAATAAATTCAAAACATGGTGTGAGGAAAATACTTACGTCAAACCCTATACTGCCTCAGTCGGCTATTTCCAGGTAAAGAGCATTGAGAAAGACAAAACCGATAAGTGGTTTGGCGGTTACTGTAATTATAAAAGACAAATAAAAGAATTGTATGATGAGGATAAACGGTTTATCCAAATGTATTGTAGCAATGCAGAGGTTTATCAATTTAAAGACCTCATTAAAACAGATAACTGCCCGGTCCCGGGAAAATGAAAGGGCTTCATTTTTATTTATTCAAGGTTAATATTTAATTAACAAATGGAACGTTTTTGTTAATAAAATTAATGTTAAAATAATACTGTAATTCAATTATTTATGCTTAGATTTGCATTGTCAAAAAATAAGTACATTTGTTGATTGTAGATGAACCCTTTTTTCAATTATTTTCTTTCTGTTTTCTTTAGAAAATTCAAATTAGCAATTTGTTTTGCTATTTCTATGCTGGTATGGTTTGAAGCTCATGCACAGGTGAGCATTTTAAGTGCAAGCACATACACTGAAACATTTACTGGTTTTGTGGGGGGATCAACTCCCGCAAACTGGTTTGTACAGGGAACTGGTACTTCTGGCACTTCATGGCGAGGTACAGGTCAAACCAGCGGATCATCTGGAGGATGGTATGGAAATGCCAATATGTCCTTTTTAGGCTCTGGAACAGCCATAAATGGTAATGGAACATGGCAATTACAAAATAATACAGGTTCTTCAATTGTAAGTTTTACAATATCTTTTACTGCACGACTTTGGAAATCGGGGACGGCATCACCTGCTGTGAATGTTTATTGGCTAAACCAGGCCTCATCTGCAAATCCTGCACAGGGAGCAGGTGGCTTTAGCAATCTAGCTTCTTTGAATTTTAATGATGCAACTACAAATATAAGCACAGGAGCAGCTTTGTCACAAAATGTTACCGGATTAAATATTCCTAATGGTGATTATATATACATACGTTTTATTCATGCAGGCAATAGTAATTCTGATAATCTCGGATGGGACGATGTCAGTATTACACCTACTCTTTGTGCCTTTCCGAATATAACTTCTCAGCCGGTAAATGCTTCGGCATGCCCGGGAAACAATGCATCTTTTTCTGTACTTGCGTCCGGTAGTCCAACTTACCAGTGGCAGGTAAGCACCAATGGAGGTGGTTCATGGAGTAATTTGGTATTAGGAGCGCCTTATTCAAATGTCACATCTTCAACCTTAAACATAACCGGTGTTACCTTAGGCATGAATGGATACCAATATCGTTGTGTTGTATCTTCCGGTTGCCCGATTAATTCCAATGCAGTAACATTAACGGTTTGGGGGAGTTCCTCTATTACTTCCCAGCCTTCTAATGCAGTTGCTTGTATTGGCACTAATACTTCCTTTTTCGTTGGCACTTTGGCAGGAGCTTTAACATTTCAATGGCAAGTGAGCACTGACGGAGGATTATCTTATTCCAATTTAACAAATGTTGCTCCGTATTCGAATGTAACTACTGCGACCTTAAATATTACAAGTGTTTCTCCGGGGTTGAACGGTAACTTATACCAGTGTGTGGTTTCTAACGGTGGATGCTCTGCGCCTGTCACCTCAAGCGCTGCAACATTGACTGCAGGCGGTCCGACCTTTATTATAAACCCTGGCAGTGCTTCAACTTGCACTAATGGAACTGCATCATTTTCTGTACTTACTTCAGGAAGTGCGCCTACCTATGTATGGGAAGTAAGTACGAATGGCGGAGGATCATGGAGTACTGTTCCGGGTGTCGCTCCATATTCCGGGAATAATACTGCAACATTGACTATAAATCCTGCAGCAATTGGAATGAATAATTACCAATACCATTGTATCGTTACTGATGCAGGCTGTCCTGCCACCTCAACTGCCGCTACATTAACAGTCAGCAGCGGTCCGGTTATTTTTACTCAACCATCAAATGTTATTACACCTGCAGGCAATAATGCAATATTCTCAGTAAACGCAGGCAATGTCACTTCATATCAATGGGAAGAAAGTACGGATGGAGGAGCATCGTGGAATCCACTTGTAAATACTCCTCCTTATTCGGGGGTTACTTCTGCTACTTTGATTATAAGTGGTGTGACTGTTTCCATGAATGGTTACATGTATCATTGTGTTCTTAATGGCTGCAGCGCAACGCTTACTTCAAATGCAGCTACCCTGATAATCGGAGCTCCAGGGGGAACTACACTTTTACCAGGTGATTTGATTTTTGTCGGCTATGATTCAAAGGATAATTGCACAAGCGGCAGCGGAAATGCAAGCACCGATAAATTTTATGTCGCGAACCTTGTAGATCTTGCACCGGGAACAAAATTTAAAATTGTGAACTCTCGCTTTGAATCCGGGGCGGCAGCCGGTGTCAGAACCAACCGTTGGTACGGATCAGGAGATGATCCTTATGAGGCACCCGGGTTTGCAGAGTTCCAGGTTGGTGCAACCACAATTCCAAAGGGCAGCATTATCACATTCTACCTGGAGGTTCCATCTCCTACTGCCACCAATGTCTTAAATGTCCGTGTTAATAATGTCGCTACTGCAAATTTATCGGTGGCACAGACAAGCGGCACCTGCAATATTTCTTCTTCCGACCCTGATCAGATATACCTCATGCAACTTTCCAGCACAGTGGGATCCGAAGCTTGGAATTCACGTGACTTGAAGTCGCG
>JADMIO012752876.1_pt1 | contig 32604 bp, 26 predicted proteins | sample 8958161 | NCBI WGS metagenome assembly JADMIO01 (sample SAMN16585339, study PRJNA669376) | soil metagenome | isolation source: Crop rotation soil | place: USA: Cullars Rotation, Alabama | collected 2011
CTTTCCCCCGCCCCCACCCGCCCGCCGCAAGCGTTAATCCAATCGGCAGAATTTAGCGACGGCTTCCACGTTGGACGTGGAAATTTCTGCGTACGACGGAGGCCTGTCCTTCGACCCCTCAACTTCTGAGGCTTTGATCGAGACCGCTTCCAAACTTCTTCACGAAGCCGCGAAGTATGTCAAAGGCGAGGCGGAAGGCCACGAAGAACGTCGCGCTTCGTTTGCACGCCACCGCCGCTTCGCGGCGCGCCTCGAGTGCAAGGGTGGTGCAATCCAGAAACGCATTTTCTGTGGTCCCGGTGAACTCGGTGGTCGGCTTTCGCGACAGGTTCAGAGCGGAATACCTAGACAGTCTTCGTGTGCCTTTGTGCCCTTCGGGTCTTCGTGAAGAAGTCTGAAAACGGTCGCATCAGTTATCGAGGCAGCGGACGCAGCCACTCGCCTTCACACAGCACTTCCGCCCACCCGGTGATGTAGACGCTGTCGTCCCGCCACTCGACGCGCTGGCTGCCGCCTGGGGCGATCACTTCTGCATCGCGGGCGGCACCGCCGTACGATGCGGCGGCGACCAGCGAACCGCACGATCCCGTTCCGGATGACTGCGACGGACCGACCCCCCGTTCCCAGATCCGAATCCGCAGCCGATCCGGCGCTTCGACCTGGACGAACTCAATGTTCGTTCCCTCGGGAAAATCCGCGTGCCATTCGAGTCGGGATCCGAGCCGCTCAAACGTCTGATCGTCGGGCAGCGGCCCGAGCACGATCAGCTGCGGATTCCCGATGTTGAGCACGACGGCGTGGACGGTCTCCGATTCCACCTGCACGGTGGTCTTGCGGATCCCAGTCGGCGAACCCATCGAGGCACGAAACAGCTGGCGCGTACCGTCCCGGGACAGCCTCTCCAGACGCTTCACGCCGCCCTCGGTGTCAATCGCGACCTGAGCCGACGTATCCGCGCTGTGCTGAAGCAGCAGCGCAGCGAGACCGCGCACACCGTTCCCCGACACTTCGGCCCGGCTGCCGTCTGCGTTGAAGAGAAGCATCGCCGCGCCATCCGGCGTCCGTCGATACGCGATCAAGCCGTCGGCGCCGATGCCAGTGTGGCGCGCACACAGCTCGCGCGCCGCGAGATCGAGCCGGACACCACTGACCGCGTCCTGCTGCACATAGAGGAAATCGTTGCCGTAGGCGTGGGCTTTTGCGAATCGGATCATTTGCGACAGAACGCGAGAAGGTGCCAGCCGAACCGCGCCACCAGCGCTTTCGGCAGGACGTTGAACGTACCGACAAACACGCCGTTGTAGACCGCGCCCTTCCACCCCTTGTGGAGCCTGGACTTCACCGGAAAACGCTCCGGCACGATCCGGACCTCGGCGAACCCTTTCACCAGATCGCGGAACTCCCCGATGCTGTACTTCAGCAACACCGGCGCATCGTCGTGCTCGAGGCCGACTTTCATCAGCTTTGACAAGGCGTTGAGCCACGAGATTCTGTTGTAGACCTGAAAGATGGCGAGGCCGCCTGGCTTCAGGACCCGCCGGCATTCGTCGACGAGACGCTGCGGGTCGGCGGTGTATTGCACCACGCCGTGCGCGTACACGAGATCGAAGGCCTGATCGGGAAACGGCATGCGCTCACCGTTGCCGACCACGAACTCTCCGTGCAGCTGCTGCTGTGCGAAATTCGCTTTCGCCAGCTCGATCCCGGACTCGGTGAGATCGATCCCCGTCACCACCGCTCCGCCCTTGGCAAAGCGCGCGAGATCGATCGCCGCGCCGCAGCCGACTTCGAGCACCGCCTTGCCGCGATAGCCGTTGAAGTCGACCAGCCGCAGCAGGTGGTGCAGCTTTTCGAAGTGATACTGATCGAGATCGTCGAAGAAACCGCGCGAGCCCACCGGGTGGCGGGTGATGTCGAGATCGTGAATGTGGTGTTCCCAGTAGTCGCGAACCGCGTCGATGGTCGGCACGGGGATAATATAGCTCGTCAGCCGACGCCCACTGGATGCACCGCGATCTCGACGCGCTCACGCGCCACACGTTCGACGTCCTCGTCATCGGTGGCGGCGTGTACGGGCTTATCACCGCCTGCGACGCCGCGCAGCGCGGCCTCTCGGTCGCGCTGATTGAGCGGCACGACTTCGGCAGCGGATCCTCCTTCAACCACCTGCGCACGATTCACGGCGGGTTGCGGTATCTGCAGACGTTCGATCTCGCGCGGGCGCGCGAATCGATCCAGGAGCGGCGGACACTTGCACGGATCGCGCCGAGTTACATTCGTCCACTCCCCTTCGTGCTGCCGCTGAAGCGCTCGCTGATGCGCGGGCCGCTCGCGATGCGGGCCGGTTTCCTGCTCGATTCGGTGGTCGCGGCGGACCGCAACGACGCAATTCCCATCTCCCATCATCTGCCCGCCGGTGCCGTGCTCGGACGGGCCGAGGCGCTGCGGCGCTATCCGGCGCTCGATGGCGCCGGTCTCACCGGTGCGGCGGTGTGGCACGACTACGTAACGATTGACGCCGATCGACTGACGCTGTCCTGGGGCATTGCCGCGGCAGCGGCCGGAGCGGCGCTCGCCAACTACGTTGAAGCCACCGGCCTTGCGGCCACGCCGGACGCGCTGACGGTGACTGCAGTCGATCATCAGAGCGGACAGCCCCTCGACATCACCGCCCGCATCGTCGTCAACGCCACCGGCGGCGCGATCGATCGCCTGCTCGTGCCGATCCAGGCGTCGCTGCGCCTGCCGATGCTGAAAGCGATGAATCTCGTCACCCGCCGCGACGCACCGGCAACGGCGATTGGTGGCCAGAGCGCAGGGGGCCGGAATCTGTTTCTGGTCCCGTGGAAAGGGCGCGCGCTGTTCGGCACGTGGGAATCGACCAGGCCGACGACGATCGACGAGCTTCGACCCGTGGCGGCCGACGTCGAGGCATTTCTCGCCGAACTGCGCACCGCCTTTCCTTCCTTCGCTCTGACGCCGGATGATGTGACGCTCGTCCACCGGGGTGTCGTTCCGGCGGTTGCCGGTGCGAACGGCACGGTGCGACTGGACGGAACCGAACACGTCCACGATCACGCGGCATCGGGCTTCCCGCGTCTGGTCAGTGTCGCCGGCACGAAGTACACGACGGCACGAGCGGTGGCGGAGCGAGTGGCCTCGTTGGTCGTGCAGAAACTGGGACGGGCCGCTGCACCGTGTCGAACCGCGACGACGCCGTTGCCGTTGACGCCCTGGTCGGGAGATGCCTTGCTGACTCACGCCGCGACCGACGAAATGGTCGTCACGCTGGAAGACGCGGTCGTTCGGCGAACACCACTGGGTGCGCTCGGCCATCCCGGCGATGCGATCGTGAAGCACGCCGCCGATGCCGTCGGGACGGCGTTGAAGTGGGACGAGCGCAAGCGCGTCGCCGAGTGCGAGCGCATCAAGCGGTTTTATGAATAGGGCCGGCTAAAGCCGGCCCCTACAGCCCGCCCTTCACGGCACATGAAACGCATTGAAGACGTACGTGAAGCCGGCGGAGAAACCAACCGTCGGATCAAACGTGGTCAGCCCCAGGAACAGACCGGCATCGAAGCGAATTGGCCCGGTCGTGTAGCGACCACCGAGATTCAACAGGCCGCGAGTTTCGGTCCCCGGAAACGGCTCCCCTGCCCGCGTCGACACGCGACCATTAACCTCGCCCACCAACTCGGCGCGACCGGTGAGCGCCCGCGCAAACGACGCACCGTACAGCATCACGTCATTCTGACGATGGCCCTCCGTGGGATCGCCGAGAATGCCGATGCCGATATTCCCGACCAACCGAATCGATTGGACCGTCTTCGCCGCCAGGATGGTGAAGCCGAAGTCGGTGGTGCCGAGACCGAGACCCGTCTCGTTCCCGGCGGTCGGGACCTTGGTGGCGAATCGGAACGCGAGCGACGGTCGCCCGGGGGCTTCGCTGACGACGCGAATCTTCGTCGCCAGGACGGTATCGTCGATGCCGGTCGTCGTGGTCCCGGTGATTTGCAGCAGGCCCGAGAGGACCGCCGCCTGACGGCTCTCGATGTCGAGACGATTGATGAGGGCCGTATCAATCTGAAATTCGGCGATTGAACTCAGGCCGACGCTGACACCGACGACGGGGATTCGCAGCAGGCTGCCCTGCAGACCGGCCACCGGAAAATGCGCGTCGCGCGAGATCTCGACACCGCCTTCGACCAGGAGCCGGCCGGCGCCGATCGGTTCGGGGTCTTCCGTCACGAGCGGCCGTTGTTGCGCCGCCGCCGGCACGGCCAGCACCCACAGCGTGCACGCGGCCAGAATTGTGCGCCAGACCCGCACCGTGCGCCTCTACATCGGCGAGAGCGCGATCACGCGGCCCTTGGCCGATCGCGGTCGTTCGGAGGAATCGGCCTTGGTCGGCCTGTCTGCGTCCGCGGGCACAATGGCCCGCAGTTCGGCCGGCGGATTCAACCGCACATCGAGCAGATGCCGCGGCGCGACGTTTCCGAGCGCCTTGAGCATGGACGCCTTCACGCCCGGATGCTCGATCTCCAGCTCCATCAGCAGCTTCTTGACGCGCTGACGCTGCAGTCCCAGATCACCGCACGCCGGGCAGCAGCAGCCGATGATCGGCAGATCCATTTCCTTCGTGTACTGCCGCGCCTCGTCTTCGCCGACATACGCCAGCGGACGAATCACCACATGCCGCCCATTGTCGGACAGGAGTTTCGCGGGCATGGCTTTGAGTGCGCCGGCAAAGAACACGTTGAGCAAGAGCGTTTCGATGAAGTCGTCCGCATGGTGGCCGAGCGCGATCTTGGTCGCGCCCACTTCCTCGGCAATGCGGTACAGCACGCCACGGCGCAGGCGGGCACAGAGCGAACACGGTGTCTGGTTCTCGTCGAGGATGTCTTCGATCAGCTCGCCGATGTCGGTGTGCTCGATGCGGTACTCCCAGCCGCGCGCCTCGCACGTGCTGGCAATCAGATCGTGCTTGAACGCCTTGTAGCCGGAGTCGACGTTGACGGCGACGAGCGAGAACTTGACCGGCGCTCGTTGCCGCAGGACGTCGAGAATCTGCAGCAGCGCCCAGCTGTCCTTGCCGCCCGACAGCCCGACCATGATGCGATCGCCGTCCTCGATCATCTCGTAGTCGACGATCGCCTTGGTGGTCTTCTTCGCCACCCGCGCTTCGAGCTCAGTTCGGTACGCCATATATACATTGTAGGGGCGGGATTGAGCCCGCCCAAACGGTCGGCAGGCTGAAGCCCCCCCTTCCGAGAAGAAACTACCGAGAAGAAATCACGCGCGCTGGAATTCCACCGACGATCGTGGACGCCGCGACGGCGTCTCGCACGACAGCCCCCGCCCCGATAATCGCCGATTCTCCGATCGTGACGCCATCGAGAATCTTCGCACCGGCGCCGAGCCAGGCACCGCTGCCGATCTCGATGCCTTGCGATTTTCGTCCCTGCTCCAGCACCGTCTTCGACGGATCGGAAAAGTCGTGGTCGCCGCCGATGACGTACGCGTACGCGGCGATCAGCACGTTGGCGCCGATCGAGACGCGGCTGGCGGAGAAGATCTCGCAGTTGAAGCCGACGTTCGCACCGTCGGCCACCTCGATATCGCCGTTCTTGCACGACAGGATCGAGTTGCGGCCGACGAACACACCGCGTCCGAGGCGGATGCCGGCGTTGGTGTCGCCTTTGGCATCGAGCAAACAGTTGTCGTCGATCACGACGTTGTCGCCGAGATGAATCTTGTGCGGATGTCTGAGGACGACGTGCTGACCGAAGACGACATTGCGGCCGCACGATCCGAGGAGCGCCGGATACAACGCCTTGCGCAGCGCGAGGCCGAGTGCGCCGGGCCAACTCTGGCTGAGCGTCACGATCGCTTCGTATTTCAGCAGCGCGCCTAAACCGGGCTGCCCAATGACGAGCGCGGCGTACTTCTCACGCGCCGAGCGGCCGCTGGCTGCGAGCTGATCCTGAACCCTGGGGATCGGCGGCGCGGCAACCGATGGCTTGGTCTCAGATCCACTCATGTTGGCGATACCAGGCGAGACTCCGCGCGATGCCTTCTTTGAGCCCGACTTTTGGCGCGTAGCCCAGTTCCTGACGGGCCCGCGTGATGTCGAAGGCGCGGCTCTTCGTGAAGAAATCGACCCGGCGCCGGTAGATCGGCGGCTCGATGCCGAACGGCGCGCATACCGCTTCACAGAGCGCGCCGGCGACCCAGAAGGGCCACACCGGCAGATGGAGGCGCGGCGGTTTGACCTTGGCCTCGCTCGCGATCAGCGCGACCAGCTCATTCAGCGTGCCCACTTCGCCACCGGCGACGATGTAGGTCCGGTTGGCGGCTGCCGCCTGTTCGCCACAGAGCCGGAACCCCTCGACGAGATCGTCAATGTAGGTGAGATGGTAGTAGATCTCGCCGCTTCCCAATATCGGAAAGCGGCCGTGCGCGACGCCGCGAAAGAGCCGCAGGAGACGCCGATCGCCGGGTCCGTAGATGCCGGTCGGCCGCACCACGGTGACCTCGACGCCGCAGCGTCTTCCGGTTTCACGCGCGAGATTCTCCCCTTCGAGCTTCGTGACCTGGTAGATGTCGCCGGGCTTGAGCGGCGCATCTTCATTCGCCGGCGGGTGTTCGATGTCGCCGTGCACGCCGACGGTGCTGCAGTGGACCACGCGTTTGACGCCGGCCTCCGCCGCCGACTCGATCAGCGCACCCGCCGCCGTGGCGTTGACGGCGCGGTAGGTCGAGGTCGGCAGTCCGGCTTCGCGATAGAGCGCCGCGATGTTGTAGACGACATCGATGCCATCGACGGCGAGGCGCCGCGTTTCCGGATCGCGCAAGTCCCCGACCAGCAGGTCAGCACCGCGCGTGCCGAGATCGACGGCGCGGGCCGCGTCGCGGACCAGCACGCGGACCGATCGGCCCTGCGCGAGCAGCAGCCGCGCCAGGTGGCCGCCGGTGAAACCGGTCGCGCCGGTTACGAGGACGCGCACCGGTCCGCCACGATCGTGACAGGCGATCCCATCAAGCGCTGCATCCCCGCCTGTTTCAAGAACCGCTCGGATGACTCGGTGAAGCCGCGCGAACCAATCGCCTTGTGCACCGCGATCGGCAGCACGAACTGCCGGTCGACGCGCGTCACCGCGAAGCCGTGGGCACGAAGTGACTGCGCCACCGCACCATCGGTCAGCACTCGGTACGGTTCGGTTGTCGCCCCGAAGGTATGGACAATGCGGCGTCCCACCGATTGCAGGGCCGCGAGGCTGTGGAGCGACGGGTAGTCGAGGACGATCCGCGTGCGCGCCACCCGACACAGTTCGGCCACACAGGTCCGCCACCGCGGCGTGTGCATCAGGACACGGAGGCTGACGGCCATGTCGAAGGATCGATCCGGAAACTGCAAAACGTGGGCGTCGCCGGTCGCGAACTGAATCGGCGGTTCGCCCTCGCGCACCCGGCTGCGCGCGATTTTCAACATCTCCTCGGAGGCGTCGATTCCGGTCACGTGTGCGCCGCGAGCGGCCAGCAGAAATGCCGCGCGGCCGGTGCCGGTGCCGACATCAAGAATCGAGCGTCCCGCCACCGGGCCAAGGAAATCCGTGAGGACATCGGCTTGCTGTTTCGCGACCAGTTCGCCAATCGGGCCGCCGAACCGGCGCTCGTCGAACGAACGCGCCGTGGCAGGGTCGGCGTAGACGGCGTAGCTGTAATGATCGCGCTCGCCGCTCACGCCACGTCCTTCACGGGCGTCAGCGGGTGGCCAGGCGCCAGCGCGCCGCAGGCGCGACGGGTGCGCTCCAGATAAGCCTCGTAGCTGTATTTCGTTTCGGCCAGGTCGCGGGCCGCGCGGCCGATGGCGGTGGCGTGCGCACGATCGGTCAGCGCGTGCACGATACCCTCGGCAAAGCTGCCCGGAGTCGCGTACGTGAGAATCGCCGTCGAATCGTCGAGCACTTGCGTGTGGGTCAGGAGCCGCGTCGCGACGATCGGCTTTCCGGATCGCAGGTACTGGTAGATCTTCAGCGGTGTGTTCGTCCCGCGCGATCGGGGCGAGACCAGGGCGTCGCAGGCAAGGAGATAGGCCGGAATCTCTGTTGCGGGCCGCTCGCCGGCGAAGATCGTGACATCGCCAATGCCGGCGTCGCGAGCCTGGGCGCGGGCCTTCTCCACTTGATCGGGCTTGCCGCCGGCGAGCAGCAGTCGCGCGTCCGGACGCTGGATCTTCACGCGCGTCATCGCCGAAAACAACAGATCGAGGCCCTGGTACGCCTCAAACGTTCCTGTATAGAGGACGACTGGCGTGTCGGGACTGAAGCCGAACGATCGTCGCACCGCCGCCGCCTGCTCGGGCGTCGCGCGATCCTCGGCCGAGCCTGGCGCGTTTTCGATCAGCACCACCTGCGCCTTCGGATCGATCTCGCGCACCGTGTCCTCGAGCGACGGGCAGATCACGATCACCACGCGGGAGCGCGTGATCATCAACTTCTCGATCGCCAGAAACACGCGGCGGATGAACGTCGAGCCGCTGAACGCGAAATTCGTGAGCTGTTGCGGCAGGCTCGAGTGCATGTCATACAGATGCGGAATCCTGAGGCACGCGGACAGGATGATCCCGATGAGCCCGCCCTCTTCGTGCGAATGCACGGCGTCGTAGCGACCGGAGAGGGCGCGGCGAACGGCCGTCAACGTGAGCAGCGCATCGAGCGGCAGCTTGGCGAACGACGGCCCGATCTTGACACGATGCACGAACGGCGGCCGCAGCGCGCGAAACACACGCAGCCCCGGCATCGAGACGTCGCTGCCAAACGGATACGTCACGAGATCGACCTGATGCCCGAGGTCGGTCAGCGCGCGAATCCGGTGAAATTCGCTGAAGGGTGTGCCGCGCGGCTCGAAAAACGGCTCGGGCGCAATCATGAGAATGCGCATCGGATGAGTGATTTTCGCACGAATCCGTAGTACAGTGCCGGGGCCTCTCACCTGAGAATGTCCGACCAGCACAAACGCCCGTCACGCGGGCGGAGCGCGGCCATCATGGCCGCCAAGCTCGCGGTCAGCCTGATCCTGCTCGCGATCCTGTTCTCGCGAGTCGATCTCGCGCGCCTCTGGGCGAGCGCCCGGCGGGCGTCGCTGCCGTGGCTCGTGATCGCGATGGTCTTCTACACCATGAATATGGTGCTCAGCACGTGGCGCTGGAGTCTGTTGCTCGGCGCCCAGCACGTGCAACTGCCGGGGCGTCGATTGCTGGGCTCACTCCTGGTCGCGAACTTCTTCAACAACTTCCTGCCGAGCAACATCGGCGGCGACGTCATTCGCATCCGCGACACGGCGCATGCGGCGCACTCGAAAACGGTCGCGACCACCGTGGTGCTGGTCGATCGCGCGCTCGGGCTGCTGGCGCTGGTGTTGATCGCCGCCGTCGGCGCGTCGATGGCGGTCCGGATGCACGGCGATGGCAGCCTGCCGGTCTGGCCGTCGTGGCTCTGGGCGGCCTTCGTCGCCGGCGCGCTGATTACGGCTCCGGCGATGTACTCGCCGGCCGGTGTCGGGCGCATCCTGCAGCCGCTCACCGCGATTCATCCCGAATGGATCGGCGGCCGGATCGACACGATGACGGCGGTGCTCAACCGCTTCCGCGAGCAACCGCTCGCCGTGGTCGGCTGTTTCAGCGGCGCGCTCATCGTCCAGGGACTCGTGGTGGCGTTCTACTTCGGCATCGTGCATTCGCTCGGCATCCCGATCACCTGGTGGGATCTCGCGGTCATCGTCCCGCTGTCGCTGGTCGTGCAGATGCTGCCCCTGTCGCTGAACGGCTTTGGCGTGCGCGAAGCCGCCTTTTCGGTGTACTTCTCGAAGATCGGCCTGCCGATCGAATCAGGCGTCCTCCTCTCGCTCGTCGGCGCCGCGCTGATGATGCTGTTCTCGCTCTCCGGCGCCGCGGTCTACGTGTCGCGCCACCATCACTGACCGCCGATGGCCGCGGAAGGTCGCGATCCGGAGCTGATTCAGGCGGCCTACTGGATCGTGCTCGGGCGCGCCGCCACGGCCAACGAGCTCTACGCGGAGACCCGCGGACGCCTCAACAGCGATCAACTGACGCTCCTGCACGGCCTGCTCGGCTCGAACGAGTTCGCCGAGCTGCGCGAGTCGTGGAAAGCCGGTCGTGAAACCCACAACCGCGAGCTCCTCGAGGCTGCGCTGAACAGACTCGGCGCACACGATCTGTTCGTCCAGCGCGTCTACCAGTGGGTGCTTGGCCGGCCGGCAGACCCGGGCGGAGCCGAGCACTACGCGGCGCTGCTCGAACGCGGCACGCGCCGCGCGGACATCGTTCGGGCCCTGGCGCTGTCAGATGAATTCGAACGGCGCTGGCAGGCCGTCCCCCGCGACTCACAGCTCTGCGAACTCGCCAATCCGGCGAAATGGGACAACCCCGAGTGGCTGGCCATTCTCCGCAGCCTCGGCTTGTCCGATGACAAGCTGGCAATGCACCGCAAACCCTACGAGTTCACGCAGTTCATCTACGGCTGCCGGCGGTTGGGCGCGCTGCGGGAGGACGCGACGTTCCTGAGCGTCGGCGCCGGTCACGAACTGATTCTCTACTGGCTCGCCAACCATGTCGCCAAGGTCGTTGCAACCGACATGTACGAAGGCGTCTGGCAGGGCATGTGCGCTCGCGAGGGCGACCCGTCGGTGTTGCACAACCCCGATCAGTTCGCGCCGTTCCCGTATCGCCGCGATCACCTGACGTTCCTGCGGATGGATGGGCGCGCCCTCGAATTCGAAGATCTCTCGTTCGATGTCGCCTACTCGCTCTCCTCGATCGAGCATTTCGGCGGGATGGAGGGCGCCAGGCAGACCATCCGCGAGATGGCGCGCGTCCTGAGACACGGCGGCGTGCTCGGTCTGGCGACCGAATACGTCCTATCGGGACCGCCGCACGACGAAACCTTTCAGCCCTCCGAGATCGCCGACCTCGTGCAGCACTCCGGCCTCGAGCTCGTCGAGCCGATCGACGAATTCGTTTACCGGCGCTACAAGACGACGCCGGTGAACGCGCTGCACGACCCCTACCAGTCCCCCCACATGCTGGTGCGCATGAACGACACCGTGTTCACGTCGGTCATGCTGTTTCTGCGCAAGAACTAGCCACGTCAAAACCTGGCCACGAAGGCACGATGGCACGAAGATCCGAAAGATTTTCGCCTTCGCGTCTTCGTGTCTTCGTGGCGCTTTTAACGTGCGGGCGCGAGCTGGAAGCGCAGCTGCGCGCTGAGATTGCGGTAATCCTGGTTGGCGGGCTCCACCAGATGCGGGATGAACCCCTCCGTCGAGCGCGCGGACAGGAGATAGGCGTAGTCCCGCGCGCCGTGAACGCCACTGGCAGGCACGTTCACGGTCTGAATCTTGTGGGGCTCGAGCGTGACCGTGACTGATTCCGCGCCCATGCTGAGCGTCAGAACGGTGTGAATCGGTGATTCACACTCGACCACCAGATGATCGACCGGCACCACGGTCCGCACGATGATGTCGGCGCGCCCGGCTCCCGAGACCCACATTCCTTGAGGCTCCGGCGGCCAGGCATTCTGATCCAGGAAGTACAACAACATGCCGCGCTCGTCGCGCGGGCCATAAGCGACGTGTCCGCGCAGCGGCTGCGCGAGCTGCACCGGCAGGTCGTTGGCGAGCGTCAGCTCCACCGGCAGGCGCCGCAGCGGCCCCTTCTCGGCAATCAGCCAGGTGGATTTTGCCGCCGCGAACGGGTTCAACAACATCTTGCCGACGAAGAGCGCGCCGCCGATCCACGCCACGATGCCGGGCAATGCGCCGACGGTCGGCGGCATCAGAAAGAACAGCACCGGGTAGACGTTGAAGAAATAGCGATTGCCCGGCGGCCCGCCCCCACCGCTCCACGTGATCGGCAACACCAGCAACAGCGCCGCGACCGAAAGCGCGGCGCTCGCGAAGATCGCGAGCCGCCACCGGTCCCGCCGCGCACCCGACGCCAGCCACATGACGATGGCGACAACGCCGGGGAAAAAGTACGGGACGAACCCGAAATGCCGTCCGACGAGGAAGTATTCGACGTTCAGCGCAAATCGCCGTGGCACGTCCCGATTGAACAGCACGCTCTGTGCCGCGGCGCCGGGATCGTCAATCACGCCGCCGCCCAGTTGATCCCAGCGAAGGCCGGTCCCGTCGAACGGATACCGTTCGACAAACGTCTTTCGATCCCCGGCCTGGTAGTTGAATTCGCCAGAGACCTTCGCGTTGAACACAAAACACAGCGACGCGACCGCCACCGCGACGACGCCGAGGACGAAGCCTTTCTGCCACTCGCGACGCAGCCACGCGAGCGCCACGATCGGCGCCACCAGCAGCGCAATCGGCAGCGGCTTCGAGTAGGTCCCGATTCCGAGGAGTACCGCGGCGAGGATATCCGTCCATGGGCCGCGCAGTCGTGACGCGGGCGCCACTTCTTTGTACAGCCACAGAAAAAATGCGAGAAACACCAACGTGAAGTTGAAGATCTCCGGCATCAGGAAGACGCCGTAGACGGGCAGGACCGTGGCTCCCAAGAAGGCCGTGGTAAACGTCGCTGCGGCGAGCGGCGTGGACTGCGCCGCCATGAACCAGTAGGCGGCGACCGCGACGATCGCCATCAGGATCACCTGGAAGAGCAGCATCCCGTTCAGCCCGAACAGCCGGACGAACGGCGCGGCCATCAGCGGATAGGCGATCGCCTTGCCGAAGTACAACTTCGTCTGATCCGCCGCTTCCTGCTTGGTCAGGTGCAGAAACGGCGGCGTCAGGTTGATGCGCGCCTTCAGCTCCTTCCCGCGCTTCAGGAAGATGCCGTCGGGGCCGCTGTGATAGAGCCCGGCAAACCGTTCAAGGTCGCGTTTCTCGAACGCCAGATCGCGATCGTAGGCGGCGCTCAGTGCCGCAGCGACGTAGGTCGCCTCGTCGCTCTTGATGCCGTAGCCGGTCCTCGGCACGTCGACCGACATGGCGACGGCTGCCAAGATCACGAACACGACGAGGCCGAGGACCGCCGGCCCCCGGTGCGACGACCCGTCGTCGATGGGCATCACGCGGTGGTTCCCGACGAGAGAAAGGAGAGATCGGCGGTGAGTGTGCCCTGCCGCTTGGTCGAGCGCGAGACCTCGTGCAGCAGCCGGTAGAGCCGCTCCATCTTCCGCACGAAGACGTTGATGTCGTACTGACGTCCGGTCCGGCGGGCATTCTCGCTGAGCCGCTCACGATCGCCCGGATGATCCATCGCCCAGACGATCTTTGCGGCGAGCGCCTCGGCGTCGCGCACCGGCACGATCACCGCATCGTGATCCGGCGTCAGGATGTCGAGCAGACCGTCCGCATCCGTCGAGACAATTGGCTTCCCCATCGCCAGCGCTTCGAACGCCGTGATCGGTGTGCCTTCCCAGAGCGACGGAAACACGCTCAGGTCAAACGCCGAGAGCACTGCCGCGACATCCCGCTTGAACCCGGCAAAGACAAAACGATCGCCGAGCCCGAGTGCCGCCGCCTGGCCCTGCAGCGCCGGCAGCAGCGGCCCCTCGCCGACCAGAAAAAAACGGGCGGCGGGCCGTTCCCGACACACGCGTGCGGCGGCATCCACGAGATACGAATTGCCCTTCGAATCGTGAAGCCTCGTAATCGTGCCGATCGCGAAGTCCCCAGCGGCGATGCCGAGTTCCTGACGCGCGGCCGCGATTTCGTCCGCCGATCGCGGCCGGCTGAATTCCTCGAGCGGCACGCCGAGGTACACCACTCTGGTCCGTGACGCCGGAATTTTCCGGGCGCCGACGACGAACTCAAAGGTGCTCTGGGAGACCGCCAAGGCGATGTCGGTGAACGGGGCGAGCAGCCGGTCCGCCACCTGTTGAAACCACGGCGTGCTGGTGAGGTTGGCGTGCTCGTGGACGATGGTCGGAATGCCGCGCAGCGCACCAGCGAGCCGGCCGAATGTGGTCGCCCCGTACCCGTGGAGGTGCAGCACGTCGATGCGCTTCGCATCGACGATCTTCAGGAGCGCCGGCAGCGTCAGCGGATCGAACTTGGAGCGCTCCAGGTATGCGATGTCCACGCCGAGCGCATCCAGTGTTTCCTCGGACAGATCCTTCTTGCGAAGGCTGACCAGGGAGACTCGTGCGACCGCGGGATCGAAGCGCGGAATCATCCAACTGAACAGGCGTTTTACGCCGTGCATTCGCGACCCTTCCCAGCCGAGGTGGTCGCACACCTGAAGAATATTGAGTGGTCGGTCGGTCATCGGGGGATGCGGACAGTCGAGCCGAGACGGACGGGCCGGACGAGCCTACCTGAAATGAAATCCAATAGACAGAAATCGTACACCGGGAGCGGCATGCCCTGCGCCCGCCCACGCGAAGTGCCAGCAAAACCGCCCGATTGTCGCTGGAATACCGCTCGCATTACCTGAGGTACACCACGCGTGCATCGATGAAGTTCTTGACACTGCTGTACAGGCTTCCGTACACTTCTGCCCACTTCCACGTTCTCCGGGCGGTCGGGCTCCCCAGCACCAGCCGCATTTCGATTCGACGCGAAACTACGAGTTCGGCATTAAAGCACGCCAGTGCGCAGGTCGATATCACTGGCGAGCCCTGCGACTCGCTTTGTACACCGTTCCCCGTGCGGATTTGACCATGAAGAGACCGTGTGTTGTTGCTGCGCTCTCGCTGCTGACGCTGGCGGGTTGCGCGGTCGAAAAATCCTCGAACCCCACCAGTCCCAACGTCGCGGGACCGTTGGAGGGCGTCAACATAACCGCGCCGTCGCTGCTCGAGCCGGCGCAGAACGCGCAAATCTCCGGGGCCAATCAGCCCGTGACGCTGCTGATCGAAAACGCGGCGACCAACAGCCCCCGCTCGCTGAACTACTCGTTCGAAGTCGCGACCGATTCCGGATTCACCAACAAGGTCTTCTCGCGAAGCGACGTACAGCCCGGCGAGGGCGGTCGTACTTCCGTACGCCTCGATACGCTCACGCCCGGCCGCTTTTACTACTGGCGGGCTCGAGCGCAGGACGGCGCCAATACCGGTCCCTTCTCGCTGCCGATCAGCTTCAATCTCTATACGCCTGTGTCGTTCAGCAAGCCTGTGTTGCTGTCGCCGATCAACAACGACCGCGCCGCGACGACACGGCCCGTGTTCCGGATCAGCAACGCGCCGCATCAGGGCACGCCAGGTAACGTCAGCTACACGATCGAGGTCTCGTCTTCGGATAGCTTCGCGACCAAACTGGGCGTCTGGGAGTTCAACGAGACGCCGAACGAAACCTCGCTGACCTCACCGATCGATCTCGTCGGCTCGATCCAACTCTATTGGCACGCGCGCGCTTACGAAGGCGGCGTCATCGGCCCCTGGTCCGATACCGCCGTCTTCCGCACGCAGGCGCCGACGACGCCGACCACACCTGCGCCTGGAGGCGGCGGATCGGGTTCGTGCGGACCGCCGTACCCGACCACCGGCCCTGGCATTGCCATCTGCGTGCAGCAGGCCTATCCGGACAAGACGAAGCCGGTCGGCTCGCTCGACGAACGCAACGCGCAGATGATCTTCCTGCGCGACCGGATGATCGAAACCGGCATCTGCGCCGGCCTCGACCTGGCCTGGAATCGCAAGCCGAATGGGAGCATGAGCATCGACGCGCTGGTCTATCGCCATGGCGGCATCGACGACGTGATCGACGTGGGCTTCCAGTACGATTCGCCCGAACAGCCGCTGCAGCTGCAGTGGATCACGGTCAACGGCCCGGCGGGGTACGTGCAGTTCACCCCGAGGCCAAGCTGCCGCTGAGGGCACGGGCACGGTGCGACGTGCGCCGTGCGAGGGCGGTGCGAAGTGCGACCGCTCGAAAGTGCGAAGGCGGTGCGAAGCGCCGGTGCGCGGTGCGAAGTGCGGAGAGTGAGTCGAGAGCGTAGTCCGTCGCAAGCGCATGAACAGCAAAAAGGGCCGGCAGCCAATGGCTGCCGGCCCTTTCTATTTTGAGTTGCCGCCCTCAGGCCTACGCACGTTGCACGGCGCACCGCCTTCGCACGGCGCACCGCGCCCTTCGAACTAGTTCATTCCGAAGCGGTACCGGAGGCCGACGCCGCCCTGGAAGCCGCCAAAGGCGCTGTCCGGGGCCGCGTCGAGGTCCACTTTGCCGCCGGCGTACTGAATCAGCAACCCGATCCCGAGCTTCGGCCGTAGCATGTAGGTACCGTCGAACGAGACGTTCACGCCGATACCGGTCTTCTTCTGTCCTTCGGTGCGCAGATTGATCGTCTGCGTGCCGGTCGGAATGTCCGCATCGTTCGCGGTGACGATGTCCTGCTGGACCTGCACGATCGAGGGACCGGCGGAAATCGCCACGTCGATCTTGTCGTTGACCGGGAAGAACCAGCTGAATTTGATATGCAGACCGACTTCCTTGCGCTTCAGTCCATCAGAGTCGACGGTCAACGTGCGGAAGTCGTTGAAGCGCGCCGGGCTCGGGATGACGGCCGTCGTCGACCCCGTGCCTTCGCTCTTGAAGTACGAAAAAGCCGCTCCCGCCGTCAGCTCGTGCCAGACGCGGTAGCCGCCACCCAATTCGTAGTACACCCCGTTGCCGACGCGCTCAACGCTCGTGAGCGTGGCGGGCTCGTCGTATTTGGTGAAGGAGGTTTCGGCGGTCAGGTCGCGCCGATTCGGTTGGGCGGCCACGTTGAAGTTGACGAACATCTTGGGTGCCGTCACGCTCTGGGCACGTGCGTCGGATCCGGCAGCCAGCACAACTGCAACTGCGCCCAAAAGCGCCTTCGTCGTCTTCGTCATCTATTCAGTCCTCGCAAAAATAGCGGAGGGAGTCTCCGCGATGTAGCTCTCCCCAATTACAACGCCAGCTAGTCCTGGTCGGGTGTCGCGTCGGGGCCGACGCGCGTCAAATCCTAACACGGGGACGCCCAAAGCCTGCTGTACAATCAACAGAGTTCCGGATGTCAAAAGACGCGTTTACCCTGCGGTACCTGACGCGAACTGCCGCGGGTGTGCCTCGCGACCTCGCCAACAGCCTGATCGCACGGATCAAGCCGATCCGACCGACGGTGCTCATCTACAACTGCACCTGGGTCTGCGACGCGCGTTGCGAGATGTGCAACAACTGGAAACACGGCGACCGGAAATCCGACATGACGCTGGCGCAACTCGAGCCGGTCATGGACAACCCGTTCTGGGGCGCCGTTGAAAACCTGAACATCTCTGGCGGCGAGCCCACGACCCGCAACGACCTGCCCGAGATGGTCGAGATGTTCCAGCGGCACCTGCCGCGCATGCGCAAGGTCGGCATCAACACGACCGGACTGACGCCGCACCGCGCGATTCCGATGATCACGCGGATCGTGAAGTTCGCCGCCGAGCACAATCTCCTGGTCAGCGTCCGCGTCTCGCTCGACGGCATCGGCAACATTCACGATCAGGTCCGCCACGTCAAGAACGGTTTCGAGAAGGCCAAGGAAACGATCGAGGCGTTGCAGCGGCTGGCCGAGGAGTCGTCGAATTTCCAGTTCGGCATCGCCTCCACGATCTTCAGCAGCAATCTCGAGGACGGCAAGAACATCCTCGACTGGGCCCGATCGAGGAAGCTGGATGTCGTGTTCAACATGCTCCGGTTTACGGATGCGATGTTGAACAACAAGGAGCTCGAGTCGACGATCGGCTTCGGCGAGCGCGAGGAAGCCTTCATGCGGGAGTTCTTCCTCAACCGCGTCCAGGAAGAATCGGTACTGAGCGGTCAGGCGTTCATGTATCTCCACTACGCCGACATGATCGCCAACGGCTACAAGCGCACCATGCCGTGCCCATTCAAGTCGCAGGGGCTGCTGCTCAACCCGTACGGCGATCTGCACTACTGCGAAAATTCGAAGGCGATCGGCAACGTGCTCACGACCCCGGTCGATCAGCTCTATTTCGACGCCCAAAACCTCGAGCACCGCGAAGAAATCAAGAACAACGTGTGCCCGACCTGTCTGAGCCCGTGCCAGGTCAACGTCGGCGCCATGAAGCAGTTCATTCCCTACGCCCAGTTCCTGGTGCGCGCCTACAAGGTCAAGCACGACCCGACGCGCCATCTCGAGACCTTGCCCAACCCGCAATCTTGAACGGCACCGAGCCGGCACCACGCCGCTTCCCGCGCGCGCTCAACCTGATCGTCCGCCTGGCCTTTGCCGGCGGTCTGACCGCGTACCTCCTCTGGAAGAGCCATCCGCGCGATGTGGCCGCAGCCGCGACCGGGGCACACTGGGGCCCGATCGTCGTGGCGATGGCGCTGGTTCTTGCCGATCGCACGCTCATGGCCTACCGCTGGGTGGCGTTGCTCTTCGCCATTCAACCCGACAGCCGCCGCGATTTCGCGGCGGTGATGCGCATTTTCTTCGTCAGCACCTTTGTCGGTACTTTCCTGCCGGCCAGCATTGGCGGTGATGCGGTTCGCAGCTATCAGGCGACCCGCCTCAATATCCGCGGCGGCGATGCGGTGGCGTCGGTGTTCATGGATCGGATGCTCGGCGTCGCGTCGATCCTCATCATGGCGGTCGTCGGCCTGCTGATCGTCAGGGATCTGGCGACCAGTCGGATCGTGGTCGCCGCCCTGCTCGCGACCGGCGCACTCTGCGGTATCACGATGCTGCTGATTTTCAGCCAGGCGACCGCCACCCTGATCGCCCGCCTCCTCGAGGCGATTCCGATCGCGGCCGTCCACCGGATCGGCACGCGGATCATCGAGTCGGTGCGGAAGTACGCCGGGCATCCCGGTCCGCTGCTGCAGGTGCTGGCTTGCTCGGTCGGCGTGCAAATCCTTCGCATCGTCCAGTGCTATTACCTCGGTCAGGGCCTCGACGTGCACGTCGACCTCGCCGCCTACTTCGCCTACGTGCCGCTGATTCTCCTCGTCATGCTGCTGCCGGTGACGATCAGCGGCCTCGGCACCAGCCAGGCGGCGTTCGTGTGGTTCTTCGGCCAGGCGGGCGTGCCGACCGCCACCGCGTTCGCGCTTTCCGTGCTCTTCGTCGCCCTCAACGTCGTCGGCAACGTGCCGGGTGCGCTGCTCTATCTCGCCGGTCCCAAGGCGACACCGCGCCTGTCGTCTGAACTGCGATGAGCGCCGCTCGAACGATCGCGCGGGCGCTCTTCATCGCGTTCAACCTGCTGCTCGCGGCGGCGATGATCGAAGGTCTGCTGGTCGTTCTGCTCCACGCGCCGGCGCTGACCGCACGGATGCCAACGGGGGTACGAACGCTCGTCCAGCAGGTCTACCGGCACTTCAACCGCACGCTCGTGCAATTCGACGAGGCGTGTGCCCGCTACGATCCCGACGTGACCTACACCTTGAAGCCGGGGCGCTGCACCTTCGCGAATCTCGAGTTCAACACCACGCTCGAGATCAACCGGCTCGGTCTGCGCGACAGCGACACGGCGCTCACCGCCCCGGAGATCATCGTCGTCGGCGATTCGCATGCGATGGGCTGGGGCGTGAATCAGGCCGAGTCGTTTCCGAGCGTCGTCGCCGAGCGGACCGGCAAGAGGGTCCTGAATGCCGGCATTTCGTCCTACGCAACGGTGCGCGAGATGCGGCTGCTCGATCGGCTCGACACGTCCAATCTTCGCGCGCTGGTCCTGCAGTATTCCGACAACGACGTGATCGAAAACCGCACGTTCAGCGACAAAGGGAATCAACTCCCGATCACCGACCAGCACACCTACGAGAACATCGTGCAGTACTACAGCCGTCAGCAGTCGTACTTCCCGTTCAAATATCTCTATCGCCTGACGATGAAGATCACGCGGCTGGAGGCGCCCGAACCGGACATCACGGCCGCTGAACCGGTGTCGATCGAGCACGAGGTCGAGTTGTTCCTGAACGCCTTGGGCCATGCCGGCAAGACACCGGTCAGCCGGATCCCGCTCGTCGTCCTGGAGGTGAACCAGGATCTGGCCCACGCGCACCGTTTTACCCAAGCGCTCGCACAGGCGACGAGCGGCACGGCGTCGGCGTGGCCACAACTGAAAACGTTTGATACGACGACGGTCGTGCACGCCGACGACTTCTACGTGCTCGATGACCACATGACGGCGAAGGGCCACCGCGCCCTGGGCGAAGCCTTGGCGCGCGCGATCGATGGCTTGTGACTAGTCATCCGTGAACAGCTTTTCGATGACCGCGAAGAAACCCTGGGCCATCACCTGGTAGCCGGCGTCCGTCGGGTGCAGTCCGTCGACGCCGAGTAGCGTGTCGAGCTGCGGTTCGAAGACCGAATAGAGATCGATGACGTTCGCGCCTTCTTCGAGCGCCATGGACCGGATCCGAGCATTCACGATCGCGACATCGTTCACGCCGTCCAGCCAGTCGTAGGCACGGCATGCGCCGCGGCGCTCCGGAAGAATCGTCGAGACGATGACTGCCGCACCCGCCGCGCGCGATTGCCGGATCATCGTCTGGTAGGCGGCGGCGATCGTGTCGACCATGCTCGAGCCGTGCTGATTGATGTCGTTGATCCCTTCGAGCAGGAGGACCGCATGGGGATGGTTCGCGGACTGCAGCGCACTTGAAAATCTGGCGCCGGCGCCGGCGATTTCCTCGCCGGGATTTCCCTCGTTGATCACGTCGATCAACTGATGCGGATGTCGGGTCTTCAAGAGAAGGCCGAGCAGCGACGGGTACGACAACCCCTTGCGCGCCTCGAGATTCGCGGTCAAGCGCTGTCTCTCCAGCGACAGCTGCAGCGGAGACATCGGCATCGTCAGGACCGGTGGACCGGAACCGCACCGCGTATCCGGGAGGCCCACGCCAGCCGTGATGCTGTCGCCAAATGCCATGAAGGTGGTGGCGTTCAACGGTGCGGCATCCGCTGCCGTCGGACTGCCGCCGCAGGCTGCGGCCGAGAGTCCGACCGCCGCGATCGTGAGCAGGAGAGGTAGACGAGTCGTCACCGGTGGCGCCAGCTCGGCGGCCAAAGACGATACGCTACCTCAGTCCCCTCTGTGAAGCCCCGCCGGAATTTCGCCGCGCTCCCGATCCGGAAGGAACTAATCGCGCTCGAACAGCTTCTCGATGACGCCAAAAAAGCTGTCGGCCATCACCTGATACCCCGGGTCGGTCGGATACAGGCCATCCGGACCCAACAACGTGTTGACCCGCGGTTCGAACACTGAATAGAGATCAATGACGCTGGCGCCTTCCTGCAGTGCCACGGCTCGCAGGCGCGCATTGACGGTGACAATGTCATTCACGCCGTCCAGCCAGTCGTAGGCACGGCACGCACCCCTCCGCTCCGGCAGGATGGTCGACACGATCACTTCCGCGCCCATCTGCCGCGCCGCGAGAATCATCGCCCGGTAGGCGCCGGCCATCGCGTCGAGCGTGCCTGCTCCGTGCAGGTTGATGTCGCTGATGCCTTCGAGCAGCAGGACCGCATGCGGGTGGTTCGCATCCTGAAGCGCCGTCGGAAATCGTGCAACGCCTGCCGTGACTTCTTCGTCGGGTTGCCCCGCGTTGATGACTTTAATCAGCTGATCAGGATGGCGGTTCTTCAGCAGCGTCGCCAGCAACGTCGGATATGAGAGACCCTCGCGCGCCTCGAGGGTGCCGCCGATGCGAAATCGCTTGAACGCAAGAGACGGCGACGACAATGGCGCACCGATCGTCGTGGGAGTCGACGGGCATGCGGCATCTGGCAGACCCACACCAGCCGTCAGGCCGTCTCCGAATGCGAGAAACGTCGTCGCATTGAGCGGCGGCACGTCGTCCGCCGCGGTTGAATTGCTCCCGCAAGCGGCGGCGACGGCGAGTGTCACCACCGCGCTGGCGATCAGGAGCCACCGCGAACGGTTCGTCACCGGCGACGGACCGAAGAAAGCGCCGGAGCCGGGTGGCTGGTTTCGAACAGCTGCTGCACCGTCGAGAAAAACGTCTGTGCCATGAGCTGGTACCCCGCCGCATTCGGATGCAGGCCGTCGATCCCCAGCAGCGTGCTGACTCTGGGCTCGAACAGCGGATAGAGGTCGACGACCGTGGCGCCCTCCCTGGCGGCCATCGCCTTGATCTGGACGTTCGCGGGAGCGATGTCGTTGATGCCGTCGGCCCAGTCAAAAGCGCGGCAGAGAGGATTGCCGAAACGCTCCGGGAGCAGGGTCGCCAGCAGCACCGCGGCATTCCGCTGCCTGGCGGTGCGAATCATCGTTTGCAGTCCGTTGACGATATCGGGAATAGCTGTCGAACCGCGCGCGTTGATGTCGTTAATCCCTTCCAAGAGCAGGACCACTTGCGGTTGCGCACTGGTCATCAGTGCGGCGAACCTGTCGGTCGTCGCATGTTCCGAAACTTCTTCACTCGGCTCTCCTGCGTTCGTGACCACCATCTGCTGCGCCGTGTATCGAGACGACAGAAGACTGGCGAGCACGGACGGATACGAGACACCTGGCGACGATTCCAGATCGGCGAGCAGCCGTTGTCGCTCGAGTGCCCGCATCGCCGGAGTGAACGGGATCGACAAGGTGGGAAACGTTTGGCAGTCCGTCGCGATTACTCCCGACGTGATGCTGTCGCCGAAGGCGAGAAACTTCGTCGCGCTGGTCCGCGGCGGCCCGGCGACGGTCACCTGAAACGAGCACGATGCGGTTCGCGCGTGCGCATCGCGCGCCGTGCAGGTGACCTGCGTCGTGCCGACGTCGAAATTGGAGCCGCTTGCCGGCGAGCAGGTCGTCGACAGCGGCGATTCGCCGAGCGCCACCGGCGCGTCAAACGTCACGGTGCGAGCGAGACCGGTCGGCGAAGCGACGTTGACGGCAGCGGGACAACTGATCGAGGGGCCTCCGACCTGCGGAGCGGTTGGACTGTCGCTGCAGGCCTCTGCGGTCATCGTCAGAAGCGCAATCAGGAGACACATGTCGACTGAACGAGGCGAGACTCGAGTCACGCTGACAGCTTAGCGCGCCTTTTTCTGATCGTCGGTTGAGGTAAGAACTGTCGAGCTCGAGAGCGTCGATGGACGCTGTTCGAGACGGGACGCAATCGCGTTGAGGAACGTCTGCGCGATCAGCGTATTGCCGGCTTCCGTCGCGTGCAGCCCGTCGAACGAAATGAGATCGGTTGATGGCACGCCGCCAAAGGCGGCATACAGGTCGACGAAGTAGTCGCCGATGCCTTCGGCGAAGACCATCGCACGGATCTGCTCGTTGATCGACGGAACCGCCGACGCGTTCGGACCGCCGCGACAGGACCCCGCGCGCTTCGGCAATTGATTCGCGACGAACGGGGTGATGCTGCGGGCGCGCGCATCGCGAACCATCGAACGGAGCGCCTCGATCGTTTGCGGCGTCGTCAGCGTCAGATCGTTGCCGCCCAGGAAGTTGTTCGCCCCCTCGAAGATCAGCGCCACCTGCGGATTCTGGCTGACAACGTCGGTCCTGAATCGAATCGCGCCGTCTTCGGCGCGTTCGCCGGAAAGGCCGTCATTGAAAACCGTCGACGTCTGCGCCGCGTAGCGTTGATTCAGGAGCGTTTGCAGCTTCGGCGGGTAGGCCCGCGTCGGATCGAAGATTTTCGGATCGTAGCGAATGCGAAGCACTCCCAGTGAGTCGATGAACGTCTGGCCAGGACAGGTCGTCGTATTCAACTCTCCGGCAGTCATGCTGTCGCCGAAGGCGAGGAACCTGGTAGCGGTCAGCCGCGGCGGCGCGGAGACGGTCACATCCAACGTGCACGAGGCCGAACGGTCGTGCGCATCCCGGGCTGTGCAGGTGACGTGGGTCGTCCCCACGTTGAACGTCGAGCCACTGGCCGGCGTGCACGTGGTCGTCAACGGCGATTCGCCGAGGACGACCGGCGGGTCAAACGTCACCCGTTGCGGAATTCCTGCGGGCGACGAGACGGTCACGGAATCGCGACACGCGATCTGCGGGCCGCCCAAAGCGGGACCGACAGGATTCCCGGTGCAGGCGACGATCGTCGCCGCGATCCCTAGCGCCGATCCGAGAGACGCAACGAGGCGGAAGGAGTTGGGTCCTGGAGACACTGGCAGAGGCGCGAAGCTTTGGAGTATACCAAGGCCCAGCTGGTACGCGCGTTGCCCGCCGGTTCGACTTATTGCAGCGTGACGCGTACCTGACAACCCAATCGGCGCATGTCCTTCGACGACGGATCGACCTCTGAGGGGCGAAACATGACCGGCGACTGCACGTGAATCGGCAGGAGCCGGCCATTCCGCGGCAGATCGACAAGGACGTCGCGGCTATCGTGTGCCGGAACGGACACCGTCTCCACGCGCTCGCCGATCCGCAGCGCGATCTGTCCGCTGTTTGGTCCAAGCGCCACGGTCAGTTTGAGCCGGCTCGCACTGCCCGGCGAGACGAACACATCGGTCGGTTCGGTCGCCCGGGTCCAGAACACGCCGCCCTCGGGATACGCCTGGTCGTCGCCGTAAATGAGGTAGGCGTCTTCGCGGCCGGGAATCGATTCGATCGCGCGGTACGGCGGATCCTGCTGCTCGCTCGGAGGAACGATCGCCCGCGGCACAATCTGCACGTTCGAGACCGCGCCTCCAGCCGACTTGTCGCCGACCCGCACCTGCAATCGGCGAACGCCCACCGGCAGCACGAACGGTACCGTCGTCGGGTTCTCGAGCGAGCCGCGGGCACTGCCGAAGGTGGCGCGCGGCGGCGCCTCGATCCTGACCTCGCCGTCGTGGGCCATCGGTCCCGCGAAGGAAATCACCGCGTCAAAGGCGCCAGGCGGCAAGGCGAACGACGGCGTAACGTACCCGGTTTCGTTGACCGTTCCCGGCAGCAGCGTCATCGTGAGGAGTCGTTGCCACTCCGCGCCTGGGGACACGCGCGCGAGCGACGCGTAGTTCAACGTCCGATGGCGATGACCGTCATAGGCCCATAACACGTCGGCGTCACCGCGGGCCGCGGTTGCCTCGCGCACCGCGGCACTTGGTGACGCGGTGAGGACCGCCGCAACCGCGAGAAAGCTCAGAGCCGCGGTTGTCGCGACCTTCCAGGCGCTGGCGCGCGGCAGACGTGCGCTTCCCCACGCAAGGAGCAGCGCGACGCCGGCAGCGACCGCCCACACGCCCAGCTGCGGCACCTGGGACAGCCAATCGGGATCGGTGAAGGTCGGAACGACCAGCGCGAGCGGCGACCCCGCCTGAATGGATTCGAGGATTCTGGCCCGCCCGTGGGGGTCGCTGAACAACAGCAAACGTTGCGGCCAAATGGTTCCCGATGCGGCGAGCCCCACGCTGATGGCCAACCAAAGACCGACCAGTCCACGCGCGAACACGCTCTGAAATTGCGCGAACGCCAGGGCGATCATGGGCGCGAGGCACGGGAGGATCGGCACCAGGAATCGCGCTGGTGCGCTGTTGCCGCCCCAGAACATGTACAGCCGCGCCGTGCTGCCGACGAACGCGGCCACCGCCACCAGCAGGACGCTGGCCAGGAACCGCGTGTCGACGCGCTTCCACAGGTACCAGGCGCCGGCGATCGCCACGAGATAGATCGGACTGTAAAACAGCAGACCGAATTTCTGATCCAGGAAGATGCCAATCAATCCGTGTGGGATGTAGCGATTGATGACATTGACGTCCGAGTAGACGCCGTATGGCGCATCCGGACTGAAGTCGCCATAGATCACGTAAAACGAGTAGAGCCACGCGAGCCCGGATCCCGCAATCGGCAGACTGAAGGCCAGAAGCGCGGTCATCCGCCGCAGCAACCGAAAAGCGAAGGCCGCGGCAAAGATCGCCAGGAAGACGATGAACTTGGTGTGCAGCCAAGGCAGGGACGCCAGCACCAGGCCGCGAACCAGCCAGCGGAGCACGGACTGATCGCGCGTGTCAGAGAGCCAGAGCACCGACCACGCCACGATCAGCGCGCCTGGCATCTCCGGAAAGATCATCCAACTGTATGGCACGAACGGGACGGTGAGACAGACGGCCACCCACGTCAGGATGGCCGCGCTGCGGCCGGCGAGACGGTCGCAGACATCGAAAATCGCGAGCGCCGTCAGCGCGCCGAGGAAGCCGATGAACGCGACGACCGCGAGATAGCCGCCGAGGACATAGGCGGGCAGGACGAGCACGGCGAGCCCGGGCGCATGAATCGAGTAGATCTCGCCGTTCTTGCCACGCTGCATGTAGTCGGGACGCAGCTCGCCGCCGATGAACGACCGATAGTCCCCGCGTTGATGGTTGTTCTCGATCTTGAGGTCGCCGTCTTTCAGAATGCTTTCGGTGATGATCAAATAATGCGGTTCATCGCCACCGAGGCCAACCGCGCGGACCGCGTGCAGCCCCAGGACCACATAGAGCACGAGGCTGATCGCAAAGATCGTTGTCCGGCCCAGGCGCGGGATGGTCTGCACGGCCGCAGCGACGCCGGCGCGGCCAAGGACAACCGCCAGTGCCACGGCGAGAATCACCCACCGAATCGGGCCCGCGAGGACGAGGAGCAATGGCGCCCGATCGGGGATCCACGGCAGATACGGAATCGTCCAGAGCCAGAGCAGGGACAACGGGCCGGCGATCCGGGCGGCGCGACTTCCCCACCCACCCACGACGAGTCCGCCAGCGAGCACGACCGCGATCGCCACCGCCACGAGCAGTTGCCAGGCAGGGGCCAGAAGCGCGAGACGTACAGGACCGGATGCTGGCCAGCTGACGATATGGATGGACGCGGGAAGGAGCCAGACGGCCAGCGCAAGCGCGACCAGTCCGCTCCCTGTCGCCACGGCATCGCGCGGCGTCGAACGAGCGGAACCGTCAACGCCCATCAGCGTCGCCGGACGGCTTCTGTATCACCGCCATGTAATGCGCAGAGTAGACCCGCCAGGAGGAGGATTCGAGGAGTCGCTCGATCGGCCGCAGGACGCGGACGAGCGCCTGCGGCACGAAGTCCGGCAGGAACGTGAAGTAGCGAACGTCCACGACCGGCGCATCGGTGTACTCGGCGAGCCGCCCGGGCAGAATCCACCGTTCGACCCCTTCGTCGATGCAATTGAGCGACGGAAACAGATACCCCATGTAAAAGCGGAACAGCACGTTCCGCGTGTTGATCTCGTGCAGGAAGATCACGCCACCCGGTTTCAGCACGCGCAGGATTTCCTTGAACGCCCGGCGCTGATCGTCGATCGACGGCAGATGATGCAGCACGTTGATCGTGTAGGCGAAGTCGAACGACGCGTCTGGCTCGTGGATGGCCAGCGCCGACCCGACGGACACCACGCCGGCGTCGCCGATCCGTCGTGCCGCCAGGCGAATCTGTCCGGCCGACATGTCGATGCCGCGCACGTCGAACTGTTCGCCGCGCATCCGCGCGACGTAAGTGCCCTGCCCACAGCCGACATCGAGTCCACGCCGGCCGATCCCTCGCGCGGTGAGGACCTCGCGCATCAAGGACGTCTTCAGCTCGAGCAAGGCGTCGCGCCGAGACTCGGGAATCTGCACATCGTAGGCGTCGGCAATGTCATCGAAATGCGAATCGGACGGCGCCGGCGCCGTCCTGAAGTGCAGCACGACGAAGATCACGCCGAGCACGACCGACACGCCCACGGTCGCGAACCGTACGGCCGCAACCGTGACGACCGCCGTCGACTCCGAGAAGCCGTGCGTCGCGAGCGTCTCAATCATCTGCCGCCCGACCACGAGCACGCCGCCCGGCGCCATCATCAGCGCACTCCCGGTCGCCGACGTCGAGTAGGAACGCAGGGCATCGGCAAACGGCAGCGTCAGTTGCGACGCCCTCGCGAGCAGCCAGAACGAGAAGCCAGGCAATGACCACGCGAGGACGCTGGCGAGAAGGCTGGTGATCCAGACCTTCGACTGCCCCAGCCGCTCAATCGGCGCGACCGGCTGCCCCGGCTCCTCCCGCGTCAACGCCAGCGCACTGCGTCGCAGGATGTCCAAGGCGAAATGACGCACCGGTGTCAGCGACAACAGCAACGGCACGAGCAGCAGCGTCGCGGTGCCGCGATCGTGCGCCCCCTGCGCCACCACCACCAATCCGGCAATCAGGCTCAATGCCGCGGCGTCGAGGACGCGCTCCCAGACGTTCACGACGATCGTGGTGGCGAGCGGGACCCGACCGCGGCGGCGGTTGATGGCGGCCCGTACCGCCGTTTCACCGAGCAGCAGCGGCGTGAAGAGCAGGCTGAATCCGGCGAGGTAGCCGATGTAGGCATCGCGGATCGGGATGCGGGTTTCGGCGCGGCGAAGCAGGAAAATCCAGCGGACGGTCCTGAGCGACAAGCTCAGAATCGTCAGCGCGCACGCGGTCAGGAACTGGGGCCACAGGGTCCATGCGATCGCCGCGGTCCGATCCGACAACCCGCCGAACAGCAGTGCCGTCGCGACCCCGCCGACCACGAGCACGGCCGCCGCCGACGTCAGCAGCAGAATCCAGACCATCGCCTTCGGCGGACGAGGCGCGGCAGATGACAGGACGCGCGTACGAGCGGCCATCCGATTACGCCCGCTGATCCTTTCCAGCACATTGGGATCCTAAGCTTAGAATTCCACGTGGACAAGTTGTCGCGGCCGCTTCTATAGTGTCACCTAAATACTAGTGACTCCAGCGTAACTGGACTGGCCACAGTTAGGCCGCAAATGTAATCACACTGGCTCACCTTCGGGTGGGCCTTTCTGCGTTCGCGAGTGGACCCGATAAGCTCATGGAGCGGCGTAACCGTCGCACAGGAAGGACAGAGAAAGCGCGGATCTGGGAAGTGACGGACAGAACGGTCAGGACCTGGATTGGGGAGGCGGTTGCCGCCGCTGCTGCTGACGGTGTGACGTTCTCTGTTCCGGTCACACCACATACGTTCCGCCATTCCTATGCGATGCACATGCTGTATGCCGGTATACCGCTGAAAGTTCTGCAAAGCCTGATGGGACATAAGTCCATCAGTTCAACGGAAGTCTACACGAAGGTTTTTGCGCTGGATGTGGCTGCCCGGCACCGGGTGCAGTTTGCGATGCCGGAGTCTGATGCGGTTGCGATGCTGAAACAATTATCCTGAGAATAAATGCCTTGGCCTTTATATGGAAATGTGGAACTGAGTGGATATGCTGTTTTTGTCTGTTAAACAGAGAAGCTGGCTGTTATCCACTGAGAAGCGAACGAAACAGTCGGGAAAATCTCCCATTATCGTAGAGATCCGCATTATTAATCTCAGGAGCCTGTGTAGCGTTTATAGGAAGTAGTGTTCTGTCATGATGCCTGCAAGCGGTAACGAAAACGATTTGAATATGCCTTCAGGAACAATAGAAATCTTCGTGCGGTGTTACGTTGAAGTGGAGCGGATTATGTCAGCAATGGACAGAACAACCTAATGAACACAGAACCATGATGTGGTCTGTCCTTTTACAGCCAGTAGTGCTCGCCGCAGTCGAGCGACAGGGCGAAGCCCTCGGCTGGTTGCCCTCGCCGCTGGGCTGGCGGCCGTCTATGGCCCTGCAAACGCGCCAGAAACGCCGTCGAAGCCGTGTGCGAGACACCGCGGCCGGCCGCCGGCGTTGTGGATACCTCGCGGAAAACTTGGCCCTCACTGACAGATGAGGGGCGGACGTTGACACTTGAGGGGCCGACTCACCCGGCGCGGCGTTGACAGATGAGGGGCAGGCTCGATTTCGGCCGGCGACGTGGAGCTGGCCAGCCTCGCAAATCGGCGAAAACGCCTGATTTTACGCGAGTTTCCCACAGATGATGTGGACAAGCCTGGGGATAAGTGCCCTGCGGTATTGACACTTGAGGGGCGCGACTACTGACAGATGAGGGGCGCGATCCTTGACACTTGAGGGGCAGAGTGCTGACAGATGAGGGGCGCACCTATTGACATTTGAGGGGCTGTCCACAGGCAGAAAATCCAGCATTTGCAAGGGTTTCCGCCCGTTTTTCGGCCACCGCTAACCTGTCTTTTAACCTGCTTTTAAACCAATATTTATAAACCTTGTTTTTAACCAGGGCTGCGCCCTGTGCGCGTGACCGCGCACGCCGAAGGGGGGTGCCCCCCCTTCTCGAACCCTCCCGGTCGAGTGAGCGAGGAAGCACCAGGGAACAGCACTTATATATTCTGCTTACACACGATGCCTGAAAAAACTTCCCTTGGGGTTATCCACTTATCCACGGGGATATTTTTATAATTATTTTTTTTATAGTTTTTAGATCTTCTTTTTTAGAGCGCCTTGTAGGCCTTTATCCATGCTGGTTCTAGAGAAGGTGTTGTGACAAATTGCCCTTTCAGTGTGACAAATCACCCTCAAATGACAGTCCTGTCTGTGACAAATTGCCCTTAACCCTGTGACAAATTGCCCTCAGAAGAAGCTGTTTTTTCACAAAGTTATCCCTGCTTATTGACTCTTTTTTATTTAGTGTGACAATCTAAAAACTTGTCACACTTCACATGGATCTGTCATGGCGGAAACAGCGGTTATCAATCACAAGAAACGTAAAAATAGCCCGCGAATCGTCCAGTCAAACGACCTCACTGAGGCGGCATATAGTCTCTCCCGGGATCAAAAACGTATGCTGTATCTGTTCGTTGACCAGATCAGAAAATCTGATGGCACCCTACAGGAACATGACGGTATCTGCGAGATCCATGTTGCTAAATATGCTGAAATATTCGGATTGACCTCTGCGGAAGCCAGTAAGGATATACGGCAGGCATTGAAGAGTTTCGCGGGGAAGGAAGTGGTTTTTTATCGCCCTGAAGAGGATGCCGGCGATGAAAAAGGCTATGAATCTTTTCCTTGGTTTATCAAACGTGCGCACAGTCCATCCAGAGGGCTTTACAGTGTACATATCAACCCATATCTCATTCCCTTCTTTATCGGGTTACAGAACCGGTTTACGCAGTTTCGGCTTAGTGAAACAAAAGAAATCACCAATCCGTATGCCATGCGTTTATACGAATCCCTGTGTCAGTATCGTAAGCCGGATGGCTCAGGCATCGTCTCTCTGAAAATCGACTGGATCATAGAGCGTTACCAGCTGCCTCAAAGTTACCAGCGTATGCCTGACTTCCGCCGCCGCTTCCTGCAGGTCTGTGTTAATGAGATCAACAGCAGAACTCCAATGCGCCTCTCATACATTGAGAAAAAGAAAGGCCGCCAGACGACTCATATCGTATTTTCCTTCCGCGATATCACTTCCATGACGACAGGATAGTCTGAGGGTTATCTGTCACAGATTTGAGGGTGGTTCGTCACATTTGTTCTGACCTACTGAGGGTAATTTGTCACAGTTTTGCTGTTTCCTTCAGCCTGCATGGATTTTCTCATACTTTTTGAACTGTAATTTTTAAGGAAGCCAAATTTGAGGGCAGTTTGTCACAGTTGATTTCCTTCTCTTTCCCTTCGTCATGTGACTTGATATCGGGGGTTAGTTCGTCATCATTGATGAGGGTTGATTATCACAGTTTATTACTCTGAATTGGCTATCCGCGTGTGTACCTCTACCTGGAGTTTTTCCCACGGTGGATATTTCTTCTTGCGCTGAGCGTAAGAGCTATCTGACAGAACAGTTCTTCTTTGCTTCCTCGCCAGTTCGCTCGCTATGCTCGGTTACACGGCTGCGGCGAGCGCTAGTGATAATAAGTGACTGAGGTATGTGCTCTTCTTATCTCCTTTTGTAGTGTTGCTCTTATTTTAAACAACTTTGCGGTTTTTTGATGACTTTGCGATTTTGTTGTTGCTTTGCAGTAAATTGCAAGATTTAATAAAAAAACGCAAAGCAATGATTAAAGGATGTTCAGAATGAAACTCATGGAAACACTTAACCAGTGCATAAACGCTGGTCATGAAATGACGAAGGCTATCGCCATTGCACAGTTTAATGATGACAGCCCGGAAGCGAGGAAAATAACCCGGCGCTGGAGAATAGGTGAAGCAGCGGATTTAGTTGGGGTTTCTTCTCAGGCTATCAGAGATGCCGAGAAAGCAGGGCGACTACCGCACCCGGATATGGAAATTCGAGGACGGGTTGAGCAACGTGTTGGTTATACAATTGAACAAATTAATCATATGCGTGATGTGTTTGGTACGCGATTGCGACGTGCTGAAGACGTATTTCCACCGGTGATCGGGGTTGCTGCCCATAAAGGAGGCGTTTACAAAACCTCAGTTTCTGTTCATCTTGCTCAGGATCTGGCTCTGAAGGGGCTACGTGTTTTGCTCGTGGAAGGTAACGACCCCCAGGGAACAGCCTCAATGTATCACGGATGGGTACCAGATCTTCATATTCATGCAGAAGACACTCTCCTGCCTTTCTATCTTGGGGAAAAGGACGATGTCACTTATGCAATAAAGCCCACTTGCTGGCCGGGGCTTGACATTATTCCTTCCTGTCTGGCTCTGCACCGTATTGAAACTGAGTTAATGGGCAAATTTGATGAAGGTAAACTGCCCACCGATCCACACCTGATGCTCCGACTGGCCATTGAAACTGTTGCTCATGACTATGATGTCATAGTTATTGACAGCGCGCCTAACCTGGGTATCGGCACGATTAATGTCGTATGTGCTGGGGAAAG
>JADMIO011081451.1_pt1 | contig 32603 bp, 21 predicted proteins | sample 8958161 | NCBI WGS metagenome assembly JADMIO01 (sample SAMN16585339, study PRJNA669376) | soil metagenome | isolation source: Crop rotation soil | place: USA: Cullars Rotation, Alabama | collected 2011
CCGCGACTTCAAGTCACGTGAATTCCAAGCTTCGGATCCCACTGTGCTGGAAAGGTAACACATGCCTAAAGATAATTTGTCGGTCCGTGACTCCCAGGGCGCGGGCGGCGGTAATGTATTCCCGTTCTTTGAGCGACAGAAATTCGGAGCGCACAATGCGCGCAAGATACATCCAACTGGTGAGACCGATAATCAGGATAATAACAATCAAACTGCCGCTAAATTCGCGTCCAAAGAGATTGAAATTCTGAATTTTGTCGCCTGCGTACTTGGCTGCAATAATGAGCAAAAAGAGCGATGGGATGTTTAGAACCGCCTCTGTAAAGCGCATCAAGACACTATCTACCCTGCCGCTGTAAAAACCCGCAAACGCGCCGATGAGGACACCGACAATCAGTGAAATCGCAACCGCAGTGATCCCAATAATCAGCGAAATCTGACCGCCATAGATCGTGCGCGCGAGAATGTCGCGGCCGATGGGGTCCGTACCAAAAGGATGTTCGGCGGAAGGGGGCTGGAGTCGAATGCTCAAGTCGTTGTGGTTGGCGTATTCTTCGCTGAAGATAAAAGAGCCAATCACGACATAGGCGACCAATGCCGCCATCAGCGCCATTCCGAACATGGCGGCGCGATTTCGGGAGAGTTTGCGCCACGCCAGCTGTCCGGGGGATTTGATCTTGGCAGGTGCAAACGCCGTCGGGGTTGCTGTCGCTGTCGCTGTTTTGGAGAGAGTTGCCACGTCTCGGATTTGCTATTGATAGCGAATGCGGGGGTCTACGAACGTGTAGGTAATGTCGGTGAGCAGTTGAAAAAAGATGACGGAAATGGAGATTAACATCAAGACACCCATCAAGACAGGCAAATCGGATTTGAGCGCGTGGTCGTAAAACAGTCTGCCCATGCCGGGCCACGAAAAGATGGTTTCCGTCACCAACGCGCCTGCCAACAAGAATCCCAGGTCAAGTCCAATCAGGGTCACAATGGGCAGCGCGGCGTTTTTGAGCGCGTGTTTGAAAAGGACGACGCGGCTGCTCAAGCCCTTGGAGTTTGCAGTCCGAATGAAATCTTGATTCATGACTTCGAGCATGTTCGAGCGAATAAAGCGGCTGTACGCGGCAATGGAAATAATAGCAAGCGTGGCAACGGGGAGGATGAGATGCCATATCAGCTGTTCCGGCGTTTTTCCGGCGGTCGGCTCGTACATGCCTACCGTGGGAAAATAGGGCAGCCCCGCACGCTTGAGATAGACCCCAAAGATATAAATGAGTCCAAGCGCCAAAAGGGGCACAGGCATCGAAAAACCAATGAATGACAAGCCCGTGAACACATTATCAAAAAGCGAGTATTTGAAAATCGCCGTCGTAATCCCCAGCAAAAGTGCAAAACCAATAATCACAATTTCAGCCGTAACCATGAGCAAGAGCGTATTCGGCAAACGGTCCCCGATCATTTTGATGACCGGCTCGCGCGTCACAACCGATGTTCCGAGGTCGCCGCGCAGCACACCCTTGCGCGTGCCCTGTGTTTCGGGAACGCCGTCTCCGTTCACATCAAGTTTCATCCAATCATTTCCAATGAGCCAAACTACATATTGGACATAGATCGGTTGGTCCAACCCCAATTGGCGAATCAGACGCTCGCGGTCCGCGCCTTTGACCTGCCCCCGCCGCCCGGCGAACGAGATCAACGGGTCTCCCATGTTCATGATCAGCACAAACACGATGACGCTGACAATGACCAGGAGGGGAATCGCTTGCAAAATTCGACGAACGATATACCGTCCCATACGTGGGGGTTGCAGGTGTCTTGCCCCAAAAGGCCGGAACAAGACACCTGCATTTCATTCACTTATTCCGCTCTGTCCCATTCATACGCATTCCAGAATGGAGTCGCGCCGGAGAATTTCACGCCGGTCACTTTTTTGGATACCGTCCACAAATCGGGATCGTCCCAGATGCTCACCCAGTACACTTTATCGGCAATGATCTGCTGGATTTGATGGAACAGCTCGATGCGCTTGTTCGCATCCACCGTTTGTGCCTGCTCCTGAAGCAGAGCGTCCAGTTCTTTATCGCAGATAAATTCCCAGTTGCCGCCCGGCGGATTCGCGTCAGAGGGTATTTCACTGCACAGCCAATCCACTGCGTTCGGGTCGGGGAACTGAGGCGAGTTCGACCATTCGGCAATGTCATACTGCCCCGTCGCAACAGGACCCTGGTCCCCATAGCTCGCGAAAAAGACATCCGACGGGTGATTGATCAACTCGGCATCAATCCCAACATCTTTCCACTGCTGCTGAACAATGGCCTGGGTATTTTCGCGGACTTCGCGGGTCGTCGTGACATAGCGCAGTTTGAGCTTGACGCCATCCTTTTCGCGGATGCCGTCGCTGCCCACAACCCACCCGGCATCATCCAACAGTTTCTTGGCTCCTTCGGGGTCAAATGGAATCGGCTCGATGCTTGTATTAGCTTGTGCCATGCCGTCCCAGAAGGTGAGGGCGGGCTTGGTCAACCCGTACAACAGCTCTTCCGTAATCTTGTTGCGGTCCACTGCCATAACGACAGCGCGACGGACGTTTGCATCCTGCAAGGCGGGGTTTCCTGCCGTATCGCCCTCTGCGCTCATGTTAAAGTACCAGGATTCCTTGTACCCTGACTGCACTTTCGGAATGTCAACCGTACCGAGTGCTTCCAGGTCTGGGACATCCGAAGGACTGATAAAGACGCCAATGTCCACATCCCCCGCCTTGATGGCTGCCAACTGGGAGGCATCATCGGGCACGATGCGGAAAAAGATCTGGTCTGCCTTGGGCGCCCCGAGCCAAAAATCGGGGTTGGCGTTGAACGAAAGGTGGCTGCCCGTTTCCCATTCATTAAACAGGAATGGACCGACACCGACCGTGGGGGCACGATTCCACTCTGCATTGTCCAGCGTTCCCTCAGCGTCAAAGACGGGCTGAAGGATGTGCTTGGGGATGGCGACTGTCAGATTGGCACGGCTAAAAATCGAAGTCATCCACGGGGCATAGGGTTCGTTAAAGGTCACAACCAAGGTGTGAGGGTCTTGTGCGACAACACTCGCGACCTCAGACTCGAACGGGTCGCGGCTGCTGACCGTGTTCTTGTCGCTCAAGATCATTTCATACGTAAACACATAGTCGTCCGCCGTGAGAGGCGTTCCGTCCGACCATTTCACGTCATCGCGTAACTTGAACGTGATCGTCTTGCCGTCCGCCGAGATTCCGCCATTCTCGATCGTTGGTATCTCGGTGGCGATCCAAGGCAGGGGTTCATTCTTGTCGTTGAACGTAATCAACGCATTGTCGAGGAACAGGTCAAACAAATTTCCCGTAAACCACTGTACTGTATACAGCGGATTTAGGTTGTTTGGTTCCTGTGTATACGCAACCGTAATTACTTTGTTGCCGCCTGTCGCGGGCGCGGTGGTCGGCGCTGTCGCTTCTGTGGGCGCTGCCGGGGCTTCTGTGGGTGCTGCGGCGGCAGGGGCTTCGGTCGCTTGCGCGGCCGGGGGCTGCGTTGCGGCGGGTTGCGCGCCGGGGGAGCACACGCCATTACGAGCAGTGCCGTACTGACCAGCAAAATTGCAAGTAGAGTACGGGTCGAGACTATTCCCTTCATACATTCATCTCCTCTCTGGATTTTTTAGAGCTACTGCAAATATACTTGCGTATGTTCAAGCGTCCTGAAACGCTGCGGCGAGCGTTCCCTACCAGGGCTAATGTAGTGAACGCGGATCGAGCGCATCACGCAGACCATCGCCCACATAGTTGATCGAGACAACCGTGAGAAAAATGAGCAAGCCGGGAAGAATTGCAATTTGCGGGGCGAGACTCAGGTAATCCTGCGCATCAAACAACATGCGTCCCCACGTTGCAAAATCGGGGGGAAAACCCAAACCGAGAAACGAGAGTGTAGATTCGGTCACAATAGCCACACCGACAGCAAGGGTTGCCGAAACAATGATCGGAGACATGACATTGGGCAGAATGTGACGAAAGATGATCCGCGATTTGGGCACCCCCAAACATTCGGCGGCTTCCACAAATTCCTTTGCCTTGAGCGACAGAAATGAGCCGCGCACCACACGCGCGACAGCCATCCAGTTGAAAAGCGCAATCAGCAGGACGATCAGCATAAAGACGCCTACTTGTAAACCCAGCGCGGCGCGCAGCGGGTCGCGGAACAAATAGATCGTCATGATGAGCACGGGCAGGACCGGGAGCGCAAGAAAGAGCTCGGTCACTCGCATCAACCACGAGTCCACCCTGCCGCCAAAAAAACCTGCCAGCGCGCCCACGAGAACACCTAACGCTGTCGAGACAAGCATCGCCATCAAACCGACCGCGATCGAAATGCGTCCGCCGGTCAATGCGCGCGCCAACTGGTCTTGACCCAACTGGTTCGTCCCCAATGGATGCTCCAGCGAAGGCCCCTGACTCGTTGCGGCGAAATTCGTTTTGGAAGGGCTTGTGGTGTAAAGGAAGGGTCCAACAATCACAGCCACAATGAGCGAGAGCAAGACAATCAAGCCAAGCATCGCCGCCGTATGGCGACGGAACTTGTGCCACGCGTCGCTCCAGAGGGTGCGGGGCTTGGCCAGCGCCTGTTTTTCCGCTTGCGTCAGGACTGTCGCAGTGGATTTGCCGGAAAGGGTTGCGGTTGATTCAGCCATTTGGATTACGAGTACTTGATGCGCGGGTCAAGAAAGCCGTACAAAAGGTCTGCGATCATGTTGAAAATGACGACCAGAATCGCAAAGATGAACGTGACTCCCATGATAACAGGCGTATCGCTGGACGTAAAGGACGAGACCAGCAGCGCGCCAATGCCCGGCACACGAAAAATTTGCTCTGTAATCAATGCGCCCGTAAAGATGGCGGGAATACCGAGGGCGATCAACGTCACAACCGGAATGAGCGAATTGCGAAAGACGTGTTTGAACAGCACCACCCGGTCGCTGAGACCCTTGGCGCGTGCCGTCCGCACATAGTCCTGCGGCAGATTTTCAAGCATCGAAGCGCGCACATAGCGCGTGAGGGTCGCGGTCTGGAAAAGAGTGAGGACTGCGACGGGGAGCACCGATTGTTTGAGCAACAGCATCAACGATTTCTCGTCCGTCACACGAATCGTGGAATCATAAATCCACGGGAACCACTGCAGCTTGACGCCGAAAATCAGAATGAAAATGAGACCTGTAAAAAACGTGGGGACAGAAAAACCGATAAACGCAAAAGTCGTGGCGGCGTGGTCAAAAATGGAATACTGCTTGACGGCAGAGACAACGCCCAAGGGAATTGCGATGAGCACGCTGAGCAGATACGACATGCCAATCACCCACAGCGTCGTCGGGAGACGCTGCATAATCAGGGTTGTGACGGGGATGCGCGCAGAAAAGGAAAAACCCAAATCGCCTTGCGTAACAAGCGTTTTTAGCCACAGGACATAACGTACTGGCCAGGGCTGGTCAAGCCCCAAAGAGCGGCGAATATTTTCGCGCACTTCGGCAGGCACGGCGGGGTTGGCGGCAAACTGAGAGAGGGGGTCATTCGGCGCGAGGGAAAGGACCGCAAAGATGATGAAACTGATCGCCAGAATGGTCGGGAGGGCGAGCAGCATGCGTCGAAAAAAGTATTGGTTCATCCGGGAGTGAGGATGAGGGCGCAGCGAAAACCTCTTTCGCTGCGCCCCAATCGTTCGTTATTGTGATCTCGACCAGTTCATTGCATTCCAAAGATCGCCGTCCCACGGATTCGCGACAACGCCCTGCAGATTCTTGGCTTTGCCCGCGACCGGGAAATTGCGCTTGACAATCGGAATATGCACTACATCGCCAACCAGAATATCATTGGCTTTTTTGTACAATACCGCGCGCTTGGCGGGGTCAATTTCTGCCACCAGCTGTGCGATCACAGCATCGTACTCGGGGTTGCAGTAGCGGTCGTAATTGCTCCCACGCCATCCTTCCGCTTTGGTCTTGATTTCTTCGCATGTCCAGCCGCGCATGTATCCAAAGTCATCGGGCTGGGCCGGGTTATTGGTGAACATTTCGATATCTGCAAAGAACTTGGCAGCCGTGTCGGGATTGGCAACATCGGATGAGAAAAACACACCCGCGTCCACGGACTTGAGCTCGACTTCGATGCCGAGTTGGGTCCACGCTTCCTTGATGATCTGCTGCACGGCCTGACGAACGGCATTCACGCTCGTCTGATAGACGATGGACATGCGCACGTCTTTACCATCCACCATTTTATGGCGGATCCCGTCCGAACCCTTTTCCCACCCTGCTTCGTCCAACAACGCATTGGCTTTATCAATATTGAATTCGCAGGTTTCGGACACGGTGTCCGAGACGTAGGCGGGCGGTACAACAATGATGTTGCAGGTGCCGGAGCCGGCGACTGCTTCACCACCATAAATCTGGTTGCCAATTGTATCGCGGTCAATCGCGAGCGCCAATGCCTGGCGCACTTTCAGGTCGCTCAAGAACGGATGCGGTTTGCCCCCCTTGTCCGGGGGTTCGCCGCGCAGATCACCCATTTCGGGGCTGATGTCGGTTCGTTGGATGAGAATGCGTTCGAGGTTCCCGCTGGGACTATTTACAATCTCGCCCTTGCCTGCAGCTGCCAGACTCTGGAGCACGTCTGCAGGCACCTGAAGGTTCCATGCATAATCCACGTCACCGGTTTCGAGCGCGGCGCGCGCCGAGCTGGTGGCGTCACCACCACCTTTGAGGGTGACGGTGGCAAAGCAGGGTTTGTCGGCGTCAAAGAAATTTTCGTTCGCCGCATAGGTCACGACATCACCGGGCTTGAATTCTGTGACTTTGAAAGGGCCAGAGCCAATCGGGGCGAGATTCGCCGGCGATTGCTGTGCTTCTGCGCCCATCTGGCTCTCGAAAATATGTTTCGGGAGAATCGCACCCTGTTGTCCGGTGAAAGCAAGGTAGGGCACGGGCTGTTGGGCTTTCCACGTAATCTTGATGGTGGAAGGATCAACAGCTTCGACGTTCGCGATATCGGCAAAGAACGCGGCAGTCGCGGCGGCAGTGGCTGTATCCGTCGCATATTTCCAGGTAAAGACCACATCATCCGCGGTGAGGGCTGTGCCATCCGACCACTTGAGGTCGGGTTTGAGTTTCCAGGTGATGCTCATCCCATCCTCGGCAACGCCGCCGTTCTCGAGGGTGGGAACTTCGGCAGCCAGACCGACGGACGCATCCGGTACGCCTTCGGGGCTGATGGCCGCGAGCGGCAGATACACGAGACGGGATGCATCAAAGTCTTTGGTGCCTTGTGCCAAATGCGGGTTGAGAATCGTCGGCGCTTGCCACCAGAGCAAATTCAAATTGCCGCAAGAGCCACGCCCCGAAGACGCGACGGGGGCAGTAGTCGCCTGGGCGGCGGGTTCGGTCGCAGCGGGGGCAGCCGGGGCGGTGGTTGCCTGGGCGGGGGGTGCGGCAGGGGGTGCGACGGTGGGGGCGCACGCAGCAATCAATAATGCCGCGACTGCCAAAGTCACTATCATTAGATAGTGCTTGTTGGTAATCCTCTTCATCTGCTCTTCTCCTCCTGTTGGTATTGGAGCATTTTTATCGCCTTGCGGTGTGTGCTAATTTACGCGCAAAGCCAATCGGTTTTTTGCGGCTGTCGGTATGGAGTTTGGGTCTGGGTAAGGCGCCACCTCCTTGAACTGCATTGTGGAAACCGGTCTTGGGCGACACTGCCGAAACTGAGGATAGTTGTTCAAGACCACTTGGTGAAGAGTGCGCGCATTATAGAATGGAGAGAGTATGTTTGTCAATCAACGCGGGAAAAGACACGCGAGCCGGCGGGGGTGAAAAGTAAAGGTCAAGCACGTACAGGTACTCTACTGGCAGCGTTCCCCAATGGATCCCCGCTCGCGGTAGCATAGCCCCTTGTGGGCGTTACTATCCGGCCAAAACGCCCACAAGGGGCTATGCTACCAACGAATGTATTCCGCTATTTCATTGGAACAATCAGGCGGGTGCCGGGAATCAATTCGCCTTTCATGCCGACATCGTTAATTTGGGCAAGCACCAATGCTTCGACATGAAAAAGGAGCGCGACGCGCGGGATGGTGTCGCCTTTGCGGGTAATGTAGAACATTGTACGTTTCCCCGCGAGATACCCCTCAATTTCCTGCTGCGTGACAACGGGCGTATTCGGGTCGCCGACGCCCAAGACGCCCGCGGCTGCTCCACCTATATTCGCCGCGGCTGTGGCTTCGGCGACACGCAAGACCATAGATGGTTTTGGTATGACCAGACGCTGACCCGGGCGTATGACATTTGCGTTGGGCAAAGCATTCGCCGCAACAATCGCCGCGACCGTCACATTAAACCGCACAGCAATCGCGCTCAAGGTATCGCCACTGCGGACGACATAGACCGCGCCGCCGGAAACGACAGGCGCGGGTTCAGTCATGGGAGTTGCGGGCTGTGGCGGCTCGGTCACGGGAGAGGCGGGAGGGACGGTTGGAGTTGGAAGGACGAGGCGTTGACCCACGCGCAGCTTGCGCGCATCGGAAATCGCGTTCAGATTCATAAGCTCGACCAGTTCGACACGAAATCGTTTGGCAATCGCCAGTAACGTGTCACCCGACCGGACGATGTATTCGTTCTCACCCGCCACGACGGGCGCAGCAGGCCCCGATGGGCGCGTAATGACAACGGGGGGGGGTGTCGTTGACATTGGTGGAGGCGCGGCAGGCACGGGCGGCAGTTCGCCGGGGTCGGCTTTGGACGTCTCGCGCAAGGTGCGAACCAAGCCACCGCTTTCGACAATCACATTCGGCGCGTTTTCCGCTGCCCCGTCCGAGTCCCAAATAAAAAAGGTCGCGCCTTCGATATATGGGTAATGGTACAGCGAATGAATCCAGCGCACATATTGTTCGGGCGTGCGCGGGTCGCGGACAGCAAAATTGCCACACTCGGAAATAAAAATGGGTTTGTCGGGAAATAAATTGTGCGTAAAAACAAAACGCTGCCCACCGTCGAGCGTCAAGGGACCGTCATCCACGCGCCAGTACACATGACAGTCCATCACATCGGCGGCCTGGATGCCCGGACGACAAATTTCGAGACCGACATAGCCGCCGTCGTTCATGTCATCGCTGTGTCCATTTGCGAACGCAGGATAATGCAGACGCGCCCAGGGAATCAACTCGCGCAGACGGCGAATCATTTCCACATTCCATTTGTTGATGTCCTGATAAAGCGCGGCGGGGGGAAAGATTTGGCTTGGACTTGCGCCGAGCGGGTGGCCTTCAATATCGAGATTCTGCTCGTTCGCCCATGTGACCTGATTTGTAATGGGACGCTGGCGATTCATAAAGTCCGCCACCTCGCGCGACCACTCGGCGGGGTCTTTTTCGTCCCACTGGGTCAAATACATGCGGACGAGAATTTTCGCGTCGGGATAGCGGTTGCGAATTTCGGGGAGTAGGTTTTCGTTGCCGTGGAGAACCGTGTAATTTTCAAAACCCGCGTCGTAAAATTCACCCATGCTGCGAGGACGGGCGTTGTTGGGCGCGTGCATTCCCCAACGGTTCAGGCTCGCTGAACTCATGCGAGCTCACGCTCCAGAATTTCAGCTTGCCGCCGCCACATCGCCTGGCTCTGGTCGGGCGTCGTGTCGTCATAGCCGAGCAGATGCAGAACACCGTGAATCACGAGCAGCGCCAATTCCTCGCGCACGCGCCAGCCGACGCGGCGCGCATTTTCTTTGGCGGTATCGTACGAAATGATGACATCGCCCAAATATTCGCCGCGCAGGGGAGAATCGAACGAAAGTACGTCGGTCGTGGCGTTGACGTGATGAAAGCGCCGGTTATAGTCTTTCATCGCGCGGTCGCCGACAACGACGATGGACAGCGAACGATCGGCATCGGGGGTTTCGGCGGCAAGCACACGCGCCGCTGCGGCACGCAATTCTTTTTGGGACACGCGGCCGGCATATTTGGGAGCGATGACAATATTGATGTCCATTACAGTTCTGCTACTGTTTCTTCCGCATTGACGTTGGCGGGAATTGCCGCAGGCACTTGAGGTTTCGGGTATTTTACACGCGGATGATACAAACCTTGCAGCACTTCTAAAAAGGCGACGCGGATTTGCTCCAGGTCGCGCAAGGTGATTTCGGCTTCATCCAACTGCCCTTCGTGAATGCGGGTATCAATGATGCGGTCAATGATCGCGCGAATCTCTTGGGCGGTCGAGGGGCGTTCCGCGCGAGTGGTCGCTTCGACCCCGTCCGCCAACATCATCAGCGCCGATTCGCGCGTCTGCGGCTTGGGCCCGGGATAGCGAAACTCGTTCTCGTCAATCGGTGTGCCGGGTGACTGTGCCTGCGCCTTTTCATAGAAATACACAGGTAACGTCGTGCCGTGATGCTGGAGAATGAAATCGCGCACACGCTTGGACACGCGATATTTCCGCGCCAACTTGTCGCCTTCGGAAACGTGCTCGTGCAAAATTTTCGCGCTCAGGCGCGGGTCAATCGTGTTGTGCGGGTTGACACCGTCAAACTGGTTCTCGACAAAAAACTGTGGATTGAGCGTTTTGCCGACATCGTGATAATACGCTCCCACACGACATAATAACGCATCTGCGCCGATTTGTTTAGCGGCATGTTCGGCGAGATTGCTGATGATGAGCGAGTGGTGATACGTGCCCGGCGCTTCGCGCAGAATTTTTTCCAACAACGGGTGCGTGGGGCGCGACAGGTCAATGAGTTCAAGCGCAGTCGTAATGCCCGCCGCTTTACCAAGCAGGAACTGGCTGCCCAACGCAATCAACCCTGTAAACGCGCCGCCCACAAACGCCGCAACCGCCACTCGCGCTAACGCGGTCGTGTCCTGCTGGCGCACCAAAAGCCCAAACAGCAGAATGACTGCAACATTCGCGGTCGCCACATACATTCCGGTGACAAGAAAACTGGTCAGCCGCTCGCGGTGCTGCAAACCGATCGCGGCAATCAAGCTGCCTACCAGCACAAACATGGTCATTTCAACTGTGCCGCGCGTAATGTATGCGGTCGCGAGCGTGACTACAATTGCCATGCCCGTACCGACGCCGATGCTCAACAACGCCGCGCCCAACATGGCGGCTGCCGCGAACGGGAAAAGGTATTGGAGCGTCGGCGCGCTGGACGTCATGATTTTTGTCCCAAGCGCCGTTGCCAAAAGCAGGAACGAGAGAATCATCATGACGCGCGGCTGGCGCAGCAGTGGGGGCGCTACGCGCGCAAGATAGGTCGCGCCAATCGCCACGGTCAGAATGGCAAACAAAAACGCAGAGGTATATTCTCGCAAATCCCCTGCCGGTTCGAGATAGCCGAGCTGCGCGAGTGCTTCGTGAGTCTCGGGAGTGATCACTTCGCCTGCGCGCACAACCGCTTCGCCTTCTTTGAGCGTGCGATACACCACTTCCACCGAATCACTCGCGGCCTCGCGCGCACGCGCGGTTTCCTGTTGATTCAGTTTGGTATTGGCGACGATAAAGGGCAGCGCCCATTGGTTGACGAGGTCGGATTGGGAAACGGAAAGGACAAGCGAGATACGAGAGGGGAGTTTGTTTTTGGCGGAGGTCAGAGTGTTGTCGCGAATTTCTTCGCGCATCGCCGAATCAATTACATAGAGCGTTTCGCTAATGACCTGGCGATAGGCCGACGCATCAAGGGCAATCGTTCGGCTAATGACATCGGGAGAAACTTGAAGCCCGGGAAAAGATTCCATCCATTCGACACGCGCATCGGGGGAGGCATACGGGTCGGCGCGGACGGTATCGAGAAAATCAATCAGGCGGGCGGCACGACGCACCTGCTCGCGGGCGATGTTGGCATCCGGTCGGTCATAAACATCGCTGACCGCGCGGGCAGCCTGAGCGCGCGCCTGAGTGGTAGCAAGTTCGCTGACAAAGGTGGTTTGGGTTGGAGCGAGAATCGTGAGCGGGCTGGCTTGCCCGATGGCAAAATCGGCGGCGTTGGGCTGGCGAGGCGTAAACAACGCGAGCTGCGCGGCGAAAATCGCGCCCAAAAGGAGCGCGGTGATAACGGCAATCAGCAGCGCGGAACCAATCTCGCGCCGCGTCAGCCTGGTTTCACCACGATCCTCAAACCGATTCAAATACGCCATTGTAGTGGGTAAGGGGAAAAAAAACGACACGCGGGCAATCATCTTGCACTGTTGCCCGGCGTGCCGGAAATTTCATCCTAACTCTAGCGGTTGTGCCTAATCGCGGTCTTCGCTGCGAAGGGTTTCTTTGAGAGACTTGCGCTTTTTGGCGGCTTTGCGTTTTTTGCGTTCGACGCTTTTGGGCTCAAAGAAACGGCGACGCCGTACTTCGGACAAAATGCGGTCTTCTTGCACTTTTTTGTTAAAGCGCTTGAGCGCTGCTTCAAACGATTCGTTTCGGTCTACAAGAATCTGAGTCATGTAATAATCCCCCCCTTTCCGTGCCAGTCTCGATGGGGGCAAGGTGTCGGGATTATATGCAGGGGGGATGGGCGTGTCAAATAGAAAAAGGTGGGCAGAACAGGAGTTTTTATTGCGGATTCGATTCGAGAAGATACCAGAAGTGGGTGCGGCCGTCGGATTGGGTCCGGCGTGCCGTGCAGGTCGCAACATAGCCCGCCGCAAAAGCCCGCTCGAATGTACTACGTGTGTGGGCGCGCCATTGAATCGCGAGCGGCAGCGCACTCCGTTTCAGGGCGTTAATATCGGCGGGAATTTCGACGGCTAGGGTTTTCCCCGCCAAAGGGTTTTCGTCCCGAATGACAGGAAATCCGAGTTCATTCCATTCGACCAAGTAGACACGGGTGGCTTCTGTTGGTACGTCAAAGGTGCCGGGAGATGTACGACGGCTTTCGACGCGCGCGCTCTTGAGAAACCATTCGACCTCAAAGCGGTCTGACGCTACCCCCACGTTGAGCGCGTCGGTCATTTCGCCATAGGCGTCCCGAAAATAGCGGCGGGCGACCGCGCCGAGCCGAGTGAGATTAAGTTGGGCATTCACCGCTTGAAGCGGGTCATATGTCCACGTCATCAGCTCCAGACCCTGCTCAACTGCTTTCGTACGCTGGAGCCATTTTAGGTCGGCACCGAGACCGTGCGCCCGCGCGTCGGGGAGGACCGCGAGCATATGGGAAGCGTGTTTAAGACGCGGGGGCTCGCCGTGTTCGTCGAATCCGAGAAAGCCAAAGGCAAAGCCAACCATGGTGTCGCCATCGAACGCGCCGACGAGCAGCCCGCCGTTTTTGACCGCCGTAATGAGGAAATGCGCGGGGACAATATCGCGGTCATCGGGCATTTCCCAGACCTGCTTTTGGACCTGTTCACATTCCAAACATTCGTCCCAGGTTTTGCACAAACGTAAACTGTAGTTATTCATGGTTGGCGGTTAAAAAAACATTTCACGCTGTGCGAGAGCGTGAAATGTCTTGGCGTTTATTTTTCGGGAGAGCGGAATGACTCGGGATGTGACCAGGGGCCCCACCCTGCATCGTTGCCGCCGCGCACGCGCCATTTGTAATTGGTGGAGGGCTTGAGCTGGTTGGACGAGTCGAGTGTGATCGCGGTCTGCTGGGCGACCACCGAGGCGCTGCGTCCGCGACCAAAATGGGGGTCGGACGACCATTCGACTTCGTATTGCGTCGCGCCACCGACATACATCCAGCGCAGAATCGGCGTCAGCGAGCCGGTTGCCAACCCATCCTTGGGCAGCAGAATACTGGGCGCGCCAATCGGCGCTTCGAGCGGGCGCGGCGGAGGGAGAACGACGGGAGGGCGCGTCACTTCGGGACGCGTAATGGTGATAGACGGCGGCTTTTTTTTCTGCGGCGGTGCGGCAACCGCTCCTTTTGCATTCGCAGGCGTCGCAAGAGCGGCCACCTTGCTCGATTTAGAAGCGGCTTGCGTTTTTTCGGCGGGCTTGGGTTTGGCTTGCTCGGTCCGCTTGTTTTTCTCGGGTTTGACCGATTTTGAACCAGAGCGCGTGGGCGCGGCAGTGGATTTTCCTTTGGTTGTTTTCTTGGCAGAACTGCTGCTTTTGGATGTTGTTTGAGATTTGGTTTTTTGTGTTGCCATGTGAACTGCGCCCCATTTGAATTTAAGGTTTTTGACAAGGCACAGGGGCGGACTGCCCACTGCGCCACCCACACCACTCGTTCGTATCGCTGTAATTCCCGCTAAATTTCAGGGCGTTAAAGCCGTTGATAAAAAATGTAAATTCGCCGATGCCCCCGCCCGTATCCCAATTGCCCGTCGCTACCGTATCCTCGCCCGAATAGCTGATGCTGCCTTGAATCGTGCCGTTACAATAGTTGCCCGTGATGACGTTGTCATGGCGTTGGAGTGTCATTGGACAATTTGGAAAGGCGGCGTTCTTGCCTTGCCATGCTCCGGCAAAGCTACAACCGTTCGGAAAATTTTCGCCGGGACGCGCACCGCACCAGTCATTCGTCTCTTCCCAGTGTCCAGTGAAACGTTTGCCATCGTTCGATAGTCTGAGCTCGACGCTCCCCGCCCCGGAGCCGATGCTGTACGTCCCGGTAAAATCATTTCCGCTGACAGTTCCCGCAATCGTACCGGGCATTCCGTAAAATAATTGGTTGTATGTTCCTGTTACCGAGCTGCCATTTTGGGTGAGGTGCATCGTGCCAAAATTATTTACCCAATCGCCTGCAAAGTTTCCGACGGGTGCGCCGACAGTGATCGTTTGGGTGTGGTCGCGCGTTTGCCCGCCGTTGCTACACTTGGCAGTGAGTTTGTAATTGGTCGTTGTGTTGGGCGAGACGACAACGTTGCCCGGAGCCGCAACGCCTTCATTGTTGAATTCGCCGCCGTCCAACCGTACCTCGCTGGCGTTGTTGACCGCGCCCCAACTCAACGTGACCGATTGACCGGAGGTGATGTCGTTGTCGCTCGCCGTAAAGGTGAAATCGTTGGGCTGACCGGAGCAGCCAACGGGGGGAGGTGTCGGCGTATTGGTCGGCGGAACCGCCGTCGAGGGGGAGGGAACCGAAATGACAACCGTCAGGTTTGTGCCAAAGAGTTCGCCTGCCGCGTTCCTCAGACGCCATGTCGCCGCATAGTTGCCATACGCCGCGGGGGCAGTCATGGGAACGACGAGGTCGGCGGTCGCGCCGGGCGGCGTTGTGGGAACAGGAAAGATCGAACCAGCCGCCATTTGCGTGCCACCGATAAATACCAGCCCAAAGTTCTCCCATGCACAGGTGCCGTTGTTGCGGACGCGCCAGGTCTTGGCAAAGACCGCATTCGGCGTAAAAACTGTGCCGTCAGGAACGGTTACGTCGGCGACATACTGGGAATTGAGGACGCAGGTCGCGGGCGAGGTCGGAGCCGGAGCATTGGATGTAGCGGTGACGACGATAGGAGTGGAGGGAACATCCGTTTGTGCCGCTCCAGTGGCGGCGGGAGTTGCCGTCGCGAGTGGGACGGCAGTGGCGATGGCGACGACGGTGGGCGGGTCAGGCGTTCCGTTTTGGTCACGGATGGTGACAATGATGGCACTTTCGGATGTCGCGCCCTGCGCGTTGGTTGCCCGAACAGTGAGGGTGTGCTGTCCGACGGTGTCGGCTATCCAGGACTGGATGAGGGAAAACTGCGCCTGACCTTGAGCGACGGGGCTGGGATCTTCGCGGACTATTACACCATCGGCAAAGAGGGAAACCTGAGTGACGCCAACGGGGTCGGTCGCGGTAGACTGGACGACCACTTCCTCACCCAGCGTATATACACTTCCGCTTGGCGGCGACGCAATAATCACGGTGGGCTTGGAGGAGGATGCACCGGGGGTAGCACATCCTATTATGACAAGCCCAAAAGCCGCGAAAATAAGCGTAAAAATGGATATTCGCCGCGCCATAGAACCGAATTTGCCGCCTTGCGTCGTGGTTCAAGTATAGCATAGAGCGAGAGGTTATTCAACCGAGGGCGGGGCTGGTCTGGCGCGGGAGCGAGATATAGAACGAGGTTCCGGCATCGCCCGCTTGCTCAAACCAGATTTTGCCGCCGTGGGCATTGACCATGTCGCGGGCGAGGGTGAGACCGATGCCTAGCCCGCCTTTTTCGCGCGTAAGCGAGGAACTGGCTTGGTAAAATGGCTCAAAGACGTGTTCGCCCAGTTCGGCGGTCAGTCCCGGGCCCTGATCCTGAACCTGAAGCGTTACCTGGGAGGGGTCTCCGTGCGCGGCGACGCGGACGCGGGTATTGCGTGGAGAGAATTTGATGGCGTTGGAGATGAGACTTCCAAGCATTACGTCCAACATCGCGCGGTCTGCCACAATGCAGCCCGTCTCGCTGTCCAATTCGAGTTCGATGGATTGTTCGCGTTCGAGCGCCAGAGGACGATAGGCATTGACCACCTGACGGACGACCGGGTCAACTTGGCAGCGTTCGAGCCTCAGTTCGACATGCCCGGACTCGAGCGATTGCAGTTTGAGCATATCGTCGGCAATATGCTGCAATCGTTTCCCCTGTTCGATGATTTGTGCAGCATATTGCTGCAACTCGCCCGTGAGACGGTTGTTGAGCAGCTCGGCATAGCCCGTGACCACGGTGAGCGGGGTGCGTAATTCATGTCCCGCAATATTGATAAACTCGCTCTTGAGGCGTTCCGCTTCGCGTGCTGTGACGAGCGCACGGCTGATTTCACCGAGCAAGTCCACGTTTTCGAGCGCAGAAGCGGCGTGAGAGGCAACCAAGCGGAATGCTTCCTGGTCGCTGGCAGAGGGAGCTGCCGGAAGCGCCGCCATAAAGAGACCCAACGGCTTGTCGTGGATGATGAACGGCGCAGCAACCAACCAGTTGACGTCCGGCAAGGGAATGGGCAAACGCGGCGTGGCGTGCTCGTTCCAGGCGGTCGCGCCCGCACTAAGCAATTCGTTTGCGCCCCGAAACTGTGATGCAAGCCATACATTATCTTGCAGGGGTTCCAGCACGTTGCCGTACACGGCAGCGGCGGTCAAGATAGAGCCATCGCGGCTGGACTCGATAAACGCAACCTGTTCGGTGTGGAACAAGAGACGCGCAGACGCGCACATGCGTTCATAGACCTGCGTGCGTGTGCGCGCAAGCGTCAAGTCCTGCGACGCTCGCATGAGCGGCACCACCGTGCTCAAGCGGGTGATTTCGCGGCGGAGACGCGACTTGTCCAGCGCGTGTGCAATCGTCAAACGCAGACTGTCGGGTGTGAATGGTTTGACCAAAAATTCGTCCACGCCGAGCGAGAGCGCCTGAATCGCCATCTCCATATTGCTATAACCGGTCATCGTGACAACGGTCATTTCCAGCCCGCGTTCGCGCAAACGGCGCGCCACTTCCAATCCGTTCAAGCCGGGCAATCGAATATCGGTGAGCAGCAAATCAAAGGGTTCAGCTTCCAGCTTGGTGAGCGCGTCTTCGCCGCGTTTTGCACCAACGACGGTATAACCGTCGGCCTGCAATATACGGTGGCACAATTCAAGAATTGCGGGGTCGTCGTCAACGACCAACAGGCGTTCTGTTGGCATCCGTTTACTCTCCCCCCCCCATTTTGGCGCGCGGCAAGGTAAAGGTGGCGACCGTATATTTTCCTTCCTGGCTTTCAATCCAAATTGCGCCGCCGTGGCTGATAATGATCCGTTCGGCCGTATACAGTCCCAAGCCGATACCGCGCACGACACCCGACTCGACTTTGGTAGTGTAGCCCGGCTCAAACACGCGTTTGAGGTCGTTGGCGGGAACGCCGTACCCACTGTCGCGCACCGAGCAAAAAATTTGTTCCGAGTCAGCCAAGCCCGCTGTCACATCAATGCCACCGCCGCGCGGCATGGCTTCCAGCGCGTTGACAAGCAAATTATTCAAAACCTGCTCGATGAGCTGTGGATTGGCGCGCACCCACAAGGGTTCGGACGGCACGCTTTGCGAAATGGCAACGTCTTGCGAATCATCGCGCGCCTGAAACCGCTCTACAGCCAGATGCACCAGCTGGACCAGATTAATCGGTTCCGCGTGTCCGCCTTCAATATGCGAGAGCGTGGTAAATTCCTGGACAATGCGCGCAATTCGCTGCGCGGCACCGCTGATCGCTTCCAATTCGCTGATCCATTGTTCCGTTGCAGGACCCACAGGAATCGTCTCGATCAACAACTGCGAGTGTCCCACAACGGCGGTGAGTGGGTTGTTGATTTCGTGGGCAAGCCCCGCAACCAATTCGCCAATCGCCGCACGGCGTTCGCTTTCGACGAGCCGATCCTGTGTCTCGCGCAGCTGCTCGAGCTGGGCACGCGCTTGTTCATACAGCCGCGCATTTTCAATGGCGACGGCGGCATGACTGGCAAGTGTGCTAAAGAATTTGATTTCTTCGTCGGTAAAGAGATGCGGCGTGCGCGTCCCAACGTCAATGACGCCGATGGTACGGTCTTCGACACGCAGCGGCACGCCGAGATACGACACCACGCTTTCATTGATAGAAGCAGTGGTTCTGACCCACCGCGGGTCCTGATTGACATCGGCGATATAGAGCGGCTCGCCATGATCCATTATCCAGCCGACCGCGCCTTCACCCGGCTTTATTCTTATGTCTCGAAACGCAACCAAATCGTGCGAACCGCGCTGGCGCAAGCCGTACAATTCGCGCGTCTGGGAATCGCGCATAAAGATCACGCCGAGATGGGCGTGCATTTGAGTGACCGCATGTTCCAGAATCAGATCGAGGCGGTCTACGAGATTCATGGTCGAGAGAATGGCGACCTGAATGTTTTGGAGCGCGTTGATGCGCGCAAGCCGTTCCTGCGCGCGGTTGAACAGGGATGCATTTTCGATGGCAACCGCCAGCTGGTCGGCAATCGCCTCGAACATGCGAACATCCTCGTCCTGGAACGCGTGTGACTCGCTGCTTTCGAGATTGAGAACTCCAATGACCTGTTCGCCCGAACGAATGGGGACTGCCAGCTGCGACAAGGACTCTTGTCCCCGGAGACGCAAAAACCGCGGGTCCTCGCGCGTGTCGTTTGAACGCTGGGTTTGCCCGCTTTGTGCAGCCAACCCCATCAAGCCAACTCCTAGCGGCTGCCGATATATGGGAGTAATTACCGAGCGCACATCTGCCGAAATCGCCGCTGGGCGCAATTCGTTCGCTTCGCGCTCGACCAACATGACCACCACGCTGTGATACCGCAAATCTTGACTGAGCGCATCCACAACACCCGTAAGGAGTGTGTCAAGATTCAACGCACCCGCAATCCGGCGACTCGCGCGATAGAGCAGCGATTGTTGAGCGGCGCGACGCTGTGACTGTTGATGCAGGCGCGCATTGTCCACCGCAAAGGCAACCTGCTGGGCAAGCGCAAAGAGAAAGCGCTGTTCGTCCGCTGAAAATGGCTCGACGGGAGCACGCTGAAGCGCCATCACGCCCATCGCTTCGGACTTGTTCATAAGTGGGATGCCGATATAGGACGCCGTATCATCAAACGTTCCATGCTGTCCGGGTTTGACGGGCAAAGTGTCTGCCTGGGCGCGAATATCGTCAATCACGAGAGCGCGGCGACTGCTGACCACCCAGCCGGCGAAACCCGCGTCGTCGAGCGGCTTGCTAAACGAGGCAAGCGTTTTGCCCTGCTCGATGTACAGCGCAAACTCGAGTTCGTTGTCCTCGCCGCGCAGAGCAATATCAAAGCCACTGAGGGTAAAGTGCTTGGCAACCTGTGTATAAATAATATCGAGCTGTTCTTGCAGGTCGAGAGTCGAGTTGATGGCAAGCCCAATCTCGTAGAGACTGCTTTGCTCTTTGGCGCGGCGCTGGGCTTCTGCCAAGAGGCGCGCGTTGGAGATGGCGAGTCCCGCTTGCGAGGCGACAATCTGGGCGCGGGCGAGGTCGGGTTCGCCAAAATGCTCCGGGTCGCGGCGGTCGCAGAGCAACAACACGCCGATTACATCGCGCTCTTTGATAATCGGGACGGCGAGACACGCTTCGGGCTGAACGATGGCGCGAAATTCAGGCGTGAACTGGGTGGAGGAACGGGCATCATGCACAAATGCGCCGCGTCCGAGCCGCAGCGTGCGCGCAAGCAGATTGCCCAATTGGTCGAGCTCAACAAAAGAGCCAAGCAATTCTTCGCGCCCGATGCCTGCCGCGGCGCGGCAAACCAGCGTGGCGCGCTCGGGACCGGGCAACGGTTCGCCGATGCTTGCCAATACGCGCGATTCAAGGCGATGCCCATCGCGAATCGCTTCGCGCAAATAAATGGCGGCGGTATCAGAGCCAAAAAGAGTGAGTGATTCGCGGCAGAGAATTTCAATGAGCTGAACCAGGTCGAGCGTCGAAGTGACGGTCATGCCCAACTGCCCGAGGCGCGTGGCAAATTTTTCGCGGCCGAGGGCTTCGCGATAGAGTGCGGCATTGGACGCGGCAATCGCCAGTTGTTCGCTCAGAACTGTAAGGAGCTTTAAATCGTCATCTTTGAGCGCGCCCACACGTGATTCCTCGACATTGACAAGTCCAAGCACGCGACCTTCGCGCAGGATCGGGACACAGATTTCGGAAACGGTATCCGGATGCGCGTTTACATAGTCGGGGTCGGCTTGGACGTTGGTGAGGAATGCCGCGCGTCCCGTACGGGCTACGCGTCCAATCACCCCGCGCGACACATCCCACGTTTCCATCGAGAGATAATCTGCCACAGTGGCTTTGCAAATCAGTTGGTCGCCGTCAAACTCGTAAATAGTCACATAGCGGTAGCCGAGCTGGTCGGCAAGTGCGCGCGCAGCGCGCTGCATGACATCGTCGAGATCAAGCGACGCGCTGATGGCGCGGCTAATCTCATTCAGGAGGGTGAGCTCGCGCGTGCGGCGTTCGGCTTCCCCAAACAGCCGCGCATTGTCGAGCGCGAGCGCGACGTGTTGCGCGACTGCGATGAGGAAACGTTCATCTTCGCCTGTGAACGCATTTGGTTGAAAGCTTTGTGCGGAAATCAGACCGAGCATGCGGTCTTTGAGCATGAGCGGGACACCAAGCCAGCTGCGCGCGGGACGCGTAATGTGAACCGGCTCTGTCGGGAGCGCCGCGCTATTTTGCAGGTCTCCATCCAGCAGCGTTTTTTGATTTTTCAGGACCCAGCCCGAAAGCCCTGCCTTTTCCAACGGGACTTGGAGCGGGCGCAAGGTCCAGCCCTCTTCGACCGCGTACTCGATGCGCAGCTCGTCACGCGTTTCGTCATAAAGCCCCACAAAAAAAGTGTCGGCGCGCAAAAGCTGATTGACATTTTCGTACAAGAGCCGCAGCTGTTCCCGGAGATTCAAAGTGGAGGTGGTTGCAAGACCGATGGCGCGAAGCGTGGTCAATTCATCGGCGCGACGTTTTGTCTCGTTAAAGAGCGTCGAGTTGTACATCGCCGCCGCGAGCTGCGGGGCAATCGCTCCTGTCAGACTAATTTCCGTCGCGGTGAGCTGGTGCGACTCGTGCCACAATAATTGGAGCGCGCCGATCATGTGGTCGTACGCGCGCAGGGGGACGGTATAGATGGCAGTGAAATTTTCTGCGGTGCTGGCGCGAAAACGCTGCGGGTCCTGTGCGGTTTCGCCAGAGAAATGGGGTTTGCCTGTTTGCACAACCATCCCGCCAAAGCCCTCCCCCACAGGCAGAGGGTGATGCTTGAATTCGCTGACGACAACGGCAGGCAGACCGCGATGCGCTGCCAAGTTCAAAACATGGTGTTGTTCATCCAAAACACCGACAAGTGCGGCGTCGGCGTTGATGGCGGTGAGGACAGCGCCGAGCGCATCATTCAACATCGCCTCGACATCGGTCAGCTGCGCGGCGGATTGCGTGACCGCGTTGAGCGCGGACAATTCGCGCATTTTGCGCTGGACCTGGTTGTAGAGGCGCGCATTATCGAGGGCGATGGCGGCCTGGTCGGCCAACACCAAAAGCGCCTCTTGTTCCTGCGAGGTAAATTGATGGGGTTCGAGAAAGGCAACGTTCAAGACACCGAGCACACGGTCTGACTTGATCAGTGGAAACCCTGCAATCGCTTGGAGGCCCCACGTTTGCGCCTGGAGCGTCTGAAAGAGGGCGCTGTTTTCGGCGTCGTCAATAATGATCGGGTGTTTGGTCTTGACCACACGAGAGGACAGTCCGTCGGGTCGCGGTGTATTGACCACCGTGCCGCGATGTCCGTCCGACCAGACGCCGACGCCGGGCTGAAACTGACCCGTATCTTCATCATACGGATAAATGTGCGCGTCAGTCGCGCTGACAATTTTGAGGGCGCTTTGACCGACCGCATCGAGCACCTCGTCCAGTTCCAATGAAGAAGCGAGCCGCTGTCCGATGTCGCGCATGTGATTGACCTGGCGCACACGAACCGAGAGCTGGTCGGCGGATTGGTCCAACTTGATTTCGCGTTGGCTTGTGCGACGACTGAACGTGATGGCGATGACGAGCGTGACCAGCATCATTGCGCCGAAAACGATGAGCGCGCCGATGATGAATCCTGTGTTGCGCCACAAGTCGGTTTCGGGAAACAGCCCGATGTTGTACCGCGCGAGCCATCCCGAATATGTCCCAATCGTCACAATCGCGACAAGGGTATAAGCAACGAGACCATGTCCGACGAGAGCGCGCGTGGACGAGGTGAGACCGTCGGCAAAGATATAGATAAAGTAGAGGGGTAAAAGCGGACTCGTGATGCCGCCCGTGTAGTAGACCGCCCACGTCAACAGCACAAGCTCAGCGACAACTTGCAGATGACCCGTGAGGCGCAAGAGAAGGGTGGTGTGGGAAGCGTCGGGAATTTTTCCGAGACGGTAAATCAAAAGCCCGACCACCGCCAGTTCCGCAATATAGAGGACCGCAATCAGGGCGATAAATTGTGCCTGAAAATCAACAAACAGGCGCGCGAGCAACAGACTGAAAATCACCAAGACCAACGCGATGCCGCGCAGGCGCAAGTTTGCGATGCGTTTTTCAATCAGGGCAAAGAATTTTTCGTTCATGGAGCGATGGCATGCGCTCCCGGGATCGGTTTGTGCAGACGGCGCGAGGGGGACGCAGAGGGCGCGAAGAAACGCCGTGACACACAACTCGGAGCGGTTTGAATTCCAGTCTACTCGCTAGTGATAGGCATGTCAATATGAAAATGAGGTTATGCGCGTAACAAATTGACTATTTCGTCGTTCAGGGTACACTCTCCACGATGGCACTTGGCGAGACGTTGCGCGGCGCCCGCGAAGCGCGCCGTATCAGTTTGAATCAAGCCGCGCTGGAAACGCGCATTCGGCAGGCGGTCCTCGAAGCACTCGAAGATGGTGACTATACTGGAGTGCCGCCGCGACCGTTTCTGCGAGGGCTTTTACGCAACTATGCACTGTATCTGCATCTTGATCCCGATACCGTGCTGGACGAGTACGATTACGAAACGGGTCACAGACCCGCCATTGCGCGCACCCCCCCACCGGAACCCGAACCACCGCCGCCCGCGCCACCGCCGACGGTCGTGATTCCGCCGCAGCAATACGCGCCGCCGCCCGCCTACAACCCACCACAGCCGTATGCTCCCCCCTCCGCCGCGCCGCCACCTGTAGAAGCACCGGAACCGGAGTTTGCGTTTCCGCCATTCCAGATTCCAACCGCGCCGCGCATGACCGGCGATGCCGATATGGCGGGCCCGACCGCGCTGCCTCCCGCGCCGGAAACCATCTATGAGGTTGCGCCGGAGATTCAAGAATCCGAGCCGACCGCGCCACTCAATCTCGACCAGGAGCCGCCTTCGCTCGCACGGCGGATCGGGAAATCAAAGATTCCCGAAGCGGTGGCGCTGCTCTCCATCGCCGTCGCCTTGTTCATTTTGGTCTCGGCGGGATTCAGGGCATTTCAAAGTCTTCCGTTTCAGAACCTGCCAATCCCGTTTGCAAGCGCACCCACTGAACAACCGACCCGTATCCCCACGGCAACCGTTCCGCGCGGGAGTTCACCGACAAGCATCCCGACATTGGCGCAAACGGCGGCCGCGTCTACCTCGGTTGCCAACGTGCTGACGACAACGCTGGAAGCGGGGACACCGGGTGTTGTGGCGACAGAGGGCGTGACGGAAACGGCGGCAACCGCGACACCGACATTTGATGTGCCCGAAGATGCACAGATGACGTTGGAAGTGCAAGCCGACGAGGAGCTAGGGGTATGGGTGGTCATTGACGGCGATACAGCTTTTAATGGAACACTCACCAACGAGTCACGCACGTTTATTGCGCGTGCGCGAATGTTTGTGGAAATCAAGAATATCGAGAACGGACGCGTCTTTTTCCAGGGCACGCGCATTTTGCCGCGGAACCAGGAGGAGCGTTTTGATCTGGTCCGCGCGTGGTTTATCAACCCGCTCGGGACGCCGGTGATTGTGCCGCCGACGCCGTTCCCGATTCCGGTCGAACCGACCACGCCGCCAACCTTTACGCCCATTCCGACGGAAACGCCGACGCCCACATTGACGCCGACAGTGACGGAAACACGCACGGCGACGGCAACGCGGACAGCGACGTTGACGCGGACGACCACGCCCAGCGTCACGGCGACGGAAACTGCTACGTTGACGCGGACACCGAGCGCAACACGCACCGAGACGCTGACGCGAACGCCGAGCTTGACTCGGACGGAGGCGGCGAGTGTGACACCCGGTTTGACGCGCACGGTCACACGCACGCGTACGGCGACGCGCACACGAACACCAACCGTAGCGGCGACCGACACGCGAACGCCTACCGAAGAGGCGACGGAAACATGGACTGCGACGGCAAGCCCGACCCGAACAGAAACCGTTGCAATTCCCATTACGGTTACACCCCGGGCAACTTTGCAGGCGACAATTACGCAAGCGGCACCGCCGTCGCCCGGCAGAACGCAGACGAGGACTGCCACTGTGACGCGCACACGAACGCGTACGAGAACTGCAACACCGACCCGAGTTGTAACCCGCACGCCGACTCGGACGAGAACACCTACACCGTAGGTTGATAGAAAGTAGTTGGGAATGTCAAATCGTTTTTTTATTCAGACGTTAGGATGCGCGAAAAATACTGCCGATTCGGATGGGATCGAGGCAGTGCTGCAACGCGCCGGTTTTGAAAGCGCGGAATCGCCGGAAGAGGCGGATGTGATGATTGTCAACACCTGCGGGTTTTTGCAGGCGTCACGTCACGAATCGTTGGAAGCGATGCGCGCGTTGGGACAAAACAAGCAAGACGGACAATTGTTGATCGCCGCCGGGTGCTTGATTTCGCGCTATGGCGAAAATGTGAAACAAGAAGTCCCATCCGTAGATGGAGTCATTGATGCGGGGCGCTGGCTGGCGATGCCGCGCTTTATCGAGTACTTGCGGACGCAAGGACAAGCAGCAAACGGCAACGCAGGGGGAGACACCTGGTTTGAAGAAGCGTATATCAATCTGCCGCGTTCGCAGCTGCCTGCGCGTTCGGTGACGGATTATTTGCCGCGTCACGCGCACGGACCGAGCGCCTTTTTGAAAATTGCCGACGGCTGTGACCGCCCGTGTACGTTTTGCATCATTCCCGCCATCAAAGGCGGACATCGCAGCAAGCCGATGGACGCGGTGATTGACGAAGCGCGCGAACTGGTGGCACAGGGTGTGCAGGAACTTGTTTTGGTCGCGCAGGACACGACCGCGTACGGGTGGGATTGGAAAGAACGCGATGTGCTGGCGACGTTGATGGAGCGACTATGTGTTGAGGTTGAGGGAATGAAGTGGCTGCGCTTGATGTATGCGTACCCCGGTCATGTGACGCCGCGTCTTGTCAAGGTCATGGCCACGTACCCGCAGATCGTTCATTACCTCGATGTGCCGCTTCAACACGGCGATGGACGGGTGCTGCAGCGCATGAAACGACCGAACCCGGTGACGACCAAACGAATGTTGGATGACTTACGAACCGCGATGCCCGACCTGTCCATCCGCACAACCTTTATCGTTGGCTTTCCCGGCGAGACCGAAGACGAGTTTGACGGTTTGCTGGACTTTATTCAAGAGCAACAGTTCGACCGCGTGGGCATTTTCGAGTTTTCGCTCGAAGAGGGCACACCCGCCGGTGCGATGGACAAACAGGTTTCGCGCAAAGTCAAAGCGCGCCGCCGTCACGATGCGATGGTGACACAGCAGGCAATTTCGCTCGCCAAAAACCGCGCATTTATCGGCAAGACGATGGATGTGTTGATCGAGGGTGTAGGCGAGATCGAAGGCAACGCGGCGATGCGCGACCCCGCTTCCGAGTGCGGGAATTGTGTGAGCATTGGACGGAGTTACCGCGATGCGCCGGAAGTGGACGGGATTGTGATTGTGCAAAACGAGCTGCCCATTGGCAAAATGGTCAAGGTGCGGATTACGCAGGCGAGCGAATACGATTTGATTGCCGAGTCGTTGTGATGAAAAAACAGAAATCCCGCACGATCGTGCGAGATTTCTGTTTTTTCCAATATACCTAAAGCCCATTGTCGCGGCGGGACTGGTATGCTAGAATAGTTTTACTATGTGGCCCTGGCTCTTGGTCGCGCTGGTGCTGATCGTCGCTGCTGCGGCGGCCTACTATTATTGGCAGACGCGGCAAAATATCCCCCAACTGACCTACACGCAGTTGCCCCCGTACGAAATCCCCGATGTGATTCTCATCAGCGGCGTCCTTGTCGAAAACCGCGGTCGTCGCCCCGCCCCCAACATCAAGATTGCGATTGAATTTGGCGGCGAGCACGCGCCGATGATTCACCACATGCAGGTTGTTAGTTCAGAAAATGCGGTCCTGCGAAGCGGCGGCGAGCGGCACACCTTTGCCAACATCAGCGCCAAGCAGCTGCGCCCAGGCGGCAAAATCGTCGTGTATTGGGCGGCGGCGCAGAATGCACAACCCCAGATTACGGTGACGAGTTACCAACCCACGCAGGAAACGTTCCTCACCAAATTGCTTCCGCGCAAGGCAGAGGCATCGTAGAGACGCAAGATTTTGCGTCTCTACAAACAGATAAAAGAAAATCCGCGCCTAACATCTTCTTAAACCCCCTCTCACAACCCGTATGCTATAATCGCGCTCATGCGAAAACTTTTACTCGCGATTATCGCAATTCTTGCCATTGTCATTTGTGGAGTGCTCATTGCACTCGGCTCTACCTTTTTTTGGCGCAGCGCGGAAACGGCGGTGCAGCAAAACTCACCCGCGCCGATTCTGGTCGCCAATAACAGCAGCCCCACCCGTCCATCTAGTGTCAATACCCCACGTCCGACGCGCACAACCGCGCCGACGGTAGAAGGGGCAACGACGACACCGGACTCGGACGCTTCAACTCTCGATCTTCTTACGTCGCTTGATTTTCCCTCGAACGACCGCGTGCGGTTATCGCAGGAATACAAGGGTATCGTTGCATCGCTGGCAACACCCGCCGCGCCCAAACAGTACAAGGTGGGCGACAATGAAACGTTCTGGATCAACCGCGACATGCAAAAACAGAACGAGCAGCTCACTGCAACACTGCGCTACATGAACGATGTGGTGTATATGTGGGTTGAGGACGGGCAGCGCGTGGACGACGCCGCGCTCAAACGCTCGGCCGATGTGTTTGCCAACAAAATTTATCCCACCAACCGCGAAGTATTGGGTAGCGAAGCCAGCCCGGGCGTGGACAATGACACGCATCTGCACATTTTGAATGCCCAGTTTGACAACGCGGCGGGCTATTTTTCGCAATCGGATACTCTACCTACCGCCGTGAATCGCCAGTCCAACAACAAGGAAATGTTTTATATCAATACCGAAGCGCTGCGCCCCGGCACAGATACGTACGATTCGGTATTGGCACACGAATTCGCGCACATGATTCATCGCAACCAGAACGAGCGCGGCGATTCGTCGTGGATTACTGAAGGATTTGGCGACCTCGGAATTGAATTGAACGGGTATTCGGCGGGACACGAACAATCGTTTGCACAAGACCCCGATTTGCAGCTCAATGCGTGGGACTCGCAGCCGGGCCTCTCGATCCCGCATTATGGCGCAGCGTACTTGTTCATGTCCTATCAGCTGAATCGCTTTGGCAAAGAATATATTCGCGATGTGTTTTCCACCGAAACGACAGGAATCGCCACCATTCAGCACGCGCTGGACAAACATCAAACAGGGCTTACCTTTGACCAGTTGTTTGCCGATTGGGTCGTCGCCAACATCGTGGACTCGCCGCAACTGGGCGCGCGGTACAATTACGGTGTGGGAGACCAGGGCGTTCGCCCAACCTACAGCATTAATCAGTTTCCATCGCAAGGGAGTGATACCGTACATCAGTACGGCACGGATTACATTCAGCTCTTGCCGAACGGCAAGGATGTGACGTTTTCGTTCGACGGTTCGGATACGGTGCGCGCAGTACCCACTGACCCCTATAGCGGCAACTTTATGTGGTGGAGTGGACGCACGGATTTTTCGGACGCGCAAATGACACGCGAGTTTGATTTGACCGGCGTCAAAAATGCAACGCTGAATTTCCGCACATGGTATGACCTCGAACCCGATTACGATTACGGGTACGCTTCGATTTCAACCGATGGCGGCAAGAGTTGGCAAACGCTCAAGGGCAACACGACAACGACCAACGACCCCAACGCGGCAAACTATGGCAACGCGTTCAACTGCAAGTCGGACGCGGGCTGTGGCAATCCGCAAGCGCAAGCCGAGTGGATTGAAGAGGTGATTGACCTGACGCCGTACGTGGGTCAAAAGGTTCTGATTCGTTTCCAACAAATCACGGATGAAGTGTATGCTGCGCCCGGTTTTGCGATTGACGACATTTCAATTCCTGAAATTGGGTTCTTGGACGATGCCGAGAACGGCGACAATGGCTGGGTGAGCGAAGGGTTCGCCCGCATTGACAATATTCTGCCGCAGCGTTTTATCGTTCAAGCCATCGAGCTGGGCGCAAACCCCCGCGTTGTCCCGATTCAGTTGGATAATGAAAATCGCGGGACCTATTCGACGGCAGATGCTGCGTCGGATGTGAACCGCGTGATTATTGCCGTTTCGGGCAGCACGCCTGTGACGTGGGAGACAGCGGAATATCAATACCAAGTTCAATGAACAATGGCCAATGTACAAGTGACGGACGACAACGGACGAAAGACGGGTCGGGTTGGCTTGGGAACTAGCTTTTAGTTACAGAAAACGTCAGGCGTGGAGAACACGTTTGACGTTTTCTGTTTTACGGATTACTCTAGCAAGACTTAGCGAAAGAGGTCGGCGGATTGACGCTGCGTATAATGCCACAGTTCAAAAACGTTATTTTCGATATGGATGGGTTGATCGTTGACACGGAACCTTTGCACCAACGAGCGTTTAACGCCATTCTCCGTGTGAGCGGCACAGATTACCAGTTCGATACGTTAGAGTATGGGAAGGTATTTACGGGGCGGGCGATTTACGAAAATGCCGAGTATTTACGCGAGCGGTTTGGGGTGCAGCAGAACGCCGTTTTACTTGGCGACGCGCACCGCGTCTTGTTCAATTTGCTGATTGCAGATGGGCGGAATCTGGAAGCGATGCCCGGGCTGCGGGAACTGCTCGCATCACTCACGGAAAATCATTTCACGCTGGGTGTTGCGTCGAGTTCTCGCCCCGAACAGATCGAATTGATCGCCAAGAATCTGGAAATCGACCATTATTTTGCACACATTGTCGGAAATGATGGGACGCTGAAACCCAAACCGGAACCAGGCGTATATTTGCTCGCACTCGAACGGATGGGCGTCAAGGCGTCCGAAACGTTGGCGCTCGAAGACAGCAGTGCCGGCGTACAGGCAGCGCACGCGGCGGGATTGTATGTGATTGCCGTACCGAACAAATTTACGCATCATCAAGATTTTTCCGTCGCAGACTGTATTTTGCCCGACCTGTATCAAGTGCAAGAATTTTTAGCAAAAAATAAAGCAACTGTAGAATAGAACCCAATGCCACTGATTCTTACAGACGCGCAAGCGCAGCTCTTGCGCGATGAAAAAGGTTATCTGACCGACCTGTACGCGACGCTCAGCGAGCTCAAGACACCGCCAGCCGAGCTGGACGCACTCAAGGACGCGATCGTACGGCTCGAAGAGTTGTTTTTGATTGTCGTCGTTGGCGAATTCAACGCGGGCAAGTCGGCGCTGGTCAATGCGCTGCTGGGAGCAAAAGTTTTGCAGGAAGGCGCAGTGCCTACCACGACGCGCGTGACGCTGGTGAAACACGGGGATGCGATCCGCGAAAATGTTTCGCCCGAAGACCTTGCGATCGTCACCTACCCACTCGACCTGCTGCGCGAGATCAATATTGTGGACACGCCCGGCACGAACGCTGTGATTCGCAAACACGAAGAACTGACCCGCGATTTTATTCCGCGCAGCGATTTGGTGCTGTTTGTCACCTCTGCCGACCGCCCCTTTACCGAAAGCGAACGCCAGTTTTTGGAGCACATTCGCGAATGGGGCAAAAAGATTGTACTGGTCATCAACAAGCGTGATTTGTTGGAGGACGAAAAATCATTTGGGGATGTGCGGCAGTTTGTCGAAAGCAACGCCACGCAGCTGTTGGGCGTGACGCCTGAACTCTTTTTTGTCTCGGCGAAACGCGAATACGTGGACGGCAAATATTCGGGCGGGATGGAAACGCTCAACGACTATATTCGGACCTGGCTCGACGAGTCGGCACGGTTGCGGGTCAAGTTTTCAACACCGCTCGGCGTCGCCGACCAGATTTTGAAACGCGCCGAAAACATTTCCCAACACGAGCGCGAACAACTGGCGCAGGATGTCGAGACTTCCGGCCATGTCGAGCGTGAAGTGGCGGGCTATGAAAAAGAAGTGCGCTCGGAAATGGAACCGCGCATCGCCGAAGTGGACAACCTGCTCTATAAATTGGAAGCGCGCGGGCTGGACTTTTTCGACCAGAATATTCGCCTGACCAAGATTTTTGACCTGGCGCGCGGCGACAAGTTTCGCGCGGCGTTTGAACAACAAGTGCTCGCCGGTGTTCCGCAAGAGATTGACAATCGGACACGCGCGGTCGTGGACTGGCTGGTGGAAAAAGACCTGCGCGAATGGCAAAACATTCTGACGTATCTGCAGCGCCGTCGTGTACCGTCGGATGCGCTGGTGGGAGAATTGACCACGTCGTTTGATATGCGTCGCCAGTCCCTGCTCACCTCCACCACCGAAGCGGCGCAAGCGGTGGTCGCGAGCTATGATGCGGAAAGGGAATCGCGCGAAATCGGAGCCAAAGTAGAGCAAGCGGTCGCAGGGACAGCGTTGTTTGAAGCGGGCGCGGTGGGGATCGGCGCAATTGTGGCGACGACGGTGAGCGTCGCCGCGTTGGACGTGACGGGGATTGTGCTTGCAGGCGTGGTGGCGGTCGTGGGCTTGTTTGTCATTCCGTATAAACGAAATCAAGCCAAAGAAGAGTTCAAAGCGAAAATTGCGGACTTGCGCGCACGACTCGGCAAAGTGCTGCGCGCCCAATTCGGGGCGGAAGCGGACAGGACCATTACGCGATTACGCGAAGGCGTTGCGCCATATGTGAGATTTGTGACGGCAGAAAAAGACCGTATCGCCGAGACCGAAGCCAAGTTGGAACAAGCGCGCAAGGGCTTGGTGGGGATGCAAGAAAAGGTAGAGCAAACGTTTCATTAACGAAAAAAATCCGATTCCCGGTGGGAATCGGATTTTTTTGTTACAACGCATCTCAAAAATGGATGTTCGACAACGATCTAGTTAGAAAACAACTTTTATTTGGGTGAACCAGTACCAGTTCCGGCATTTTTGAGATGTGTTGTAGTGGAAAACGGCTTCTTTTCACCGCCTCGAGTCGTTGCCAAGCCAAAATCGAGGTATAACAACTTGACGGTGGCTTTGGTGTTATATAGTAGGCGCAATATAATCGCTAATCGTTACATTATTGCAGGAGAACAGGTATGAGCGAAACCAAACGGGTTGTGATTACAGGGCTGGGGCTGTTGAGTCCGGTGGGCAACGATGTGCCTACTTCGTGGAACAAGATCAAGAATGGAATTTCGGGCATCGCACCGATTACTTTTTTCGATGCCTCTATGCTGGAAACGAAAATTGCCGGTGAAGTCAAGAATTTTGATCCAAAAGACCATTTTGAAGCCAAAGAAGTGCGGCGCATGGAACGTTTTAGCCACATGGCGGTGGTGGCCGCACGCGAAGCCGTCAAAGATGCGGATTTGAAAATTACCGACGAAAATAGTGAACGCATTGCTGTCTTGATTGGGAGCGCGGGTGGCGCGACACTCTCTGTGAGTGATAACGTCAAGATTTATGAGACCAAAGGTCCGCGCCGCGTCAGCCCGATTTTCCTGCCCATGATGTTGGTGGATACGGCGGGTGCGCTCGTCGCAATTGACCTGGGAATTCGCGGACCGAACTTTGCGATTGTTTCCGCATGTTCGACCGGGACAAATGCCATCGGCGAAGCCGCTTTCCAGCACATTGGGATCCTAAGCTTAGAATTCCACGTGGACAAGTTGTCGCG
>JADMIO010921800.1_pt1 | contig 32592 bp, 30 predicted proteins | sample 8958161 | NCBI WGS metagenome assembly JADMIO01 (sample SAMN16585339, study PRJNA669376) | soil metagenome | isolation source: Crop rotation soil | place: USA: Cullars Rotation, Alabama | collected 2011
AACTGGACCAGCGCGGGACCCTGGAGGTGTTGCGGCATGGGATCGAACTGCTGGGACTGAAACAGCCGCTGAAGCTGGCGGAGTTCAAACCGGCCCTGGGGATCAACCCCGAGATCCTGGCACGCTACGCGGCGAACCGGCTGCGCGTTGTACGACAGGTGCACTATTCCCAGCACAATGAGAACAGCCTCGACCTTGTCCTCTTCCTGAATGGCGTGCCGGTGGCCACGGTGGAGATGAAGACAGACTTCACGCAGAGCATCGGCGACGCGATCGACCAGTATCGATTTGACCGGCTGCCGCGGCCAAAAGGCCAGGCCGCGGAACCGCTGCTCTCTTTTCCGCAGGGGGCGCTGGTGCATTTTGCGGTGAGCAATGAAGAGGTCCACATGGTCACCAAACTGGAAGGAGCGGCGACGGAGTTCCTGCCGTTCAACCAAGGCGACAATGGCGGGGCGGGCAATCCGGTGAACCCGGCGGGAGGACATCGGACAGCGTATCTGTGGGAACGCGTGTGGGAGCGAGAAAGCTGGCTGGAGATCCTGGGGCGCTACCTGATCGGACAGCGGGACAAGAAAAAGCAGGTGGTGAAGATGATCTTCCCGCGGTTTCATCAGCTCGACGTGACGCGCAAACTGCAGGCGGCCATACTGAAGGGCGGACCGGGCGGAAAGTATCTGGTGCAACATTCGGCTGGATCGGGAAAAACGAATTCCATCGCGTGGACGGCGCACTTTCTGGCCGAGTTGCACGACGCGGAGAACCAGAAGGTATTCGACACCGTGCTGGTGGTATCGGACCGGAACGTCATCGACTCGCAACTCCAGGAGGCGCTCTTTGATTTTCAGCGGCAGACGGGAGTGGTGGCCACGATCAAAGGAAACGAAGGCAGCAAGAGCGGGGAACTGGCGGCGGCACTTTCCGGCGACAAGAAGATCGTGGTGTGCACGATTCAGACTTTTCCGTTTGCGATCGAGGAAGTGCGAAAGCTGGCCGCGACGAAGGGCAAACGCTTTGCGGTGATCGCCGATGAGGCGCACAGTTCGCAGACGGGCGAAGCGGCGGCCAAATTGAAGGCAGTGCTGAGTGCGGAAGAACTGGCGGAGTTGGCGGACGGGGGCGAGGTGAGCACGGAAGATATCCTGGCGGCGCAGATGGCGGCGCGGGCGAATGATAAGGGCGTCACTTACGTGGCGTTCACGGCGACGCCGAAGACGAAGACGATGGAGATTTTTGGGACGCGGCCCGACCCGACGAAGGCGTCCGGCCCGGGTAACCTGCCGGCGCCGTTCCATGTTTATTCCATGCGCCAGGCGATCGAGGAGAAGTTCATCCTCGACGTGCTGAAAAACTACACGCCCTACAAGCTGGCGTTCAAACTGGCGCACCACGGCAAGGAGTACGATGAAAAAGCGGTGGAGCGGAGTGCGGCGATGAAGGGCATCATGGGCTGGGTGCGGCTGCACCCGTACAACATCGCGCAGAAGGTGCAGATCGTCGTGGAGCACTTCCGCACGCATGTGGCCCCGCTGCTGAACGGCAAAGCCAAGGCGATGGTGGTGGTGGGAAGCCGCGTGGAAGCGGTGCGCTGGAAGCTGGCGATTGAGAAATACATCGTGGATCGCGGCTACAAGATCGGCGCACTCGTGGCGTTTTCGGGAGAGGTGTCGGACGCGGAGTCGGGCCCGGATGGATTTACCGAAAACAGCCAGGCGTTGAACCCGAATTTGAAAGGGCGGGATATCCGGGAGGCGTTCAAAGGGGATGAATTTCAAATCCTGCTCGTGGCGAACAAGTTTCAGACGGGCTTTGATCAACCGCTGTTATGCGGGATGTATGTAGATAGAAGGCTGGCGGGCATTCAGGCGGTGCAGACGCTGTCGCGGCTGAACCGCGCATACCCGGGCAAGGACACGACGTATGTCCTGGATTTCGTGAACGACACGGAGGAAGTGCTCGCGGCGTTCAAGACGTACCACACCACGGCAGAACTCTCGGCGACGACGGACCCGAATTTGGTCTACAACCTGCGCGCGAAACTCGATGCGGCGGGGCACTACGATGATTTCGAGGTGGACCGCGTGGTGGCGGTGGAATTGAAGCCGGGGGCGAAGCAGAGCGACTTGCTGGCGGCGATTACGCCGGTGCAGGATCGTCTGATGAAGCGTTACAAGGCGGCGCAAGAGGCGCTGAAAGTGGCGAAGGAGGCGGAGAACGAGGCAGCGATTGAATCGGCGCAAAATGAATTGAACGCGCTGATCCTGTTCAAGGGAGACATGGGAGCTTTCATCCGGCTCTACACGTTCCTTTCGCAGATCTTCGATTACGGGAATACGGACATCGAGAAGCGGGCGATCTTTTACAAATGCCTGTTGCCGCTGCTCGAGTTTGGCCGGGAACGCGAAGGGATCGATCTTTCGAAGATCGTGCTCACGCATCACAACTTGAAGAACCTGGGAAAGCGGGCGATGCCGCTCAGCAAAGGCGAAACGCCGAAGCTGGAGCCGATCACCGAGGCCGGGAGCGGCAGTGTGCAGGAAAGGGAGAAGGCGTTGTTGAACGAGATCATCGAAAAGGTGAACGACCTGTTTGAGGGCGAACTGACGGACCAGGACAAGCTGGTCTACGTGAACAACGTGATTAAGGGGAAGCTGCTGGAGTCGGAAACACTGCGGCAGCAGGCGGCGAACAACACCAAGGAGCAGTTTGCGAATTCGCCAGACCTAAAGACGGAACTGCTCAATGCCATCATGGGGGCGCTCGATGCGCACACGGCGATGAGTACGCAGGCGTTGAACTCCCCGGCGATTCAGCACGGCCTCAAGGATATCCTGCTCAACAACGCCAGCCTGTGGGAAACGCTGCGGGCGCAAGAGAAGGCGGGAAAATAGACCGTCTTTTCAGAGCGGTCTACGGAAGGGACTGTTCACGCGCCCAATCTTTTGAGGACGCGAGGGCGCCATGATCAAGGAGAGTGGCGGCGCGAATGGTTTTGCTTTCCCAGGAGGAGTGGCTGTCGGAGCGGATCTCTTCTTCGTGGCAGAGGTTGCCGTTTTCGATGTGGGTGGTGCCTTGGAGGGCGCAGTGATGGCAGATACGCTCGATGGCGATGCGGTCGGCGGTGGCTTCGTCGATTTCGAAGTTCCATTCGCGTTCGATGGCCAGGATGATCTCGGCGAGGTCGAGGCTGTCGGCGCCGAGGTCTTCGACGATGCGGGGGTCGGTGTCGATTTCGCTCGGTTCAACGCCCCAGTTGTTCGCTGAGTTTGGCGAAAGTGGTCCGGGTGCTCATGCCCGATCGCGGGCATGTCAACGGCGATTCGGTCGAAACGCGGGGCGCTCACATTTTGCGGCCGATTACTTCGTGATCGGCGCGGGTGGAAACTCCGATTTGGCGGTTTTCTTAATGCGTTACGGAGGCGGGATTCCGAAGTCATCACTTCCAAAAGCGGCCAAGATGGAGAATCTCTTAAATTGTTTGTCCAAAAGTCACGGTCGGCAGGAAGACATATTACACCCTCGAGCATGCTCCGAGACCCAATGGCCCATTCTGAAAATCACGCGGACCCGCAGCAGCGGTTCCTTTCGCTGTTTCTGCGCAGTGAGCGGGAGATCTTTCGCTGCGTAGCGGCGCTGGTGCCGAATGTGGCGGACGCGGAGGACATTGTGCAACAAACGGGGCTCGCACTCTGGGAGAAATTTCATGCCTACGACCCAAGCCAGCCCTTCACGCCTTGGGCTTGCGGGTTTGCGTTGAACAAGACACGGCAATGGCTCGAACGACGCCAGCGCTGGCAGGCGTTGCTGGAAGGCGGACTGGCCGAGGAACTGGCGCAGCGCCGCGAGGAATTGCGGCCAGAGATGGATGCGCGCCTCAGGCATTTGGAAGGTTGCCTGGGAAAACTTCCCGAGGAGCAATTTACCCTGATCGAAGGGTACTACTACCGCCGGGACGAAATTGAGAACCTGGCGACAAATTCCGGCCGAACGGTAGCGGCCACCTACAAAATGCTGCAACGGGTACGCCTGGCTCTGCAGGCCTGCATCGAGAACGCGGGGCGGCCGGAGGGCGCCACGTCATGAACCTGGGCTTTCCCTCTCCAGAATTCGACGAGGCAGTGGCGGCCGTGTGCCATGGCTCCGTTTCGGAGGAGCAAGCGCGGGCGTTGAACGAACTGCTGCGCAGCCATGCCGCGGCGCGCGACGAATATATCGTGCGCGTCGAATTGCATGTCCGGCTGGCCTCGGATTCGGACCTGTTCGCCGTCATGACATCGCAGTCGGGAGGGGACTCGCGGCCTGGGTCGTTCCGCGAATCCCCGCGAAAGGTTGGCCCCCTACGACCGCCGCGGCATCGGCGGAGACGAGTGCTCGGTTGGGCGATGGCCCTGGCCGCGTGCGGGGCGTTGCTGGCCGGCGGATGGTGGGGATGGCGCGGGTCGCCACCCACCCGGGACAATCAGAATTTGCAGGACGAACGCAAGGGTGCGACCAGCAAGGCGGTCGCGATGCTGAATCGGCTCGTGGACGCACAGTGGAGTTCCCGCGACGAAGCACCGCTACTTGGGGCACCACTGGATCCAGGCTGGCTTCGGCTCAAATCAGGTTTGGCCCAGGTGGTCTTTTACAGCGGGGCGCGGGTGCTAATCGAGGGACCGGCGGAATTTCAGATCATTTCCTCCAACGATGCGTCGCTCCGAGATGGCAAACTCACGGCGGAAGTTCCGCCGCAAGCGCGGGGGTTTCGCATTGCGACGCCACAAATGGACGTGACCGATCTGGGCACGGCCTTCGGACTTGACGTCAACGAGGGCGCGACCGAACTCCACGTCTTCAAGGGCGAGGTGGAATTCCTGCCCGCCGGCGGCGCCGCGAAGAAAAGTTTGCGTGAAGGCGCCGGCGCGGTGGCGGAGGCCGCGCGCGCGCCGCGGTTGATTGCCGCGAACCCCATGCGATTCACGTCGCTGTTTGAATTGCAGGATAAATCGGCCGCCGCGGAGACGTCGCAACTGGAGAAATGGCGCGCCGCCAGCCGCCGGCTGAATGCCGATCCGTCCCTGCTGGTCCATTTCGACTTCGAGCATTCCGCGTCCTCGGACTGGCGGCTGCGCAATGCGAGTGGACCAAATCCCGCGGGAGCGGATGGGACGATCGTCGGCTGCCAGTGGGTGGAAGGCCGCTGGCCCGCCAAGCCCGCGCTGGAGTTTCGCAGTGTGAGCGACCGCGTTCGCTTCAGCGTTCCGGGGGAGTATCCATCCCTCACGCTGGCGGCGTGGGTGCGGGTCCACGGGCTCGATCGACAATTCAATTCCCTTTTCATGTGCGATGGCTTCGACGCGGGTACCCTGCACTGGCTCATTCGCGGAGACGGCGTGCTGGGCTTGACGGTGATTGGCGCGAACCCGGGCAACCATCAAATTGTCGCCAGCCGTCCCGTGCTGGGGCTGGATCAGTTTGGCCAGTGGCTGCACCTGGCGGTGGTGCTCGATGGAAACACGAAGCAGGTGACGCATTATGTGAATGGCCGGCGAGTGAGCGAGAAGGCGCTAAAAATCCAACCCCCATTTCGCATCGGCACGACCGAGCTGGGGAACTGGAATGCTCGTGGATTTCCCGACAACGACCCATTTATGATCCGGAATTTCAGCGGTGCGATGGACGAATTCTGCCTGTTCAGCCGGGCGTTGCCCGACCCCGAAATTAGCGCGCTCTATTCGAGCGATGAGCCGCCGCGCTAGTTGCGTCCGCCTCCCGACTCGAAGTCGAAAAAAGTTTTTACCGACAGCCGATTCCACCACCTACACCGACACCAGATGAAAACCAAATTATCCCTCCTCACGTTCGCCGTGATTATTTCCGGCAAGCTTTGCCCCGCCCAGGAGAGTCCACCGGCCGATGACTGGAAACCGGCCCCGACCAACCAATACGGCAAACAATACCCGCAGGTGAATTCGGAAGGCCGCGTCAAATTCCGCATTGTTGCGCCCCAGGCCCAGAGCGTGGGAGTGAGTTTCAGGGATAGCAGCGCTTTTACCAAGGGGGAGGACGGGGCCTGGATCGGCTACACGCGGCCCCTGGATCAAGGCTTCCACTATTACACGATCAAGATCGATGGGGCGGAAGTTCCCGATCCCAACAGCAGGTACTTTTTCGGAGCCAATCGATGGGGCAGCGGAGTCGAAGTGCCGGCCAAGGATCAGGATTTTTACGCGCTCAAGAACGTGCCGCACGGGCAACTGCGGGAGATTCATTTCTTCTCGAAGAGCACCGACACCGTGCGCCACGCTTTTGTCTATACTCCTCCGGGGTATGATCAGGATCTGCAGAAGCGCTACCCGGTCCTTTATCTGCAGCACGGTTGGGGCGAAAACGAATACGGCTGGGGAGTGCAAGGGTGTGCTCCGTTGATCATGGATAACCTCATCGCCGAGGGGAAAACCAAGCCCTTCCTCATCGTGATGACCTACGGCATGACCAATGACACCCAGCCCGGCGGTATCCGAAATTTTGATATCAAGGCCTTTGAGACCGTCCTTGTGGACGAGTTGATTCCCTACACCGATGCCAACTTCCGCACGCTGGCGGATCAGCCGAATCGCGCCATGGCTGGACTCTCCATGGGCGGGATGGAAACGAAAACCATTACCCTGAAGCATCTCGATAAGTTCTCACACATCGGCCTCTTCAGCGGCGGCAGCATCAGCCCCACTGACATCTCGGATCTGCCGGCGTTTAAGAACGCGAATAAGCTCGTTTTCGTCAGCTACGGCAGTCGTGAAGTGGGCGGAAATGCTCCCCGACGCGGTGGTGATCCAAAGGCGAGCGTCGATGCCCTCAAAGAAGCCGGGATTAACAGTCACTACTACCTCTCACCGGACACGGCGCACGAATGGCAGACGTGGCGGCGCAGTCTGCACGAGTTTGCCCCGTTGATTTTCAACGCATCCACCGCCGCCCCGCGCGAAGCGACCGCGGCGGCACCCGATGCGGCGCGTGATCCGGCACGGCCCAACCTGGCAAATCCCGAGGCCGCCGGTGCGCGCGCAGGTCGCCGCGGCTTTGGCGGTCCCATTACCCTTGGCCCGGATGACAAACGCGCCGTGCCCGACGAGCCCGCCGGCTTTGACAAAAGGCGCGACGACATTCCTCACGGCAAACTGGAGATGGTCGAGTACGACTCCAAGTCCGTCGGCAATAAACGGAAAGCCAACGTCTACACGCCGCCCGGTTATTCGTCTGACCAGAAGTACCCCGTCCTCTATCTCCTGCACGGTATCGGTGGAGACGAGCGTGAGTGGGCGAACGGTGGTCATCCCGAGATCATCCTGGATAATCTCATTGCCGACAAAAAGGCGGAGCCCATGATCATCGTCATGCCCAATGGCCGGGCCCAAGCCGACGATCGCCCCGGCCCAAATGCCATGGGCACCGCTCCGGCTTTTGGCAAATTCGACAAAGACCTGCTGGGCGATCTCATCCCTTTCATTCAGTCGAAATACTCGGTGAAGACCGATCGCGAGAGCCGGGCCTTGGCTGGCTTGTCGATGGGCGGCGGTCAGTCCTTAAACTTCGGCCTCGGGAATCCGGATACCTTTGCGTGGGTGGGCGGATTCTCCTCCGCGCCGAATACCAAGCCCGCTGCCGAGCTGGTGCCGGACGCCGCCGCCGCCACCAAGCAGTTGAAACTCCTCTGGATTTCCGCCGGGAACAAAGACGGGCTCATCAGGATCAGCCAGGGTGTGCATACTTACTTGAAGGAGAAGAATGTGCCGCACATCTGGCACGTCGATGATCACGCCCACGATTTTCAGCATTGGAAAAAGGCGCTCTTCAACTTTGCCCAGCGCATCTTCAAACCCTCCACAAACTAACTTGGAAACCCGACCAACTTGTCGGAACGGCGAGGCATCAACCCATACCGGACCTTTGCAGGTCACCATTCACATCTTATGAGATTCTTGAAGCAAGTTTTGGCTCTATTGACCGGAGGCCTAATGGCCCTGAACACGTTAGCCGCGGACGGTCCGGCTCATCCGCTCCATATCCTCTATCTCGGCTCGGTCAGCACCGGTGGTGGCGGCGGATTTGGCGCCCAAGGCGGGCCAGGCGGACGTTCGAACTACGCTTATCTGCCCGGTCAGACGCTGGCGCCCGAGGCGATCTATTTTGATTACCGCGCCGATGTCTCCAATCTCACGGACGCGTATTTGAAGCACTTTGACGCGGTGGTGCAGGTGATGCCGGATCCCGAGGTCGGGACAGCGCAGCAAACGTTGCTCGAGAACTTCAAGGCGGCAGGCCATGGGTGGATCCAGTTCACCGATGGCAAACGGCCGGAGGAAACAGATCTCCGGAAGGCAGTTCTCGATGGCGTTGGCAAAAATGCCAAATCAGCTTGGGAAGCGTATGTCGCGTCCCGGCCTCCATTGCAGCGCCTGCCGGGCGAGGTGCCAAATTACGAGCGTCGCCCCGAACCGGTCAAATTGCAGGCGCCGCTCAGTCCGCAGGACAGCATGCGCTACACGCAGGTGCCGGCAGATTTCGATCTGCAGCTCTTTGCCGCCGAACCCGATGTCGTAAAACCTATCTATATGGCGTGGGATGAGCGAGGACGCGCCTGGGTGGTCGAAGCGCGTGACTATCCCCACGGTCTGGTCGCGGACAGCAAACCGGGCCAGGCGGACATCAAGATTTGCGCGGACACCGATGGCGACGGCAGGGCCGACAAGTTCACCATCTTTGCTGACGGATTGAATCTTGCGACGGCGCTGGTGTTCGTCAACGGAGGCATCATCGTGTCGGAAGCGCGCCAGATGCTCTTCTTGAAGGACACCGATGGGGACGACAAGGCTGATGTCCGCCAGGTGCTGCTCCCGGGCTGGGGGATCGGCGACACCCACGCGATGCAGAGCTGTCTCGCCCGAGGCTTTGATAACTGGCTTTACGGTGCTGTGGGTTATTCCAATTTTCGGGGCAAGGTCGGTGGCAAAGATCTCCAGTTCGGCCAGGGCATCTTTCGTTTCAAGGCAGACGGGTCTGCCATGGAATTTCTCTACCAGTTCAACAATAACACCTGGGGTTTCGGCCAGAACGCCGATGGAGACATCTTCGGATCTACCGCCAACGGCAACCCGACCTTCTATGGCTATCTGCCCGCCCATATCCTGAACCCAACCCAACTCAACGCTGGAGGCCGGCGCAGAGGGTTTCGGAACCCCGATTCTGCTGACGCCAACGCAGACGCGACCCAGGTCCGTCGCATCCCGTCGGCACGCTCGATGGCCGGGGGCATGCGCATGCATCCCAATACCCCAAACGTCCGCATGGTGGATAACTTTGGCGGCTACACGGCGGCGGCGGGGCACGCCTTCATGGTGAGCGACGCGCTTCCCCCGCGTCTCCAGGGCAAGGCGTTGGTGACGGAACCGACCGCGAAGCTCATTGGGATCATCAACATTGAACGGGATGGCGGTGGCTACAAAGCAATTGATGGATTCAATCTTCTCGCCAGCACGGATGAATGGATGTCGCCCATCTTTGCCGACGTCGGTCCGGACGGCGCCGTCTGGGTCATTGATTTCTACAGCTTCATTATTCAGCACAATCCGACGCCGAATGTCCGGGTGGCGGGCATCGAGGCCACCACCGGTCAAGGTGGAGCCTATGTGACTCCGAACAACCTGCGCGACCAAGTCCACGGTCGCATCTACCGCGTCGTGTGGAAGGACAGTCCCAAAAGCTCCATCCGTTCGCTCGCCGGGGCGAAGCCCGCTGAACTCGTTCCGGCGCTCGACAGCGGCAACCAGTTCTGGAGCCTCACGGCCCAGCGCCTGATCGTGGACCATCAATTGACCGATGCCGCTCCGGCGCTGAAAAAGCGCGTGACTTCCGGCGCCGGCGGCAAAGGTGCGATCCACGCTCTCTGGGCGCTCCAGGGAATCGGCGCGCTGGACAAAGATACGCATCAGAAGGCTCTCCTCGACAAGGATCCCTCGCTCCGCCGCAACGCGATCCGCGCTCTGCCGGCGAACGAGGATGGGCGCCAGTTGTTCTTCAGCAGTTCCGTGATTCAAGATCCGGATTTGCTGACACGCGAAGTGGCTTTTGTGAAACTTGCCGAGTTCCCGACGATCCCGGAAATCCAGACCGTCGTCGCGCAGCTCCCGCGCATCCCTGCCAATTCCAGCGACAGCTACTTGAATGACGCCATGACCCTGCTGGGGCGTATCCACAAGGTCTCCGGCGTCGGTGAAAACGAAGTGAAGGTGGCGGCGGGCGATTCCAAGCGCGGCGAGAATTTGTTCTTTAACAGTCCGACCGCTGCCTGCGGGGCCTGCCATACGGTTGGCGGCAAGGGCGGCGCCATCGGCCCCATCCTTGATGGAATCGCTGTCCGCAGCGACAAGGATTACATCGTCCAGAGCCTCATGGAGCCCAACGCCAAACTGGCCAAGGGATTTGAAAACCTAGGCGTTTCTCCCATGCCGCCCGTGGGTGTGCTGCTGAAGGAGCAGGAGCTGGCGGACATTCTGGCGTTTCTCCAAACGCTAACCACACCCCCGAAAGATGGTGTGACGGTCCCCGTGCAAGCACCCAACCCATCCAAGTAAAACATGTCAGAATTCTTTACCATGCTGGTCCCGCGCAAATCTGGACGGAGACAGTTTGCCAAAGCATTCTTGGCCAGCATCGGGCTCTTGGCCTCGGCAGCGCTCGTGGCACCACATGCTCGGGCGGCGGACGCGATGAAACCCGACGCGGACGGTTACATCCGCGACTGGGTCATGCTGGCCCCGATCCCTCTGCCCGAGGGGCGACAGGCCGGAGATTTGACCATTGAGGAACAGGTGAAGAACGAGGCCGCCCTTCAACCCAAGGCCGGCGACACGGTCAAAATTAATGGGAAAGAACTGACCTGGCAGAACATCACCGCCTCCACCAAATATTTCGACTTCAATGCCATTTTGAAAAGCGTCAACGACCACGCGGCTGGTTACATGGTCACCTACATCGAGTGTGACCGGGAAATGAGCGATCTCACCATGGCGCTGGGCAGTAATGATCAGGCACGCCTCTACTTGAATGGAAAAGATATTTACGCTTTTCAGGACGCGCGGACTCTGGAACTCGATGCAGACAAGGGGAAGGTCCGCTTAAAGAAGGGCGTCAACGTCGTCGTTTTCAAGGTGATCAACGAACAGAACAGTTGGCAGGGTTCCATGCGCTTTCTGGATAAAACGGGCGCCCCGGTGACGGATCTGAAAATCAAACTGTCGCCTTGAGCGCCTGCCAGTCCGACAGGTCAACCCTTGGCAATTTCGCAACGACATGCGGGGCAATCCGCGAATCCAATAACTCCCAGTAGAATGAAAACCTCAGATTCAACTCACAACCTCCGAGCCGTCCTGATTCTAACGCTGCTGCTGGCGGTTGCCTCAACGGCCAGATCAGCCGAAACCGTGGTTACCCTGAAGGATACCTTTAAGGATTACTTCATGGTCGGTACGGCGATCAATCGTAGCATCGCGACCGGCACGGCCGGCTTTCGCCGGACCGTGGAAGAGGTCCACAAGGACGTTGCCCTCGTCAAGGAACAGTTCAACCAGATCACGGCGGAGAATGAGATGAAATGGATGAGTGTCCATCCGCGGGCGGGAAAAGACGGTTACGATTGGGCCGCAGCCGATGCGTTCGTGGAGTTCGGCACGAAAAACCACATGGAGATGGCGGGCCATACCTTGGTCTGGCATAGCCAAACTCCCAACTGGGTGTTTGCAGGAACTCATTTGCCGCCAGGAGCCAACCCCGAGTCCAAACCCGCAGGTGAAGAAAACAAGGCGGCTGCAGATCCAACCGCTCCTACGCCACCCAACGCATCGGCCGGACGTGGCCCTAACGGAAGAGGCTTTGGTGGCTCTCGCCCGTTCAATCTCGATGGGCCTCGCGCCTCCCGTGAAGAATTGCTCGAAAGAATGCGCGAGCACATCCACGCCGTCATGGGCCGGTACAAAGGCAGGATCAAGGTATGGGACGTCGTGAACGAGGCCATCTCGGATGGCGGGCCGGACCTGTTGCGGAAGTCTCCGTGGTCCGTGATCATCGGACCGGATTTCATCGAGTATGCCTTTCAATACGCTCACGAGGCCGATCCTGACGCCATCCTCCGCTACAACGATTACGGATTGGAGAACCCGGAGAAACGCAAAAAGCTCATCACGCTGATCAAGCAGCTTCAGGAAAAGAAAGTGCCCGTGATGGCCATCGGCTCCCAAGCTCATCTCAATGTTTCCATCAGCTTCGAGACCATGGATCAGAGCTTGGCCGAAATTAAAACACTCGGCATGCCCATTCACATCACCGAACTGGACGTAAATGGAGCCGTGGGGGGGCAGCGGGGAACCGGCGCTGAGATCGGAGCCAACGCCACCGAAGGCGGTCTCGTCGTCGAGGCTGACAAGAAGCTCGCCGACGCTTACGCCAATACCTTTCGAGCTTTCCTGAAACACCGCGATGCCGTGAAACTAGTCACCTTCTGGGGTGTCAACGATGCCAACTCCTGGCGCAGCCGCGGCAAACCTCTGCTCTTCGATGGCGATAATAGACGAAAGCCCGCCTTCGATGCCGTGGTCAAATTGCCCATGGCGTCAAAGGCTCCGTGAGTGCCAATCGGTTGGTGGGCACCGATTCAACTGTTCGTGTCATCTTCTTCAAAGCGGAGTGAGATAGCGGTGATTGTGATGCCGCGTAGTCGTGGGCTCGCATGGGCCGCGGGCTTTGAGCCGCAATAAGACGATGAAGCCAAGGAGGACGCAACCGATCACTGTCCGATACCGAACAGCGGAACGCGTCGAGGCCGGATTCCAGATCGGTGCGCTCGATAGGGCTGTACATAAGACGAATCGGTACTCGCGCGTTCGTCCCCCTTTATTTAGACGCCCGCAACCGAACGCCAACTCACCGGCGCCCATTTGCGTCCGATCCCGCTTGCCATAGTTCCGCTGGCTCGCTACACGCATCGGAAAAGGGTCCTAGGCGACGCTGCCTCGGAGGTCATTGGAATGGTCGGGCCACCATTCTTCAACTGCAGCGTCTTTCAAGTGCGCCCATCTGGCTTGCATTTCGGTGGATGCTGTCACTCCGAAAACAAATCGATGATTCAGAACATACTCGAGCTCTTGGGCGGGCTCATCCTGATTGTGAAGGGCGGCGACTGGTTCGTGAGCGCGGCCGTGCGCATGGCCGAGTTTCTCCGAATGCCAAGGGCTGTGGTGGGCTCAACGCTCGTCAGTTTGGCAACGACAACGCCGGAACTGGTGGTATCGCTCATGGCTGGAGCCAGAGGCGAACCCGGTTTGGCGGTGGGAAATGCGGTCGGATCGTGCATTTGCAATATCGGGCTGATCCTGGGGACCATGGCCACATTGCGGGCGATCACCTTGAATCCCGCGGCGCTGGTAAGAGCGTTTAGTGTGATGATGAGTGCCGCTGTGGCGCTTTTCGTCCTGACCCTGGATCTTTGTTTGGGCCGCACGACCGGGATTTTTCTCATCGTGGCCGGGGCGATGTATTTCGCGTGGGATTTCGTCAGCCATCTGCGGGCTCGCAGGCCCGCGGATGCCGCCGGAGGGGCCGCCCTGGAAGCCGCGGTGGAACGACGTTTCCTCTGGCTTCATTCCCGCATAGGCACGATCTGCCAATTCATTGGCTCGGCGGGGGTCGTCATTATTGGCAGCAAGCTACTCGTCGATGGTTCCGTCGCGGCAGCGGCCGAACTCGGCATTCCTTCTTTGGTCATCGGGTTGACGGTCGTGGCGATCGGCACATCCCTCCCGGAGTTCATCACCGCCATCACCTCTTCACGGAAAGCAGTGTCTGATCTCGCGGTGGGAAACGTGCTCGGCGCGAATATCGCCAATCTCACGTTTATCACTGGGGCAGCGGCGCTCATGCAGGAAGTGCGTCTCGAACGTTCGACCCATTTCTTTCATTTCCCGGTGATGCTGGCTCTGATGGGTCTCCTTTTTTGGCGACTGGCGCGCGACAAGCGCCTGAGCCGGCGCGACGGGGTGATTCTGATCGGCAGCTACGCAGCGTATATCATACTAGTCGTTCTAGTGACCGTGTTCTAAGAGTCGGGGGAAACCACGATGCAAAAGACTTGGCGGTGGACCATTACGGCAGCAGTTCTTATGGGCGCCATGTCTGGAGCGTGGCTGTTTGCGGAGATCCCGGCGACGGAGGCGACGCCATTCCCCCGGCAGGTGGACTCGTATGGAGATCGAAATCAGACCGACCTGGTAGAGATCCTGAAAAACCGGGCCGCCGTGGAACCATTTAACGTGGTCGCTACCGTCATCTTCTTCCTGGCCATCGTGCACACCTTTCTGGCGGCGAAGATCACGCGGATCGCGCATCGCTGGCGAGATGCGCACACGGCAAAAATTCGAGCGCGGTACGCCCCCGAAGAATCGGCAGGGGCCGGAGAAATTAAAGAGCCTGTGTCGTTCAAAGCGGAGGCCATGCATTTCCTTGGCGAAGTGGAGGTCATCTTCGGGATCTGGGTGGTGCCGTTGTTAATTGCCTTCACGATTTTCAAAGGTTGGCCGGCCGCTGAGAAATACGTCAGCCGTGGGGTTGTTTTCACGGAACCGATGTTCGTCGTGGTCATCATGTGCATCTCGGCAACACGGCCGGTGCTGCGGCTGGCGGAGCGCGGCTTGCAAGGCGTGGCGAATCTTGGCGGAGGCGGGCCGGGAGCGTGGTGGCTCGCGATCATGAGCCTCGGACCGTTGCTGGGCTCTTTGATCACGGAACCGGCGGCGATGACGATCTGCGCGCTGCTCCTGGCCCGGCAATTCTATGATTTGAATCCCAGCACGAAGTTCCGTTACGCCACGTTGGGGCTGCTTTTTGTCAACGTCTCCGTGGGAGGGACGCTCACCCATTTTGCCGCTCCACCCGTGCTCATGGTCGCGACGAAATGGGGGTGGGACACCCCGTACATGCTGATGCATTTTGGCTGGAAAGCGGCTTTGGGCATCGTGGTGGCAAATCTGATCTACTTCGCGGCGTATCGAGGGGAATTCGCCAAAATGTCACGCTCGGCCGACGCCGACGCGCAGCCGGAGACATGGAGCGACCGGACGGATGCCGCACCGCGCTGGGTCACAATCGTGCATCTGCTCTTTCTCGGCTGGACGGTATTTACCGCCCACTATCCCGCGCTCTTCATCGGCGGTTTTATGTTCTTTCTCGCATTCACGGCCGCGACGGAGCACCACCAGAATCCGCTGAGCCTGCGACCGGCGCTGCTGGTTGGCTTTTTCCTAGGAGGCCTGGTGATCCATGGCGGTTTGCAGGCATGGTGGATCGGACCGACGCTGGGGCGGCTCTCCGAGACACGGTTCTCACGGCCTTCAACGATAATGCGGCGATTACCTATTTGGCGACGCTGGCCCCGCACTTTACCGATGGGTTGAAGTACGCAGTGGTTGCTGGGGCGGTCACGGGCGGAGGTCTAACCGTGATCGCCAACGCGCCGAATCCTGCGGGGCAATCGATCCTTTCCGGGTATTTCCGTGACGGGGTTTCTCCGCTGGGTCTGGCGCTCGGGGCGCTAGCTCCAACGGTGATCGTTGGACTCTTCTTCTTTTTCCTTTGAAACAGCCCGATGAGTCCAGATTGACCCAGGACTATTTTGGCTGGGACGGGCTTAGTTTTCAATCGGAACAGCACGGCAAGGGCGGCGTGGTTGAGAGTGGCAGGCCGAATAGTTTGCATCTCCCAGGAGGAATGGCCGCCGGCGCGATCTTCTTCGCGGCAGAGGTTGCCGTCCTTGATGTGCGTGGCGCCTTGCAGGTCGCAGTGGTGGCGGATGCGTTCGATGGCGATGCGGTCGGCCTCCTCGGCGGTGATCGTGGAACGGCGCCGCTCCATGATTTCGACGGGGACCATGTTCACAGGCAGAGATAGTTGATGTGGTCCACCACTTCACCGACGGTCGCCACGGCCTCGGCGGTGGCTTCGTCGATCTCCAAGTTCCATTCGCGCTCGATGGCGAGAATGATTTCGGCGATGTCGAGACTGTCGGCGCCGAGGTCTTCGACGATGCGAGAGTCATCGCTGATCTCCGTGGGTTCGACGCCGAGTTGTTCGATGAGGATGTCGCTCAGTTTTTCAAAGGTGGGCCGTGTGCTCATGCCCATTTTCGGGCATGTCAACGTGGACAAGCCGGCGATCAGCACCTTGCGTGTTGCCAAGCGGAAAGGCGGATTGCAGGGTTCGGCCGATGAATATGCTCGCGATGACCCGCATACCCGTGCCCCAAGCTGATTCTTTCCAAGGTTTGCTGAGGAACCGATGGGCGGGAGTCCTGATGGTCGTATGGTGCTTCATCGGAAGCTTGGGAAGGGCTGAGGCGCAGACTCCCAAGCCCGGCGCCGTGATTCGGGATGAACTGCGAAAAGGAGGCTTGGTGATCTATCTCCGCCACGCGCATGCGGACCAAGGGGAAGATCAAATTTCCGACCCGACCTATTGGAAAGATTGTGCGAAGCAGCGGATGCTGAGCCCTGAGGGTAGAGCCACGGCCCATAAAATTGGCCTCATGGTCAAGGGGCTGCAGATTCCGGTCGGCAAGGTGTACTCCGGAGAGCTTTGCCGTGCCAAGCAAACGGCCGAGTTGCTCGAACTGGGGCCAGTGGAAACGACCTCTGAACTCAACGATTACAACACATGGAAGGCCCAAGGGAACGACCCGCAAAAACTCGTGGCGGCTTATCAGCACCGACTGGGAGCCATGCCTCCGGCCGGGACAAACACGGTGCTCGTTTCGCACACGCAACGGGCAGGATTCTGCGCGCATCCGGCCTTGGATCTCATCGAGATGGGATCAGTCGCGATCTTTCGGCCCAAAGCGGATGGCAGTTTCGAATTGCTGGCGACCCTGAGGAGCAGTGATTGGGAATTGCTAGGGTTTGCCGAGCTACCGAGTTCGAGCCACGCGACGGCACCTGCGCCGGGTGGACCCGCGCCATACAGCATGAAGTTTATGGGACCCGAGGCAAAGAAGTAGGCGGATCTCCACCAACTCGCGAAAGACATTACTTGCCAGACTTCCCTTCCCGCTTGGGCTCTGAGCCGATCGAGCGCCGCAGGGTGAATTGCGCCTTGTCGTATTCGGCCACGGCTCCGAAGTAGTCACGGCGGGCACGGGTGAGATCCTGTTCGGATTGGATCGTCTCGGCGACGACGCCGACCCCGAATTCCTTGCGGTCTTTGGAAAGTTCGAGCGTTTTTTGTCCCGAGGTCAACGCACGCCGGGCCATGGCCATCTGTTCGCGGAGCGAACGGACGCGCGTGTAGCTATCGACCACCTGCCGGACGATTTCATCCCGCAATTTCTCCCCTTCCAAAACGGCGGATCGCAAGCGGGACTCGTTGGCCTCAATGCGGCCACGATCAAACAAACCTCCAGGTCCAATCCGCCAAGAGAGGCCAAGGCCGTAGTCCGATGTTTCGCCGAAATTGGATATTTCGTTGCCTCGACCACCGGCCAATCCGCCGTAGGAATACTGGCCCACCACGGAGGGAACGAGGGGCGCATACTTGGCCCCATCGCGAGCCTGCCGAGCGGCCTCGCGCTGGGCTTCGCTCATGCGGAGTTCGGGACGTTGAGCAAGCGCGCGCTGGACAAAGCGGTCCAGCGGAGCGGCGGCCGATTCAATCTCAAGCGGGAGCGGCGAAGTTTCCGCCGGAACGAGTTCAATCGCGGGATCGAGGTGAAGGATTTGCGCGAGACGGGCCGCTGCGATCCGACGCGTTTCACGCGCCTGTTGCTCCGCGAGCCGATTGGCTTCGAGTTGCGTCTCGATGCGGTAGGCGTCTCCCGCGAAGCCAATGCCGGCCTCCACCGCCCTCTTCACCTGGGTGCCGTAATCCTGCGTGATGCGAACCGATTCTGCTGAGACATCGACATTGGCGTGCGCACGAACAAGATCAAAATAGGCGAGCGCCGCCGCGTGCACGGAATCCTGCCGCTGGGCCTCGCTAGCGTGAGTGGCGGCCTTGACGAGTTGCCGGGCCGCCAGATTTCGGTAATAGGCTTCTCCGAGGTCCACCTGCGCCTTAATGGCGGCGCCGAGATCCAGGGCTGACTTTTCGGCATCGATGACGAGGCCGTCGACCGTTTGAATGTTCTCTTGATGCCCGCGCCAGCCCGCGCCAACGGTTAGCCACGGGAAAAACTGCTGCCGGGCGAGCCGATGCTCCGCCTCGGCGAGGGCCACTTTTTCGCCAGCCAGTTTGACGTCGAGATTCTGGGCACCAGCAAGCCGAAGGGCGGAGGCGAGGTTAATGGCTTGGGGGCCGGATGGACGGGTGGGCCGGACCGGTTCTCCACCGTGGAGCGGCAGACTGAGAAGGAGAAGGGCACAGAGGCTCGTTCGAGTGTTCATGGGGTAGCTTTCACAGTAACGGCCTGGCCGTCGGTCAAAACGGTTTTCCCAACCAACAAAACCTGGTCCTGTTCCGTGGCGCCACTGGCGATCTCCACGTTGACGCCGTCATTAAAACCGAGTTTGACCGGGGTCTTCTTCGCTTTGCCGTTCACGGAGACAAAGACAAAAGCGTTCGTCTTTTCCATCACGAGGGCCTCGATCGGAATGAGTAGCGCGCCCGTGTGCTTTTCCACGCCAATCTTGACGCTGGCGTACATCCCCGGCCGCAAGGAGAGAGTGGGGTTCGGAAGTTCGGCCTCCACGAGCATGGTGCGCGTGGCTTCATCGAGGGCGTATCCGATTCGACTAATCTGGGTGTCGAAAACTTTGCCACTCAAGCCTTCGACCGAAAACTTCACGGGCTTCCCTTTCTCGACCAAAGAGGCTTCCAGTTCCGGGACCGGAACCTGGACGCGGACGATGGCAAAATCGGCAATGGTGATGATGGCGGCGTTTTGCACAGCCCCGCTCGTGGGAACGGGAATGAAGGCGCCAGGATCGACGAAGCGTTGGGTGACAATGCCGGCAAAGGGCGCCTGGATATGGCTGTATTTGAGCATCGTCGTCGTTTGTTCGAGGCGAGCCCGAGCGACTTTCAATTTACCCTCGGCCTCGCTGAGCGATTGGGGCGTGACGAGGTCCGGCGCCTTTTTCGCCGCGGAGTTCACCCGCGCGTGGTCGATCTCCGCGACCTTCACCTCGGCCTCGTATTTGGCGAGATCGGAAGCAAGTTCCGGCATCTCGATCTCGCCGAGCGGCTGGTCGGCTTTGACCGCATCGCCGCGATCCACGCTGAGCGATTTCAGGTAGCCGGGCACTTTGGCACAGAGCGTCACCTGTTGATTGGCGCGAAGAGTGCCGGGGAGCGTGACGTAACGGATAATGTCCCCCCGAGCGGGTTTGGCGGCTAAAAGCCCAGGAGGTTCCGCGGCGAACGCGGCGGAGCCCAAGGCAAGCAAAGTTCCGAAGAAAGAGATCGAGGACATAAGTAATCAGTCGTGGCCTACGGGTGAAACAAAATGACCGCTCAGGGAATCAGTGGGATCGATGGAACGGGACCGGGTGCTGGCGCGATTGCGGAGCAGGGCGAAGACCGCGGGCAGAATAAAGAGGGTGGCGATGGTGGACGCGGCCAATCCCCCAATCACGGCCCGACCCAAAGGCGCCGTTTGATCGCCGCCTTCGCCCAAGCCGAGCGCCATCGGAGCCATGCCGGCGATCATAGCACAACTAGTCATGAGAATCGGCCGCAATCGGCCGCGCGCTCCATCGAGGGCGGCCTCGCGGGCGGTGCAGCCTTCAAGGCGCCGGCGTTCAGCAAACGTAACGAGCAAGATGGCATTCGCGACGGCAACGCCGATGGCCATAATCGCTCCCATAAACGACTGAATGTTCAACGTGGTCTTGGTCAGCCAGAGAGAAAGCGCAACCCCGGCGACCACCGCCGGAGCGGTGGACACGACGATAAGGGACAGGCGGAGCGACTGAAAATTCGCGGCCAACATGAGAAAGATGGCGACGATGGCCAGCAACAGACCATTTCGCAATCCGCCAAGGAGGCTCTTCAGCGGCACAACCTGGCCCCGGAGATCCACCTTGGTCTTGGCCGGAGGCGCGCCAATCTCGCTCAAGGCCTTTTCCACTTCGCGGGTCACGTCTCCGAGAGCTGCGCCGTGGAGATTGGCCGTCACGGACACGACACGGGCCATATTGTATCGTTCATATTGGCCCACCGCGGTGCCGGGGGCGAGGCTGGCGAGATTTCGCAGGAGCACGCTCCGGCCGTCGCGGGCGGTGACCGGCACGTTCTTCACGTCTTCGAGCGTCTGCGTGAGGTTTTGGGGTATTTGGACCTGAAGACTGTAACTCACACCCGTCTTCGCATCGGCCCAGTAGTTGGGCACCGTGAAGCGGCTGGAGGTCGTGGCCGCGACCAAGGACCGTACGGCGTCGGAAACGCGAACTCCGAGAAGGCCGGCCCGTTCGCGATTGATGGCGACATCGACGGTGGGGAAGTCGAGTTCCTGGGCAATCTGCACATCCCGAAGACTGGGCAACTTTTTCAGGCGCTCAAAAATCTTCGCGGCGTGCTCGCGATTCACAACGAGATCGGGGCCGCTGACCGCCACTTCAATGGGGGTCGGAGAACCGAAGCTCATGACGCGGCTAACCAAATCGCTGGGCTCAAACGAAAACCGCACCGATGGCAACTCCGTGGCAAAGGCGGCCCGCAACCGCTCCTTGAGCGGTTCCAGGTGACCCACGGCGCCAGGTTTAAGTTGGACCGAGAGATGCGCCTCTTCCGGACCACCGTTCCAAAGATAGATGAGATTCACGGGGTAATTCGGGGCGTGAACGCCAACGAGGCCCATCGTTAAGGTGACGTTGTCGGGGCCAGCTTCACGTTTGATGATCTCGAGCACTTGCTTGGCGATGGTCTCGGTGTTTTCCACTTTCGTCCCGGCAGGAGCCCGCAAGCGCAACGCAAACTGCCCGGACTCCGCGGTCGGGAAAATCTCCGTGCCGAGGCGGCCGCCAACGAGCCAGATGATCACGCCACAAACGGCGAGATAGCTTGGGACGAGGAGCCATCGGGCAGCGACCAGGGGGCGAAGGAACCAAGCATAGAGCCGCTTAGAGCCCGCCATTTCCTCATGACCGTGGGTCACGGTCTTTCTTCCCAAAAGCCAAACGGTAAGAATCGGGACAAGCGTGCTGGAAAGCACGTAACTGGCGATCATGGAAAAAGCGACGGCGATGGCAAGGGGCACGAAGAGTGCCCGGGCCGCGCCGACCATGAAGAAGGCGGGGATAAAGACGGCGACAATACAAAGCATCGCCAGCAAGCGGGGCAGAGCCGTTTCGCGAATCGCATCGTAGGCGGCCCAGGCGACCGTTCGGCCGCGGGCGAGATGCGTGTGGATATTCTCGACGGCAACCGTGGATTCATCGACGAGGATGCCCACGGCGAGCGCGAGCCCGCCGAGTGTCATGAGGTTGATAGTTTGTCCGCTGACCCACATTGCGAAGACGGCCGCGAGGAGGGAAACGGGGATGTTGATGACGACAATAAAAACGCTGCGCCAATCGCGAAGGAACAGCAAAACCATCAGACCCGTCAGGATTGCGCCCAGCCCACCTTCCCGCAGCACATCGTGAATGGAGCGGAGAACAATCGGTGATTGATCGAATTCGTAGCTGACCTTGACGTCCTCGGGCACGGCCGCCTGGAACGCAGGCAGGTTGTCACGCACCAGTTGCACCACCGCGAGAGTGGAAGCGTCCGACCGTTTGGTCACGGGAATGTAAACGGTGCGCCGCCCATTCACGAGCGCGTAACTCGTCACCAAGTCGGCTCCGTCCTCCACCGTGGCCACGTCGCGCAAAAAAACCGAACCTTGCGCCGTGGTGCGGAGGGGAACGCCGGCGAGGTCCTGAATATTCTTCACCACGGCATTCGTGGGCACGATGGGATATTTGTCGCCGAGCTGCATGTTGCCCGAAGGACTGATGAAATTGGCCTGCGACATGGCCTGGACGATTTCATCCGGCGAAAGCCCGTAGGATCGCATGCGGTCGGGTTTGACGTTGATCAAAATCGTCCGTGCACTCCCTCCGAAAGGCGGCGGCGCCGAAACGCCGGGAAGGGTGGCGAAAAGCGGACGAACCTGGTTGAGCGCGGCGTCCTGCATCTGGGCGACCGTTCGGGCGGGGTTGTCGGTTGAGAAGACAAGATTCCCGACGGGCACGCTCCCCGCATCGAAGCGGGTGACGAAAGGTCCGGGAGTGCCGGGAGGCATAAAGGCCCGGGCGCGGTTCACGTAGGCGACCGTCTCCGACATGGCGGCGGCCATGTCCGTCCCGGGATGAAACTGGAGTTTCATAATCGACGCACCCTGAATTGACTTCGATTCGACGTGTTCGATCCCCGTGATGTAGAGGAAGTGATACTCGTAATAGAAGGTCAACCAACCCTCCATTTGCGCGGGGTCCATTCCGCCAAAGGGCTGGGCAACATAGATGGTTGGGATGCCAAGCGGCGGGAAGACATCACGCGGCATGCGCTGCACGGCAACACCTGCACAAAGGACCAGAGCAAGAATCAAAACGACGACCGTGAGCGGACGGCGGAGCGAAGCGTTGACGGGACTCATAGATTAGGGGCTGAGCCGAAGAACGATCGAAACGGCGGGCACTGGCGCTGCATGGGGAGGTGGGAGCCTTTTAGTGGTGGTGCTTTCCTTCTTCTTCAATGACTTCGTGGTGCAATTCGCGAACCTGTTCCCGGACGAGTTCCAACACCGTGCGTCCTTTTTTAGTAAGCCGATAGTCCCGGCGCGCCCGCTTTCCGCCAGCGGGGTCTGTTTTCCCCCGCAACCAACCGAGCCGCTCCATGCGCTGAAGCAACGGGTAAAGAGTACCCGGGCTGATATGGTGACCATGACGACGGAGTTCATCGAGCATCCACTGCCCATGCAGGGGTCCTTCTCCGGCGTGATGCAGGATATGCACTTTCCAAAAACTCAGAAGGATTTCTCGGTTGATTTCTCTCAAGGAAGGTCGTTTCTATTACGAGCATCGTAGTCGACGGACGACATAGTTTTCTCCGCCTGACGTCAACGCCTGTTTGAGTCTGCGGAACACTCTATCAAGATTGGCAAGCAAATGAAAACCTCCATCGAAAATCCCTCCCGATTATCTGCGGTGCGCATTCTGACGATCATCGTCATTTTCGCCGGCGGGTTGATGAGTTGGGAGCTTTGGGCACAAACGCCCGCGGGTTCCAACGCGACCGCGAACGCAGGAGAACGCGCAGAACTAGATGCCCTGAAAAAGGAGATTGAGATCCTGAAAGGGAAAACCCCGGATCAGTCTCACGTCATGAAGGACGTGGCGTATCACTTCACCAATCTCTGGTTTGCGGGGCAGAAGGAGAATTGGCCACTCGCAAAATTTTACTGCGACGAGACTCGGGCGCACCTGAAATGGGCGGTGCGCGTTATTCCAGTGCGGAAAATCAAGGGTGGTGAACTCGATCTTCGGCCGATGCTCGAGGGGATCGACCAGTCGTTTTTTGTGCCCCTCCAAAAAACCATCGACGCGAAGAATGTGGACGAATTCTCGAAGGCTTACCGCCAAACGCTGGACGGCTGCTATTCCTGCCATGCGGCGGCGGAGAAACCGTCTTTGCGACTTAAAATGCCGGAACAGCCAGAGGTTCAGATCATCGATTTCACCCCAGCGAAATAATCAACGGAAAGCGACTTCGAGGGATGCGCCCGTTGGATGGTATTCGCCAAATGCTCCGAAAGCGTTCTTCGGCTCCGGTACAGGGAGCGCGGAGGTTGGATGACGTATGAGTGGGACACGGAGGGCGCCGATTCAACCTTGCGTGTCGTCGCGCTCAAAGTTGAGCGAGAGCTGACCATCGTTGCGACGGTGCGTGGCGGTCGGCGTGCATCGGCCTTGTGATTTGAGGCGCAAGAAGACGTGCAGGCCGAGGAGGACGCAACGGATCACGGCGCGGCGGTGTCGAACTACGAACCGGAAGGGCGAAGAAAGGTAGCGAAGCATGGAGAGGCGGAGGTGGTGAGGGCAAGTGCGAGTGCCGGTGGACACGAGAGTCGAGTGACGGGTGGCGTAAGGCCAGGAGTCAGGAGTCAGGCCGCAGCCCAGACGCGGACGGGGAGGGCAAGGGCAAGAGCAATTGCGAGTCCAGAGAGCCGTTCTCTCCACAATGTCTGTAGGGCCAAGGTCCGATAGACGGGGCCGGAATGCATTCCCTAGCTTCTCCGATCGATGCGATTCTTTTCGAGGCGTGGTGTCCGCCCTCCGCGTTGCCGTGACTCGAGGAGACCACTCGCGACAGATTCCCCGGCCCACTGGCTGAGGGAAGCGCGCCGGGACCACCATGGGGGGTGGGGCCGCCCAGGTGGCAACCCGGCGCGCATCTGCGCCTGCTAACGAACAGCGACCATCTGGCCGAACGGGAAGTTTGTTCGGTCCGTGGAGGCCCATAGCACGGGGAAGTCCGGTTCGCGGGCGGGCATGGGGCCGCAGCCATCGGTGAGGTAGATGCAGGCGACGGGATCTTCGCCTTGGGCGGCGATATGGTCGAAAACGGGTGCGAAGGCAGTGCCTCCCCCACCCTTGGCTTCGAGACGGACGGTGTCGCCCGGAGTGAACTCCTGAGTGCCACGGACGGCGGCATCGCAATAGATGACTTCGATGGCTTCAGGTTGGCACTCGTCGAGGGCGGCCTGGATCTCGGCCTGGAATTCGGCGAGGATCGCGTCGGTGATGGAGCCGCTGGTATCCACGCCGATGGCGAGATGGCCCATGCGTTCGCTGTGGAGGGACGGCAAAATGCAAGTGCCGCGTGACGGGTGGCGGGCGGCGGATACGTAGCGGCGGTTGGGGCGGGTGAAGGAATAATCGTCGCGCGTGCGCTGGCGGATGAATTCGCGGAGGACTTCTCGCCACGGGACACGCGGGCTGAGCAGGTCGCCAATGAGTCGTTGAAGGCTGCCGGGGAGAGCGCCGGCCATCTTGGCGGCGGTCGCGGCCTGGGTGACGGCGATTTGCCATTGGGCTTCCAGCGGAAGGCCGGAGGGAGCGGGCTCCTCAGCCGGTGGAGCGGTGAATTCGCCGGGGCCGCAATCTTCATCGCCAGGAGTCTGGGGACAGGGAGCAGGGGTCAGATTGGCGGCGGCGGAAGGTGAAGGTTGCGGTGACCTTGAATTTGGCGGCTGCGGTGGCGGAGGTGCAGAGCCAGGCAGCCCGTTCGACTTGCTCGGGGACGGCGGCGGCGGCGCGGGATTGCCGGAGGACGATGAAGACCCCGACGGTGCGGGGTCGCTACCTTGATCCGGGGGCGGAGCAAGGCGTTGGTAGATTTCTTCGGTGCTGAGTTCGGCGAGGGTGGGATCATGGAGGCTGCTTTGGGGAAGTTCCCACGGTGGGATGAATCCGGGACGGCCGTTCGCCTTCTCGGTGAGCTGTCTTTGTTCCTCCACGTATTTGTGAAGGAGTCCGTTGACCGAGTAATCGGCGGCTCGATTCCAGCGGGCGTGATCGCGATCGCCCTCGCGCCACAGATGGCCTTGGGCGCAATGCGAAACCTCGTGGACGAGCACCCCGCGCAGTTCGGCGTCGGAGAGCTGGGTGGCGTAATCCGGCCGGTAGCGAATGTCTCGACCGTCCGTGGAAAACGTGCGGACGGATTCGTCCGGGATAAGCGGAAGGCGCATCAACAAGGAGCCGAAGAACGGCGACGCGAGAATCACGCGGAGGCGGGCTTTGAGGAGGCGGGAAGCGATGTCCTGCATTTAGCAAGGAGTCGGGAGTCAGGAAACGAGAGTCAGTTCGTCAGATGCTGGCCATTGGGAATGGCCCACGCGGTAAAGTCTTTCGATGAGGTGAGATCCGGGTGGAGGCGGGTGGCGCCGCGGACGAGGAGAACTTCGTGTTCTTTTGGGAGGCGCGCGGCGTAGGGGAAGATGGAATGGGCGTGAGCAGCGTCGAAGCGGCGCGTGAGTGCAGCCGTCACGGCGTAGAGCGCGGCGGGCTCAGTGGGCACGGGCGCGCGAGTGGGATCGAGCATAATTTGATCGATGTTTGGGAGGGAGCGGTAGATTTGAAGAAAGCCGAGCAGTTCCGCGGCGAAGCCCGCCCCCGCAGCACCGGTCAGCACTTCCAAGGCATGCGGAGGCAGGTTGCCATTCCAGTCGTTGAGCCAACGGCCGACCGCGGCGACGGTGCGCGGACATGGGCTGTTCGTCAGTTCCCGTGTGGGTTCGAATTTGTTGAGCAATTCGGGGCGGAAGCGGATGAAGCCGATGAGTTCGGCAGGCATGTTGCCCGGGCCGAGGGCCCAAGTGCACCAATCGTCGAGGTCGGACTGTAGTTCCACGATGCAATCCCAACGGGATTTGACGGGCTCGAGGATGGAGTGGACGCCGGCACGATGTGATGTGTCGTTGGTCGCGCCGACGAAGACCACATGATCGCTGATGCGGTGTCCGTTTACGCGGCGGGCGAGGATGAGCTGCATGAGCGCGGCTTGCACGCCGTGCGGAGCCTGGCCGATGTCGTCGAGGAAACAGACGGTCAGCTTTGATGCTTTGATCAGCGCGTTGAGATCTCCGAAGGGCAGAAAATGCGCCTCGGTGCCCGCGGCGTTCACGGCGGGCATGCCTTTGTAGTCGGTCGGATCAGAAACGGCCGGATGGGAGAGCAGGAGATCCGCATTGATGGCGCGGGCGGCGGATTCCACGAGGTCGGATTTGCCGACGCCGGGCGGTCCTTTGATGAGCGTTTTGCGGAGCTTTGGCAGCGAGGCGCTGAGGTGGGCGGTGAGTTGGGATGGTTTCATAAATCAGGCGGCGGGCGCAAAGAAGCTCGTCATCGTGTCGAGGATGTTCTGCGCTTTGCGGGCGGTGCTGGCGCGAACCGTGGCGTTTTCGCGGAGCAGATTCGGATCGGTGTCGTAAAGGTCGGCCCGGATGCGCTGGCGGGCGGACTCCAGCGTGGGATCGCCGGTGATGTTGAGGGCCGGAAGCAGGTCGCAGATTTCGCGGAGGTTCCCGATGAGCGAGTCGCGGAAGACGGCGTCCGGCTCGGAGAGACGGGTGACGATGGCGGCGAGGGGTTCGGCGATGCGGCGAGCGGCATCGGTCTGCGCGCCGCGCGTGGCCTCGGCGATCCGAGCGTCCACGCCGGCCCGGAGTTCGTCCATGGCCTCACGCATTACCGAGATGCGGAAGTCGCCGGCGTCCGGCACGGGGCCGAAATCGAGACGGAAGCGGAACTTGTCGCGGATGCTGGATTGCGATGGGTAGTCGGAGGCGAGGAAGGCACCGTTTAACGCCACGCGGGCGGCGTCGACAAAGGACGGGTAATTCCGGGCGAAATCATCGGCGAGCCGCTCGTGTTCATCCCGATAGGACGCCATCTTCGCCTGGTATTCGAGGAAGTGGGCGGAGGAGAGCAGGCGCTCATTGTTCTCACCCCAAGCAAGCGTGTGCTTGTAGTGATACTCGCGGATCTCACCGTGGAGTTTGCGGATCGGCTCGATGGCCTGGTCGGGCAGCAGCGTCTTGGCAACGCGGAGCGTACCCGGCTGCGAGCCATTGGCGGATAGCACTTCATTGGTGATGCGTTTGTCGGTCTTCTTGGGCTCGAACTTTGAGAGCGACAAAGTGACGAGGAGGGCGCGTTCGTTGATCATGGCGGCGGATGGTTTAGGAGTCAGGAGACGGAGTTCAGGAATCAGCGGAGGGAGCGGAGGAAGCGTCCGATTGCGGCGAGGTCTGCGCGGACGGCGCGACGTAGCGCGTGGAGGAAGCGGGAGAGCATGGACGGGGATCAGGCGTCGGGTGACGAGTGCGAGTGCACTCGATCCTCACGTAAGGATGAGCCTGCGTTCCTATGCGGCGGCGGCTTCTTCGGCGGGTTTGGGTGGAAGCAGCGTGAGGCCGGCAATGGGGACGGTGCAGGGGTTCTTTTCGCCGTCGAAGTGGACACGGGCGGAGTCGATGCGGAGGCCCTGGCGAGGGATGCCCAGGACGAGGCCTTCGGAAGTTTCCGGCGGCGCCCCGTTCTCCCCGGGCTCGGTGATGGAGACACGGCGATCTTTCCACATGGCTTCGAGTGTGTCGCGCTCCGGATCGGGGACGGTGACCTTAATCTCACCGCTGTAGGGCATCAGCACGTGTTCGGCGCCGGAGGCCGCGGCCAGATGGCAGGGCGTGGAAGCGTCGAAGAGGAACAACGTGCCGGCGCCGAGGCCCAACATCTCGCGGACGTAGTGACGATCGAACAGGATGGCGAGTGGCGCATCGCTCCGAATGCCGGGCACGACGACGGCGGTGTTTGTTTCCAGGCATTGGAGGCGGAGGTGATCGCCATGGAAGACCAGGGCGATGGGCGGCTTGTTGGTGGCCGGGAATTGGGCGAGGGCCGAGGCGAAGAATTTTACCTGGGCAGCGGGCAGCACAGCGGTGATCCAATGTGTGAAATCCGTGTGGATGACCTGCCGATAGTTGGGGTAGTTCCCTTCGATAAGCTTGGTGACCAGCGACCATGGGCCAGCTTTCACTGCGGCCCGGAGCGTATTGCGACTGGCTCCGATGCGCCACTCGTGAGCCAAAAGTGGAGCGGCGGAAAGGACGGTCAGCGCTTTGTTGGGAAGGATGATATTCCCTCCGATGGAGGCGAGAGCAGGAACGCGGCGGCGATACAATCGACGGCCATCGGTGGCCACGGCGACGGGCGGACAGGCGGCCTCCCCGTGCTGCACCTCGATGTAGACGCCGTTCAGGACGTAGCGGGTTTCATCCTTGCTGGAGTAGGTGTGCGCCTCGACGAGGGCGGAGCGAGTCGCGGCGTCGAGATTTGTCCGGCAGAACGGAGCGGATGGGATCTCGGGGAACTCCTTGGCGGGGATGGGTGTGAACGGCATCGACACGGCACCTCCCGGCGTGGACCAGGACGCGGTGTCCGGAGTGAGGGTCACCCACGGGTCTGTGCCGGAAGCCGACTTGGCGGCATGCCGGAGCGTGTCGAGCGGGACGAGGATCGTCGCGGCCTCGCGCTGCCAGCGGAGAGCGGCGAGCGATTTGGCGAGGGCCGTGATGGGCGGCGGCTCGGTCGTGTGCGAATACGTGAGGTAGACGTCGAGGTCGGTGCCAGTGAGATGGACGGCCCCGTTGCGTCGCTCGATTTTGAGGTAGGCGAGAACGGGCAGAGTGCAGCGGCGGTTCACGACTTTGGTGAGGCCGGCGAGCGCGGTGCGCAGGGCGAGGACCGGAAGTGTGATGGAAGACATGGAGAGTGCGAGTGCAAGTGCGAGTGACGACGCGCGAGCGTCGTCCTTACGTAAGGATCGTCAGGCGGCGGAGAGTGGCGCGGACGGAACGATGGATTGGCCGGCGAGCGCGAAAGCGCTTTCGAGGGTGTTCTTCACGGCGTTGGCCCCCTTTTTGTAGACGGCGACGACGAGGAGCGTGCCGTTGAGGTAGACGGCCCAGTTCCGGCGGCCGTAGCGGCTGATGGTGAGCATGGCGAGGCGGGACAAGTTTAAGTGCGGTGGCGGGTGGCGGCGGATCACTCGGGCCATTCCTTGCTACCGATGGCGGTGAGACTGCCGGAGACTTGGAGGCGGACCGGTTCGCCGTTGATGGTCACGGTGATCTTGCCGTTGAGGAAGAAGCCGACCGAGCCGGTGGAGAAGGCTTTGGGTTCGGCGGTGAGGGTTTGCCCGGCGATAGTAATCGGGACGGGTTGAGCGGCGGATTTGAAGGCGGATTTGTGCATGGTATTTTTGCTGTTTGCGTTGAGTGCCGCCACGTGAGAGACGGACGGCAACCTCAGGACAAAAGAAGGCCGGGCGCCCCTTCAGTGGGACGCCCGGCCTTACCTTTTGGGTGGACTAGGCGGCGGCGGCGGGTGAGACACCGAGCTGCGCGGCGCGGTCGTGATAGAGGGCGGACAGATGGTTCAGGCACTCGATTTGTGCATCCTTCGAGAAGCTCGCGAGCGCGACGAACAATTCGTCGACGGCGGCCTTCCATTCGGGAGCGGCGGCATCGGGGTCCGGGCCGCAATGGCTTACTGGCATCGGCACGACATTGGTGGGCAGCTCGGGTGCGGGAGCGGGCGCGTCGTCCGTTTTCGGCGCGGCGCTCGAGGGGGCGGAAGCGGACGGGGCCGGATCGGGCCCGGTCGACTTTTTGCCCGTGGCGGTAGATGCGGCCGGCGTGGCTTGCGGCCACAGCAGACGGTTGCGTCTCGGGAGTGGGCGTCGACCCGGCCGCAGCGGTGGCAGCCGCCTGCTGTGCGGCCTGATCCGCGAGGGCCTTCTGGACGGCGGCCTGCTTCTCTTGCTCGGCCTTTGCTTTGGCTTCCGCTTCCGCTTTCGCCTTCTGATCGGCTTCCGCTTTGGCTTTGGCCTCGACTTCTGCTTTGGCCTGCTTCTCTGCTTCTTCGACGGTGAACCCGGTGGCATAGATGCTCTCCAGTTCCGCATCGAAGCTATCCGGCTTGGCGCGGACGATGGCCGCGACTTCCGGCCCGGCAAGGCGGAGCTGGCTCTTGTCGCCCATGGCGCGGCAGATAGCCAGGCAGTCGGCAAAGGTGAACGTGTCGAAGTCCGGCTCTTTGAGGTGGCCCTTGTCGATCAGGTCGGCCCAGACGCGCGCGGCGTAGCTGGCGTTGCTGATGGTGGAGTCTTTCACGCCCAGCTTGCGGAGCTCGCCGTAAATCGTCTGCCCCTTTTTCAGGCAGGCGGAGATGGCGAAGTGCAGCTTGCCCATTTCGGCAAAGGCGCGCTGGGATTGGACGGCGCGATCAGCGAAGCGCTGACACGCCTCTTTGATGCTGAGCTTGACGATATCCTGCATGGGCAGGACGGCGGTGACGAGCGCGGCGACAGCGGCGCTCTTGGCGGATGGTTTTGGCATATGATGATGCGATGGGTTGTGGTTTTTTTGAAGGGCGCGCGCCGTATCCTTACGTAAGGATGAAGGAGGCGATGCGCGCGAAGGTGTGGGAGCCAGACCGGCAGATGCGGACGGCGCGGCGGCGCAAAAAAGAGCGGCGCATCCTTACGTAAGGATGCGCCGCGTGTGGAAACGATGAGGCGCGATTAGAGCGCGGCAAACGCTTTTAATTCTCCGCGTTCGTTGCAAACGCGAGGGCGTGCGGTACTAATGCCATTCATGGCGGCGGCGGTAAGGGCCGCTTCGCCCTTGTCGAGATAGGCGCAAAAACGGTGGCGCGCGACTCGAAGCGCCGCTTCGCTATCCCCTTCGCAAAGGGGACGCTTGGCAAGTTTCCCGCCCCATATCGCCGCAAAAGCGCGGAGCGTGGAAAGGTGCCCGTGGAACGTCGAAACCCGCTTGCGGGAAGGATCGGCGGAAAGGGACGCGTGCAAAAGCGAGCGTGCATAGCGCACGCGTCGCGCAAGGCGCGCGCGGCGGCACTCCGCTTCGCTGGCATGTTCCACGCGAACCGCCACTTCTGGAAGGGTGGAAAAATCGGTAGCATCCTCCCGCACGCGGCGATCGATGCGGAGCGCGGAACGTACCGCGCGAAAGCACGCTTTCCAGCGTTCCAAGCCAAGCGTACGCGCGGCGGCGGAATAGCTGGCACGCTCGCAAGCGGAGCGTTTGAAAAGTGGACAAAGGGCCGCCATGCGTTCCGCGCGTTCAATCGCCGCCCGCGTCGCATCCGGGATGCCAAGTTGACAAAGGACAAGCGCCACCGTTTGCCGCGCGTCTTGTTCATCCGCTTCGCTCAAAAGGGGACGCAAGCGCGAACGCTGACACTCGCCGCGCGTCATGCGCGCGGCAAGACGCTTGGGAAAATTGATGCGGCGGATGACCGCGGCGCCCGTGGATTGAATGAGGAGTTGCATAGGGTTTTATATGTAGCAGATATCTACTACATTTCGAGCAAAAATCAGAGGCGAAACGTACAATTTTTCGCGCGCTCGCCTCTCATTTACTAGGGGGCGCAAGCGTTACACATTCGCGCATCCCTTTTCGCGTGCGCGCCGCGTTCCCTCGTGCGCTAGCTTCAAAAGATAGGGGGCGCAAGCGTTACAGATTCACCCTTGCGTAAGGGTGGGCGCGCCATGTTTGCGCCTGTATGTTTACTTATGCATAAGTAAACATACGACGGTGCGCCATCCGTCTATTTGGGCCGTCGGACCGTTCGCGTTTTTGGAGTCGGAACGGCCGTCCCATCCTGTTCGATAAACCACGCATTCATGGCCAGGAGAAGTTCGGCGTTCGGCACCAGATCACCGGCCAAAACGGCAGAGATGTGACGCTCCCAAGATCGCTGCTCGCGTCCATAGCGCGCGGTCAGGTGACGAGCGAGATCGGCCTTCCGTCCACGGGACGCAAGCCAGCGCTGGGCGTCGGCACGCCAGGCATCAAACAGCGGAGTGGAGTCGTTCATGTGCGTCGAAGCCCAACCAGGCATCGAACACCGGGCCGGCCTCTGCCGTGATGTAGTAGGGAGCTGTCACCCCGTGGAAAGCGGAAAGACGGTCTTCGATGGCATTCAATTCGTCTTGGGAAAACTCGGT
>JADMIO011875084.1_pt1 | contig 32590 bp, 33 predicted proteins | sample 8958161 | NCBI WGS metagenome assembly JADMIO01 (sample SAMN16585339, study PRJNA669376) | soil metagenome | isolation source: Crop rotation soil | place: USA: Cullars Rotation, Alabama | collected 2011
CGCGACAACTTGTCCACGTGGAATTCTAAGCTTAGGATCCCAATGTGCTGGAAAGTATTCGCTCGGCGGTTGGCCATGTCGATCAGGCCGGCCAGTCGGTGCTTGGCACCGCCGAAGAGCTGATCGACCGCTCGCAAGGCCTGGTCAACACCGTCGGCCGCTATTTCACCGACCTCGACCACGGCGCCATCAAGGTCGGCATCCTGCATTCGCTGTCGGGCACCATGACCGCGAGCGAGCGTCCGTTGCAGGAATTGCTGGTCATGCTGATCGAGCAGTTGAACACGCAAGGCGGACTGCTGGGCAGACCGCTCGAGGCGGTGATCATGAACCCCCGCTCGGACATCCGCGCTTATGCGAAGCAGGCTCGCGCGCTGCTCGCCGAGCACAAGGTCGCCGCCATCTTCGGCTGCTGGACCTCAGCTTCGCGGAAAGAGGTGCTGCCGGTGGTCGAGGAGCTGAACGGACTGCTGTTCTATCCGAGCCAGTACGAGGGCGAGGAGGAATCGCCGAACGTCTTCTATACCGGCGCCACCCCGCAGCAGCAGGCGCTTCCCGCCGTCGACTATCTCATCCGCGCGGGCCGCAAGCGCTTCTTCCTGGTCGGCACCGACACCGTCTATCCGCGCACCACCAACGCCATCCTCAAGAATTATCTCCACGCGCAAGGCGTCGAGGCCGAGGCCATCGCCGAGTTCTATACGCCGTTCAACCACAAGAGCTGGGACGGCATCGTCGAATGGATGCGCCGCTTCGGCGCGGCGGGCGACGCAGCCATCGTCACCACCGTCAGCGGCGACGCCAACATCTATCTCTATCGCGAGCTCGGCCGCCAGGGCGTCACCGCCGAGCACATCCCCGCCATGACATTGTCGATCGGCGAAGGCGAGCTGCCGGCGATCGCCGGTCCCGAGATGGAGGGCCATTTCGCCTGCTGGTCCTATCTGCACGCGATCGACTCGCCGCAGAACCGCGACTTCGTGCAGGCCTGGCGCATCTTCTGCGGCGCGCCGAACGTCGTCACCGACGATCCGATGGAGGCGACCTGGATCGGCTTCAATCTGTGGAAGGAGGCGGTCGCGCTCGAAGGCACGGTCGACGTGCGCGAGGTGCGCCGCGCGCTTGGCGGCCTGCGCATCAAGGCGCCGAGCGGCTTCGAGGTGGCGATGGATCTCACCAATCATCATCTGCACAAGCCGGCCGTGATCGGCCGCATCACCGCCGACGCCCGCATCGTGCCGGTGTGGATGAGCGATGGACTTATAGCGCCCGAGCCCTGGAGCCCGTGGCTGGAGCGCGGTGAGCAGGACGCCGCGTCCAACGGCTCAAGGCATCACGAGCGCCGCGACCTCGCTTTGGCGGGTTAATCGGATATCCGCCTCTCAGCTTGCCATCGCCCGGCTTGACCGGGCGATCCAGTAATCCCATCGGCGTTGCTCTACCCAACCGGGATTACTCAATGTCCGCGTTCGCGGGCGTGACAAGCTAATGGTGACATTGTTGTTCGTCTTCAGACTCTAACATTGTCATCGCCCGGCCTGACCGGGCGATCCAGTAAACTCAGGGAATGGCGATTGCAGGGTAGAGGTCATCCCAGTTGGGATTCTTCTCTTCGATCAGTTGGATCTTCCAGGCTCGGTTCCATCGCTTCAGCTGCTTCTCCCGTCGTATTGCCGTTTCGACGTCGCCGAACCCTTCGTAGTAAACGAGCCGGTTCACACCGTACTTTTCAGTGAAGCCCTTCGCTTGCTTTTCGCGATGTTGATAGACGCGTCGAACCAGATTGCCAGTGACGCCGATATAGAGCGTGCCGCCTAGGCGGCTGGCGAGAATGTAGACGTGGTAGACGCGTTCCCTCACGAAACGAGTTTTGTGTTTACTGGATTGCCCGGTCAAGCCGGGCAATGACAACGTTAGAGTCTGAAGACAAACAACAATGTCATCGCCCGACCTGATCGGGCGATCCAGTAATCCAGGTTGTGGTTTTATAATCGAGGCAAATGTCATCGCCCGGCTTGACCGGGCGATCCAGTAATCCAGGTCGGGGTTTTACAGTCGAGGCAGTGGTTTATTGCGTGGGCATAACATGGCTAGGCGAACGTGATCTGCCGAGCCGCCTTCACCGTCTCCACCAGCTTCGCGGGTTCAGTCACCGGCAATGAGCATTGCGGGCCGATGCAGATAAAGGCCGTCGGCTTGCCGTCGAGCGCGGTCTTGCCATGCGCCGGCGATGACGCCGGCAGCGACTCGCCTGCCTTCACCTCCTGCACCACCGCGTTCGGCAAAGACACATCCCTGAGCGCGGCGCGCAGCGCCCGCGCCTCCTGCCCCTCCGGCGCGATCAGCACGATATGCGCCGGCGCCACCGCGTCGAGCGAAGCGCCCAGCAGTCCGGCGTGCGCCAGCACGTTGGCGCTCATCGCGCCGGCAAAGCCGCGCAGAATCGCGTCGCTGCGTTGGCGATAACGCTCATCCCCGGTCCACAGATAAAGCGCGACCAGGTTCGACACCATCGTGCCATTCGCGTTCGGCGTCGCCTCGTCCTGGCCGCTGAACGGGCGCACGATGAGATCGGACGTGTCGTCGGCGGTGAAATAATAGCCGCCGAGATTTTCCGACCAATAATGTTTGTCGAGCACCTCGGCCCAGGCGCGCGCCTGCGCGACATAGCTCTGACTGCCGGTGACATTGGCGAGCGCGAGCGCCGCCTTGATCATGTTGGCGTAGTCGTTCGCGGTCGCCGGCGCCTTCGCTTCGCCGTTGCGATAGGCATGCAGCAGCCGCCCGTCCGCTGTCATCCGTGTACAGACGAAATCAAAGGCGCGCTCAGCGGCTTCGAGCCAGTCGGCGCGATCGAACGCGTCCGCGGCGTTGGCGAGCGCCGCGATCATCAGCCCGTTCCAGTCGGCGAGCACCTTGTCGTCGAAGCCGGGTCGAATGCGCAACGCACGCCGCTCCAGCAGCGTCGCCCGCATCGAAGCGAGTCGCGTCTCCGTCTCGGCGTCGCGCAGCTCGACCAAGCCGAGCCGGTTGAGAATATTGTGGCCTTCGAAATTGCCTTGCGCTGTCACCCCGTAGATCTCGGCGAAGACGCGAGCGTCCGCTTCGCCCAAAATCTCCTCGATCTCGGCGAGCGACCAGACGTAGAACTTGCCCTCCTCGCCTTCGCTGTCGGCGTCGAGCGAGGCTGCAAGCCCTCCGCCCTCGACGGTCATCTCGCGCATGAGCCAGCCGATCGTCTCCGCAATGCGCTGCGCGTAGAGTGGGTTCTTCTGCTCGCGCCAACTCTGCGTCATCATCTCGACGAGCTGCGCGTTGTCGTAGAGCATCTTCTCGAAATGCGGCACGAGCCATTTCTCATCCACGCTGTAGCGCGCGAAGCCGCCGCCGAGATGATCGTAGATGCCGCCTTGCGCGATATGGGTCAGCGTCAGGTCGACCGCCTCGAGCGGGTGCGGCAGGCCGAAGCGCAGTCCCGCGCGCCACAAGAATTGGAAGAATTGCGGCTGCGGAAATTTCGGCGCGCCCCTGATGCTGCCATTGACTGGATCGACCGCCTGCACCAGGCGCGGCGCGAGATCGGCCAGCGTCGCCTCCGAAGGCGGAGTCCCCGCCTCGCCGTGCCGGCGCTGCGGCTTGAGCCGATCCTTCAGCGCGTCGGCGTTCTGCCGCACCTTGTCCGGCTCTTGCGCGTAGATGCGCGCCACTTCATTCAGTACACGGACGAATGACGGCCTGCCGTAGCGCGCCTCGCGCGGGAAATAGGTGCCGCCCCAGAACGGCTCGGCGTCGGAGGTGAGGAACATGGTGAGCGGCCAGCCGCCCTGCTCGCCAAGCTCGTGCAGCGCGCCCATGTAGATCGCATCGACGTCCGGGCGCTCCTCGCGGTCGACCTTGATGTTGACGAACAGCGCGTTCATCACGGCCGCGGTCGCCTCGTCCTCGAAGCTCTCATGCGCCATGACGTGGCACCAATGGCAGGCCGCGTAGCCGACCGACAGCAAGATCGGCTTGCCGGTCGCGCGGGCTTCCGCGAGCGCCGCATCGCCCCAGGCGCGCCAATGCACCGGGTTGTCCTTGTGCTGGAGCAGATAGGGGCTGGTCTCCTTGCCCAGTAAGTTACCTTCGATCCGCTCCTGCATGGCCCTTCCTTCCGCTGCGGCCTAGGATAACGCAATGGAGCCCAGGATCGTCGCCCCAAACCACACCATCGTTGCGCTGGCAAGCGGGTCCGGACGCGCGGCGATCGCGGTAATCCGGGTCTCGGGCCCGCGCACGCGCGCGATGCTGGAGGCGTTGTGCGGCGGCGTGCCCCCTCCCCGCCGCGCCGCCTTGCGCGACATCGGTCCGCGCGGCTCGATGCTCGATCGCGGCCTCGTGCTGTTCTTCCCCGCGCCGGCGAGCTTCACCGGTGAAGACATGGCCGAGCTGCAACTGCATGGCAGCCGCGCCGTGATCCGCGCCGTGCTCGATGCGCTGACCGCCCTGCCCGGCCTGCGCCTCGCCGAGCCTGGCGAGTTCGCGCGCCGCGCCTTCGAGAACGGCAAGCTCGATCTCACCGAGGTCGAGGGTCTCGCCGATCTCATCGACGCCGAGACCGCGGCGCAGGCGCGGCAAGCGCTGGCGCAATCCGAAGGCGCGCTGCGGCACCTCTACGAAGCCTGGCGCGCCGAGCTGCTGCAAGCGCAGGCGCTGATGGAGGCGGGTCTCGACTTCGCCGACGAAGGCGACGTGGCGCTCGATGTCTCGGTCAAGGCGGGAGCGATTATCAATTCGTTGCGCGCGTCGATCGCGGCGCATCTCGCCGACCGTCGTGGCGAGCGCTTGCGCGATGGGTTCCGCATCGTCATCGCCGGAGCGCCGAACGCCGGCAAGTCTTCGCTGCTGAACGCGCTCGCCAAGCGTGACGTGGCGATCGTCTCGGAAGAAGCGGGCACCACGCGCGATGTCATCGAGGTGCATCTCGATCTCGGCGGCGTGCCGGTGATCCTGATCGACACGGCTGGGATCCGCGAAGCGCGCGGCAAGGTCGAAGCGGCGGGGATCGAGCGGGCCTTGGCCCGAGTCGAGGACGCCGATCTCGTGCTGTGGCTGGTCGATGCCACCGATCCGGTGTGGCAATTGCCGCGAACGGTGATGCTCGGCATCCCACCGCAATCGAACACCATCGGCGCGCAAAAAAGCGGAGCCGCGCGGCATCTTTTCGTAGTGAACAAGATCGATGTGGCGCGCGTCCCCGGCACCGCCGAGCGCATCGAGATTTCCGCCAAGACGGGTGAGGGGCTCGACGCGCTGATTGCCGCGCTTGAGGCGAGGGTGGCCGACCTCGCTGAGACCACCGCAGCCTCACCTCTGATGACCAGAGCCCGCCATCGTGCCGAGCTCGAAGCCGCGCAAGCTGCCTTGCAGCGCTTCGGCGATTCAGCGCTGAGCCCGGAACTCAGGGCCGAGGAGCTGCGCATCGCCGCCAACCATCTCGGCCGGCTGACCGGAAGGATCGATGTGGAGGAGGTGCTGGGCGCGATCTTCGCCGCGTTCTGCATCGGCAAATAGGGCAGGGCGGCCAACTTGATTCACGTGAAACAATGGACGCCCGCGGGCGAACGCATTACCTAGCGGCCATGAGCAAGCGCTTCGATGTCATCGTCATCGGCGGCGGCCATGCCGGCTGCGAGGCCGCGGCCGCTTCCGCGCGCATGGGCGCGCGCACGGCGCTGGTGACCCACAGCTTCGCCACCGTCGGCGAGATGTCCTGCAACCCGGCCATCGGCGGGCTAGGGAAGGGGCATCTGGTCCGCGAGATCGACGCGCTCGACGGCTTGATGGGCCGGGTTGCCGACGCCGCCGGCATCCAGTTCCGGGTGCTGAACCGCAGCAAGGGCCCTGCGGTGCAGGGCCCGCGCGCCCAGGCCGACCGCAAGCTCTACCGCCAGGCCATGCAGGCGGCGATCAAGGCCATTCCAAAACTGGAAGTCCTCGAAGCCGCGGTGGAAGACCTCAGCGTCACGAGCGTTAACCTTAATGAAAGGTTAACCGATATGGTTAACGGCGTCGTAACCCGGGACGGAAGGCACCTCCAGGCTGGCGCCGTCGTGCTGACCACCGGCACCTTCCTCAATGGCCTGATCCACATCGGCGAGAAGAAGATCCCCGCCGGCCGCATCAATGAGGCGCCGGCGCTCGGCCTGTCGACCCGGCTCTACGGCCTCGGGCTTCGCATGGGCCGGCTCAAGACCGGCACCCCGCCCCGGCTCGACGGCCGGACGATCCGCTGGGACGGCCTCCAGATTCAGCACGGCGACGATCCGCCCCGGCCGTTCTCCTTCCTCACCGCGCAGATCGCGACGCCGCAGATCGCCTGTCACATCACCCATACCAGCGCGGCGACCCACGCCATCATCGCCGCCAATCTCGACCGCGCGCCAATGTATTCGGGCGCCATCGAGAGCGTCGGCCCGCGCTATTGCCCGTCGATCGAAGACAAGGTGGTCCGCTTCAAAGAGCGCGGCAGCCACCAGATCTTCCTCGAGCCGGAAGGCCTCGACGACGACACCGTCTATCCGAACGGCGTCTCGACCTCGCTGCCCGAGGACGTGCAGCACGCCTTCCTCAAGACCATCCCGGGGCTCGAAGCCGCGCGCGTCATCCGGCCGGGCTACGCGATCGAATACGACTATGTCGATCCGCGCGAGCTGACGTCGGCGCTCGAGGTCAAGGCGGTGCCCCGGCTGTTCCTAGCTGGCCAGATCAACGGCACGACCGGCTACGAGGAGGCTGCGGGGCAGGGGTTGGTCGCCGGCATCAATGCCGCGCTGGCCGCATCCGGCACTGAGCGCCGCTTCGCCGTGAGTCGCGCCGACGGCTATCTCGGCGTGATGATCGACGATCTGGTCACGCGCGGCGTGACCGAGCCCTATCGCATGTTCACCAGCCGCGCCGAGTACCGGCTGACGCTCCGCGCCGACAATGCCGATCAGCGTCTCACGCCGCGCGGCATCGACATCGGCTGCGTCGCCGCCGATCGTGCGGAGGCATTCGCCGCCAAGTCCAAGCGTCTCGCCGAGGGCGAAGCGTTGCTCCGCAAGCTCGCGCTCACGCCGGACCAAGCGGCCAAGCATGGTCTCACCGTCAATCGCGACGGCAAGAAGCGGAGCGCCTTCGAGCTGCTCTGCTACCCGGACATCGATGTCGCCCGGCTCGCTCCGATCTGGCCGGAGATCGGCAAGCTCGACGCGGGCATCGCCGAGCAGCTCGCGGTCGACGCGCGCTACGCCGTCTACGTCAAGCGGCAGGAGCTCGACATCGCCTCGTTCCGCAAGGACGAAGCTATCGCCATCCCCCACGGCTTCGCGTTTGAAGCGCTTGCAGGTCTGTCGACGGAGCTCCGCCAGAAGCTCGAGCGGCATCGGCCGGCGAGCCTCGGCCAGGCGGCGCGACTCGACGGCATGACGCCGGCGGCGCTGATGCTGCTGCTCGCGCATCTGAAAAAGGGCGCGGCGGCGAAGAGCGCCTGAATCGCGAAGGCGAGGGGAGATGACCGGCCACAAGCCGCCCGCGACCGTCAGTGGGCCCACCGAGTTCGCGGAAGCCTTTAAAGTTCCACGTGAAACAATCCACAGGCTAACCCGCTACGCGGAATTGCTCACTCGTTGGCAGTCCCACACTAACCTGGTGGCATCGTCCACCCTGCCCGTGCTGTGGTCGCGCCATTTCGCCGATTCGGCGCAACTCGCCGGCCTTGCGCCGGACGCGCGACTCTGGCTGGATCTCGGTTCAGGGGCAGGTTTTCCCGCACTGGTTGTCGCCATCCTCGAAGCCGGGAGACCGGATTTCCGCATGCATCTCGTCGAGAGCAACAAGAAGAAATGCGCCTTCCTCGCCGAGGTCGCGCGCGAGACCAAGGCCGCTGTGGACATCCACGCGATGCGCATTGAAGACCTCGCCGAAAGCGCCCAGAGCCTTAAGCCCGACGTGGTCAGCGCGCGGGCGCTCGCGCCGCTACCGCGTCTGTTGGAGCTCGCAAGCCCATTCTTCGGGCCGCGCACGAGGGGGCTGTTCTTGAAGGGCCGTGAAGCTGAAGCCGAGATCGAAGCGGCAAGCACCGCCTTCGACTTCGCCGTTCGCCGGCATCCGAGTCTTACCGCCGCCGATTCGCACATCGTCGAGATCACGGCGCTTCGTCCGCGCGAGGGACGCAAGCCATGACCGCCTTGGCGCCGAAGCGCACCCGCGTCATCGCGCTCGCCAACCAGAAGGGTGGGGTGGGCAAGACCACGACCGCGATCAATCTCGGCACCGCGCTGGCGGCGGTCGGCGAGCGCGTGCTGATCGTCGACCTCGATCCGCAAGGCAACGCGAGCACCGGGCTCGGCGTCGACGAGCGGCCGCTCTCGACTTTCGACGTGCTGAGCGGGCAGGCGACCATTGCCGCGGCGAGGGTGCCGACGCATGTGCCGCGGCTTTCGATCGTGCCGGCGACCATCGACCTGATGTCGTTCGAGCGCGAGTCAGGCGACTCGAGCAACCGGCATTATCGCTTGCGCGACTGCCTCGCCGCCATGGCCGCTCATGACGAGCCGGACATGGCGATCAGCTACGTTCTGATCGACTGCCCGCCGTCGCTCAATTTACTAACCGTCAACGCTTTGGCCGCGGCCGACGCCGTGCTGGTGCCGCTGCAATGCGAGTTCTTCGCGCTCGAAGGTCTGGCGCAGCTCCTGAGCACCGTGGAGGAGATCAGGGTCCGCCTCAACCCGAAGCTTCAGATCCACGGCGTGGTGCTGACCATGTACGACCAGCGCACCAGCCTGTCGGACCAGGTGGTCGACGATGTGCGGCGCGTGCTCGGCGAGAAGGTCTACGCGACCATCATCCCGCGCAACGTGCGCGTCGCCGAGTCGCCGTCGCACGGCAAGCCCGTGCTGCTCTACGATTATCGCTGCACCGGCAGCCAAGCTTACATCAGGCTCGCGTCCGAAGTGATCGAGCGCGAGCGGCGGATGCGTGCGGCGTGATCATTTATCGGCGAGTCAACGGGAAGGAGACCGCCATGGCGGTAGGCGCGCAGAAATCGAGACTGGGCAGGGGGCTCGCATCGCTGATCGGCGATCGTCCGGACGCCGCTTGGGGCGGGGAAGAAGAGCAGCGGACGGTTCCGCTCGCGGCGCTCAAGCCCGGCCGCTTCAACCCGCGGCGGAACTTCGCCGAGGATCAGATCGAGGAGCTCGCGGCCTCGATCCGCGAGCGCGGCCTGGTGCAGCCGCTGGTCGTGCGTCCGTCCTTGGGCGACACCTATGAGATCGTCGCCGGCGAGCGCCGCTGGCGGGCGGCGCAGCTTGCCAACCTGCATGACGTGCCGGTGGTGGTGCGCGCGCTGTCCGACCAGGAAGCGGTCGAGATCGCCATCATCGAGAACGTCCAGCGCGAGGACCTGAACGCCATCGAGGAGGGGGAGGGGTATCGCGTGCTGATGGACGGCCACGGCTACACGCAGGAAGACCTCGCCAAGGTGATCGGCAAGAGCCGCAGTCATCTCGCCAACACGCTGCGCCTGTTGAAGCTGCCTGACGGCGTGCAGGAGCTGGTGCGGTCGGGCCAGCTCAGCGCCGGCCATGCGCGCTGCTTGATCGGCCGCGCCGATGTCGAGGCGCTCGCCGCCCGCATCGTCAAGGACGGTTTGAGCGTCCGCGACGTCGAGGCGCTGACCCAGGAGCGCGCCGCGGCCAAATCCAAGCCCGAGACGCGCAAGGACGCCGACACGCGTGCCGCGGAGTCGGAGCTGCACGAAGCGCTCGGCCTCGAGGTCGAGATCAAGAAGGGCAAAGGCGAGAAGGGCGAGCTCAGAATCCGCTACACGAGTCTCGAGCAGCTCGAGGACGTGCGGCTCCGCCTGCTGCGCCGCCCGCGTTAATTACGCGTCAGCGAGAAACTCCTCGGCACGGAACAGCGACTTGAACGGGATGCCGGCCTTCGCATAGAGGTCGGCGGCGCCCTCGCCGCGATCGAGAATCGAGATCACCAGCGCGACCTTGGCGCCCGCCTCGGTGACGACCTTCACCGCATCCATCGCCGAGCCGCCGGTAGTGGTCACGTCCTCAAGAATGATGACCGACTTGCCGGCGATGTCGTTGCCGTCGACACGCTTCTTGGTGCCGTGGTCCTTGACCGCCTTGCGCACGAAGAAACCGGGGAGGCGCCGGCCGAAGGCGAGGCTGCGCATCGCCACCGGCGCGATCAGCGGCACCGCGCCCATTTCCAGGCCGCCTACCGCATCAGCGCTAACGCCTTGAATTTCTTTAAGAATTAGCTCGGCCATCAGCCCTGCCCCGTCGGGATCGAGCATCGCCGGCTTCATGTCGAAATAGTAGTCGCTCTCGCGCCCCGAGGCGAGCGTGACCCGCCCTCGCCTGAACGCCTTCTGCTTCAGGATCGCGAACAGTCTGTCGCGCGCGTCGGTGTCCTGGCTGCGTTGGTTCAATGCCACACCTCTCGTGGTTCGCGCCATGCATACAACGGCGGGCGCGGGCGTCAAATCCTCGACGTGAGCGTCAACACCAGGCGCTCGGCGAGCGCGCTTTCCAGATCGGGCGAACGCCGCGTGCGCCTCACCGCTTCCTGGATCAGCGGCATTGCCTGCGAGAGGCGGTTGGCGCCCCAGCGCTTGCAGTGCGCGACGAATACGGGCTCGCGCTTGAAATGGAGACGCGGTTTGAGCGATTTCGTGGCCTGCTCCAAACTGCCGCCGGAGGCTTGCGCCGTGGCGACGCGATGCAACTGGGTGAAATGCCGGCCCAAGGCCGACAGCGCCGACGATCTGTCTGTGCCGGCTGCCGCGAGCCGTTGCAGCTCGATGAGCGCCGCCTTAGCCTCACCGCCGCTGACGGCGTACGCAAAATTCTCAAGCGCGGTCTCGGCGGCATCGCCGACGATCGCCTCGATGTCCTCCAGCTCGATGCGCTCCGCGCCTTGCGCGTAGAGCGCGAGCTTGACGACCTCGGAGCGCGACAGCGCCTGGTCCGCGCCGAGCCGCGTCATCAGATAGTCGCGCGTCTCGCGGTCGATGCTGAGCCCGGCCACGGCGAGCTCGGCGTCGATCACGCCAAGCGTAAATTTCTCATCGCTGTAGCAAGGCAGCGCCACCGCGCTCTTGTGCGCTTCGAACAATTTGCGCAAGCCGGAGTCCGGCCTGAGATTTCCCGCCTCGACGATCAGCGCGTTGTCCGAGGGCGTGGCGAGCAGAGCCTTTAGCGCCTGGACGTCGAGGCGCTGGCCGGCGGTGACGCGGATCACGCTTTGCGCGGCGAACATTGGCGTGGTCTTTAGCTCGACCTCGAGCCGTGCCGGGTCCTCGGCGAGATCGCGATCGTCGAGACGGACGATCTCCGTCTGCCCCTTGCCGCGTTTGACGATCATCTGCGCGAGTGCGACTGCGCGCTCCGCCACCAGCCCGGCGTCGGGTCCGTAAACGAGGATCGCGTGACAAGCAGGGTCCGGCGACCTCATGAAGCCGGGTACGGTGTGAGCTTTATAGGCGACCATGAGGAAACCAATGCGCGCTGCGCCGGGCGCCGGCCGGGTAGGGCACGTCGATTATGTTGAAGTCTGCACTAAGCCGCGTTGGCGAGGTAGGCCGCGACCTGAGTCCTGATGCTCTCGGCGACGGTGCGGGCGGCGCGGTTCTCCGCGTCGTAGCGCGCGCGCACGTTGGCGAAGATTTCCTGGAACCGGTTATAGGGCGCCCGCGAGATGCCCTTGCCTTGCAGCAGCACCTTGCCGTGATCGTCGACCAGCTTGAACGTCGCGTCGAGCTGGTAGATCTGCCCCGTGGCGTCGCCGGTGATCTGCACCAGCTGGTCGGTGACGCTTTCCTTGATGACGATGTCGAGCTTGAAGCGGGTCGGCGCCTCGGCGCCGCCGCCGGTCGTGTAGAAGATCAGCTCATTGCGAAGCTTCTGCCCGACCCGGCCGGGGATCGGGGTGATGCTGACCGTCTTCATTTCTTCGGACAGCCGGGCGCCACTGGCCGTGGTCCCGCCATAGAGCGGCTGGAACCCGCAGCCGCCGAGCGCGAGCGCCGTCAGCCCCGCGCTGAGCGCAGCGATCAAGGCATGGCTACGCCACCACATTGACGATCCTCTGCGGCACGACGACCACCTTCTTGATTTTACGTCCCCCTATGGCGCGCACGACATTGTCGAGCTTTAGCGCCGCAGCTTCAATATCTTCCTTCGGGGCGTCCCGTGCAATCGTCAATTCGTCCCGTCTTTTGCCGTTCACCTGTACCGCAATTGTTACAGTTTCCTCCTGCAAAAGGGCCGTTTCTGGGACCGGCCAGGGCGTTTCGGCGACCAGGCTGGCATGGCCGAGATCGGCCCAGGCCTGCTCGGCCAGGTGCGGGACCATGGGGGCGGCGATTCGCGCCAGAAGCTCGGCCGATTCCCGCAAGGCATAGGCCATTTCCGGGGACGGTTGCGCGCCGGCAGCCTGCAAGCCGGCGGAGAGCGCGTTGGCGAGCTCGTAGATCTGCGCCACGGCGGTATTGAAGCGGAGCTTCTCGATCGCGCTCGTCACGTTGGCGACGGCGCGGTGCGCCGAGCGGCGGAGTGCCTCGGCCTCGGGTCCGAACGCGGCAGGCTTCGGCGCGCCCGGCTTGGCGCCTTTGGCGACGGCCTCGCGCACCAGCCTCCATACCCGCTGGAGAAATCGGTGCGCGCCGTCGACGCCCGAGGCGGTCCACTCGATGTCGCGCTCCGGCGGCGTGTCGGACAGCATGAACCAGCGTGCGGTGTCGGCGCCGTAGGCGGCGATGATGGTGTCGGGGTCGACCACGTTCTTCTTCGACTTCGACATCGATTCGACCGCGCCGACGGTGATCGGCTCTCCGGTCTTGGCGTGCACCGGCTTGCCGTCCTTCCGGCTCACCTCCTCCGGCAGCAGCCATTTGCCCTGGCCGTCCTTGTAGGTCTCGTGCGTGACCATGCCTTGGGTGAACAGGCCCTTGAACGGCTCGTCGATCGCGACGTGCCCGGTCTTGTGCATGGCGCGAGTGAAGAAGCGCGAATAGAGCAGGTGCAGGATCGCGTGCTCGACGCCCCCGATATATTGATCGACCGCGAGCCAATAGCCGACCGCGTTGGTATCGGTCGGCTCGGCCGCGCGCGGCGAGCAGAACCGTGCGAAGTACCACGACGAATCAACAAAGGTGTCCATCGTGTCGGTCTCGCGCGTCGCGGGCCCGCCGCAGGACGGGCAGGTGACGTGCTTCCAGGTCGGATGGTGATCGAGCGGATTGCCCGGCTTGTCGAAGCTGACATCGTCGGGCAGCTTCACCGGCAGGTCTTGCTCCGGCACCGGCATGATGCCGCAGGTCGGGCAATGGATCATCGGGATCGGACAGCCCCAATAGCGCTGCCGCGAGATGCCCCAGTCGCGCAGCCGATACTGCGTCTGGCGCTCGGCGACCGCCCTACCCTTCACGGTCTGCTTGGTGAGCGCATCAGCGATGGCGGTCTTGGCGTCCTCGACGCCAAGCCCGTCGAGAAATCCGGAGTTGATCAAAATGCCGTCGCCGGTATAGGGCTCCTCGCCGATGGCGAAGCTCGCCGGATCGGCGTGTGGCGGCAGCACCACGGGAATGACCGGCAGCCCCTTGGCGCGGGCGAATTCGAGGTCGCGCTGGTCGTGCGCCGGACAGCCGAAGATCGCACCGGTGCCGTATTCCATCAGAATGAAATTGGCGATGTAGACCGGAAGCGTCGCGCCCTCGATCACCGGATGGCGCACGCGCAAGCCCGTGTCGAAGCCCTTCTTCTCCTGCGTCTCGAGCTCGGCCGCGGTGGTGCCGTGCCGCTGGCATTCGGCGATGAAGGCGGCGGCGTCCGGACTTTTCTCGGCGATCAGCTTTGCCAGCGGATGGTCCGGCGCGATCGCCACGAAGCTCGCGCCGAACAGCGTGTCGGGCCGCGTGGTGAACACCTCGATCAGCGCCGGTCCCTTGGGTGCGGCGCCGGGCACGATCTCGAAGCGCACCAGCAAGCCCTCCGAGCGGCCGATCCAGTTCGCCTGCATCAGCCTGACCTTCTCCGGCCAGCGCTCGAGTCGGCCAAGCGCATCGAGCAGCTCCTGGGCATAATCGGTGATCTTGAACACCCATTCCGGCTGCTCGCGCTGCTCGACCAGCGCGCCTGAGCGCCAGCCGCGCCCGTCGATCACCTGCTCGTTGGCGAGCACGGTGCGGTCGACCGGGTCCCAATTGACCTTTCGCGTCTTGCGGTCGACCAGGCCGGCCTTGCGCATGTCGAGGAACAGCCGCTGCTGCTGGTGGTAATAGTCGAGGTCGCAGGTGGCGAGCTCTCTCGACCAGTCGAGCGACAGCCCCATGCTCTTGAGCTGGCCGCGCATGGTGGCGATGTTGTCGTAGGTCCACTTGGCGGGGTGCACGCCGCGCTCGATCGCCGCGTTCTCCGCCGGCAGGCCGAAGGCGTCCCAGCCCATCGGATGCAGCACGTTGTGCCCCGTGGCGCGCATGTAGCGGGCCACGACGTCGCCCATCGTATAGTTCCGCACATGGCCCATATGGATGCGCCCCGAGGGGTAGGGGAACATCTCAAGAACATAGTATTTCGGACGTGGATCGTCCTCGGAGGCGCGGAAGATGCCATGCTTCTCCCACTCCGCCTGCCAATGCTTCTCGCGTTTCGGCGCGTCGTAACGGTCCGCCGCCATGATCCTTGTCCGGTTATCTCGCTTGTGCTCGCGGGGAATGAACCAATTTGCAGTGAGCGGTCAAGTTACGCATCCGCGCGCGGCTTGCTAGATAGCTGACATGGCAACGCCGTCCCCCGTCCCTGTCGAAGTTCCCGCGCGGCTCCGCCTCGTGCGCGACGAGATCGTGCTGGCCGCGGAGGCTGCCGGCCGCGACCCGGCTAGCGTGCGCCTCGTCGCCGTCACCAAGACGGTCCCCGCCCCGGTGATCGAGCGGGCGATCGAAGCCGGCCAGCTTGTGTTCGGCGAGAACCGCGTGCAGGAGGCGCAAGGTAAATGGCCGGCGCTGAAGGAGCACCATCCCGGCCTCGAGCTTCACCTGATCGGTCCGCTGCAATCGAACAAGGTGCGAGAGGCGGTTCAACTGTTCGATGTGATCGAGACCGTCGATCGCCCTAAGCTCGCCCGCGCTCTCGCCGAGGAGATGGCGCGCGTGAGCAAGCGCCCGCGCCTGTTGGTGCAGGTGAACACCGGCGAGGAGCCGCAGAAGGCCGGCATCGCGCCGAGCGAGACGGAATCGTTCGTTGCGCTGTGCCGCGACACATTCGGCCTCGCGATCGACGGCTTGATGTGCATTCCGCCATTCGACGAGGAGCCGGCGATGCATTTCGCGCTGCTGGCGAAGCTCGCCGAGAAGATCGGCGTCGAGGAGCTGAGCATGGGCATGAGCGGTGACTTTGTGCGCGCCATTCAGTTCGGCGCCACCTATGTGCGCGTGGGCACCGCCATCTTCGGCGCGCGCGTAGCGGACACGGCTTAGGTGCCCGGCTGATTTCTCGCGGCGTGGAAGATGCGCAGGACCACGGCGTCATTCTGATCCACGCGGTAGAAGACGCGGTAGGGATAGCGGGAAACCGTCAGCACGCGCACACCGGGCTGTCGGTGGCGCGACCCGCGAAAGGAAATCTCCCCTGAATCTCGATGGAGCCCTTGATCGTGGCGTGCACCTCATGTGCCGCACGGGGTTTGTCCTGCGCGATATAGTCGAAGATCTCCGCCAACTGAACCAGAGCGCGCCGGGTATACCGGACGCTCATAGTCCAAAGCGTTTGAACAGCGCCGTCACTTCATCAGGGCTTGCGAGCTCTCCTCGCTCGACCTCGCTCAGCGCGGTGTCGATCTCGGCGCGCTCTTCCGGTGTGAGCTTGTACGGTTCTGCATCGCGTTGGTCGATCGCCAGCAATAGGCGCGCAGCCTCATCCTGCCGATCTTTCGGCCAGGCACGAACGCGCTCCAGCGCCTTGTCCAGAAGTTTCGTCATGCGCGCAGCATAGCACAGGCGATGGCCTCAAGGCAGCGTCGCGATTGCCGAACCGGGCCGCAATTCGCCGAGCAGCATCGTGAGATCGTGCCGGTTGAGCGCGATGCAGCCGGCGGTCGGCGCATAGCCCGGCCGCGCCAGATGCACGAAGATCGCGCTGCCGCGCCCCCTCACCCGCGGCCGGTCGTTATAGCCGAGCACCAGCACCAGATCGTAGAGATGGTCCGCTCGCATCAGACGGTCCGCGCTGCTCCGCGGCGAAAGCCTGACGCGACGATTATAGTTCCGATCCGTGAGGTCCTCGCACCAGCCGTCGTCGGCGCGGATCGCACGCACGGCAAGCTGCGTGCGGGGGCGCGGCATGCGATCGGCGCGGTAGAGCACTTCGCGGACGGGCAAGCGGCCGAGCGGCGTTCCGCCGTCGCCCTCCCGCTTCAGCGCGCGGATGCCGCCGCTGCCGAGCGCCGCCGGCCGGACGCCATGCGCGAGCGCGACACGGCCCTTCGTGCAGCTGCCCGGCGCACGCCGCACCACGATCGCTCGGGATCGCTTAACCCTCATCACCACAAGTTTTTTCCTCGACCGGCATGCCACGCGACACGGCTTGTCCTAGAGCGTGCCGCCGAATACAACTCTCAGCGCGAAAAGAGCCAAGGGGCCAGCGATGAGCAATGCGCGCAAGATCCTCATCATCGACGATGACGACGAGCTGCGCGAGTCCCTGTCCGAGCAACTCAGCCTGCACGAGGAATTCGACACCTTGCTCGCAGCGACGGCCTCCGAGGGTCTGAAGCAGGCGCGCAGCGGTCACGTCGATCTGGTTCTGCTCGATGTCGGCCTCCCCGATCTCGACGGCCGCGAGGCCTGCAAACTGCTGCGCCGCGGCGGCTTCAAGGGGCCGATCGTCATGCTCACGGCGCAGACGTCGGATGCCGACACCATCCTCGGGCTCGAGTCCGGCGCCAACGACTACGTGACCAAGCCGTTCCGCATGGGCGTTCTGCTTGCCCGCATCCGGGCGCAACTCCGCCAGCACGAGCAGAGCGAGGACGCTGTGTTCACCATCGGCCCTTATACGTTCAGGCCCGCGTCCAAGCTCCTGGTCGACGGCAACGGCGGCAAGATCAGACTCACCGAGAAAGAGACCTCGATCCTGAAATATCTCTACCGCGCCGGTGAGCGGGTCGTGACGCGCGACGTGCTGCTGCACGAGGTGTGGGGCTATAACGCGGGCGTCACCACGCACACGCTCGAGACGCATATCTATCGCTTGCGGCAGAAGATCGAGAAAGACCCGTCGCAGGCCGAGCTGCTGATCACCGAGACCGGCGGCTACAAATTAGTCCCTTGATGTAGGGTGGGCAAAGGCGCGGGAACCGCGCCGTGCCCACGCGGCTGGTGGGCACGCTTCGCTTTGCCCACCCTACGCAATCTCAAAATCGGCGATCACCGGTACGTGGTCGGAGGTGCGCTGCCAATCGCGCACTTCGTCGAGCACCTGCATCGACACCGCCGCGCCGTCGAGCATCGGCGTGGTCCACACGTGATCGAGCCGCCGCCCGCGGTTCGACGCACGCCAATCGCGATTGCGATAGCTCCACCAGGTGAACAGCTTCTCCTCGGCGGGCACGTGCCGGCGCATCACGTCGATCCAGTCATGCGAGGCCATCACGCGCGCGAAGCGCTCCGTCTCCGCCGGCGTGTGACTCACGACCTTGAGCAATTGCTTGTGCGACCAGACGTCGGTCGGCAGCGGCGCGACGTTCAGATCGCCGACCACGATCATGCGATTGTTCGCCTTGCCGCGCATGGCGCCGAACCACGCGTCCATCGCCTCGAGGAAATCGAGCTTGTGGCGGAACTTGTCGTTGAGCGCGGGATCGGGAATGTCGCCGCCCGCCGGGACATAGATGTTGTGCAGCACGATCGGCTTCGCTGTGCCGTTGGTGCCGTCGAGCGTGACCGAGAGATGCCGCGCGTGCCCGCGCCCGCAAATGTCGCGGCGCTCCTGCAGCGTGAAAGGCAGCCGCGAGAGCGTGGCGACGCCGTGATAGCCCTTCTGCCCGGCGATCGCGATGTGCGGGAAGCCGAGCGCGTGCAGCTCGAGTCCCGGGAACTGGCCCTCGATGCATTTGATCTCTTGCAAGCAGAGAATGTCGGGCTTGTGCTTCTGCACGAAGCGGTTGACGAGGTCGAGCCGGAGCCGGACCGAGTTGATGTTCCAGGTAGCGAGGCGAAAGCGCATGGAGGGCAAACATCGTTGCGCTGCCCGGCAAAAGCAAGCCGGGCCGGCCGCCGTCCACTGAATGCTGAGTTAGCCGGCAGGCCGATCCCCCATAGTGAAGAAGCCCCAGAGACGGGGGGGCTCGGGGCTTCTTCGGGTTCCTATGGGGGGAACCAGTGATGGGGAGGGAAGCCCATCACGTAAGGGGCATATCACTAAACGAGGGGGACCGAGATGTCTTTTTGCCGCATCAGTAAATCTTAACAACCCCCCAAGTCGCGAAAGCGGCGGGCTCAAGTTCAAGACCAGTAGGCAAAAAGAAAGGCGCCCAACCGCTGCGCGTGGTTGGGCGCCAGAAGCGCGTTATTTTCGCGCGCGTGCCGGGAGGGAAGCCGGCACGAGCGAACCACATCCTCGGCTAGACGGGGGGCACTACCGATGAAAAGCGATGTGGTTCGCTTCTAAGTCCAAGAGATAAGTAGATTTCAGATCCATTTCAACCGGCGGCCCTCGAAAAATTTAACGGCGCGTAAATAGAAAGCCTCGCCCTTGAGATAAGGGGTTGATTTAGCTTTATTTTTCGCCGGTTTCCAAGGGCTTGGGGCTCAGCGCCGCACCGCCCTGGCGGGCGTAAATGCCCTATCGAAACGGCTGGAAATTGTCCTTCGAGGTAAAGAAATCTGCCGCCACCTTCCGGCCCGAGACCATATCGGTGACCGTCACCCGGGTGGTTAGCCCCTGCGCGTCGGTAATCAGCCATTGCTTGAGCTGGAGCTCGGTGCCGCTATCGAATACCAGCCGGATGCTGCCGGCCGCGTCGCCGGACTTGTCCTCGAGCGAGATCGAGAGCGTCCCCTCCTGGCTTTCGACCCCGACGATCCGGGAATCGCGCGCAAGGTCGACGGTATCGGAGAGCAGCATCCGGAACGGCGTCGACTGGATGGGATATTTCTCCACCGTGCGCAGATCGGCGTCTTCGATGGCCAGCGAGGAGCCATCGGCGATGATGCGGAGCGCGCTCGGCGGCGCATAATCGAATCTGATCTTGCCAGGCCGCTGCACGTAGAAGCGCCCGGTCGTGCGCTTGTTGGTCGCGTCCACTTGCTCGAAGCTGCCTTGCAAATTGGTGATGCTGTTGAAATAGGCATTGATGCGCTCGACCGCTTTGGTCTGCGCCTCGCCGATCAGGGGAGTCGAGGCCTGGGCCTCCTGGACCGCTGCTTCCCAGCCCGCGCCCTCGTCCATGACCGTCGGCGTGATCTCGTCGGATGGCGGCGGCGCGCCCGTGGCGCCGGTCTCGTCGCCGAGCGACGGGCGCAGTTGATCCTCGGGCTCCGTCAGGCCCTGGGGCTTGGCGGGCGCGGTGATCGGCGTGGTGGCCGGCCGCTTGACCACGGTCGTGCCCCCGTCCTGAGCGGCCGCAAGCCCGATCGACAGGTAGAAAGCAAGGGGCAACGCAAAGGATAGCCCGGCGACTTTGCGGCTTGTCATCAACCCCCCTTCAACTGACGGGCGCGGCTTCGAGACCCAAGAGGCAACCGATAGATGATTCAAGTAAATCTGGTCAACTTCTTGGCAGCATCCGGCTAATACGGCCGCTCGGCCTCGTCGTTGCCGACCAGAATCTCGCGCTTTCCGGCATGGTTAGCGGCGCCGATCAGGCCTTCCTTCTCCATGCGCTCGATCAAAGATGCGGCGCGGTTATAGCCGATGCCGAGCCGTCTCTGCACGTAGCTGGTCGACACCTTGCGGTCGCGCAGCACGACGGCCACGGCCTGGTCGTAGAGCTCGTTGCCGGAATCGCCGTACTCCTCGCCACCCTCGCCTTCTTCGCCGGCCTCGTCCTCTTCCTCGGTGATCGCCTCGAGATAGGACGGCACGCCCTGCTTCTTCAGGTGGCGCACCACCTTCTCGACCTCTTCGTCGGCGACGAACGGCCCATGCACCCGCATGATGCGGCCGCCGCCGGCCATATAGAGCATGTCGCCCTGGCCGAGCAGTTGCTCCGCGCCCTGCTCGCCGAGAATGGTGCGGCTGTCGATCTTCGAGGTGACCTGGAAGCTGACCCGGGTCGGGAAGTTCGCCTTGATCGTGCCGGTGATGACATCGACGCTCGGCCGCTGTGTTGCGGTGATGAGATGGATGCCGGCGGCCCGCGCCATCTGCGCCAGGCGCTGCACCGCGGCCTCGATGTCCTTGCCGGCGACCATCATCAGGTCGGCCATCTCATCGACGATCACCACGATGAACGGCATCGTGTCGTAGTCCATCTCCTCCTGCTCGTAGACGGCGCGGCCGGTGGCGCGGTCGAATCCGGTCTGCACCGTACGGGTCAGCACCTCGCCCTTGGCCTCGGCCTGGAGGATGCGGGAATTGTAGCCCTTGATGTCGCGCACGCCCAATTTCGACATGCGCTTGTAGCGCTCTTCCATCTCGCGCACGGTCCATTTCAGTGCGACCACCGCCTTTTTCGGATCGGTGACGACCGGCGCCAGCAGATGCGGGATGCCGTCATACACGGAGAGCTCGAGCATCTTCGGGTCGATCATGATGAATTTGCACTGCTCGGGCGACAGCCGGTAGAGCAGCGACAGGATCATGGTGTTGATGCCGACCGACTTGCCCGAGCCGGTGGTGCCGGCGATCAAGAGATGCGGCATGCGCGAGAGGTCGACGATGATCGGCTCGCCGCCGATATTCTTGCCGAGCGCCAGCGCGAGCTTCAAATCCGCTTCCTGGAAATCGGGGGACTCGATCATCTCGCGCAGCATGACGATCTCGCGCCGGTCGTTCGGCAGCTCGATGCCGATGGCATTGCGGCCGGGCACGACCGCCACGCGGGTGGACACCGCGCTCATCGACCGGGCGATGTCGTCGGCAAGCCCGATCACGCGCGAGGACTTGGTGCCGGGCGCCGGCTCGAGCTCGTAGAGCGTGACCACGGGGCCGGGGCGGACATTGGTGATCTCGCCCTTGACGCCAAAATCTTGCAGCACGCCTTCGAGCTCGCGCGCATTCTCTTGCAACACCTCGTCGCTCACGCTGCGGCCTTTGCTCGAGCGGGGCGCCTGCTGCAAGAGCTTGGTCGACGGCGCCTCGTAGGGCTCGTCCGACTGCTGGGCGCGGGAAAGACCCGTATGCTTTTTCTTCTTGCCGTCCGGGTTGAGGCGGGTGATGCGGTAGCCGGGCGCGTTGACGTCGTCCTCGTCCTCCTCGTCGTCGAACTCTTCGCCGATCGGAGCAGGCCCGAACGAGGGCTCGATGCGGCCGTGGGCGTCAGGCTCGCGCTCCTCTTCCTCCTCCTGCCGGTCTTCGTCGTCGGTCTCGCCGTCGTCGTAATCCTCGTCGTCCTCGTCGCGCGCGCGGCGTCCGAACAGGCGCCGCAGCCCGGACCCGGCATGCATGGTGTAGTGCATGGCGGCGCCGAGCCACGCATTGGCCCATTCTCCGGCTGCGCCGCTGCGCGGCGCCCATAGCGCGATCAGCCGCGACGTGCTGGTGCCACAGGCGAACAGCAGCAGCATGGTGCCGATCACGAAGAACGCCAGCCCGGCGACGAAGGACACGGCGGCGTCGGGCAGAAAGGGGCCGATCACATGCGCGCCGGCCATGAAGAAATCGCCGAAAATGCCGCCAAGCCCGTTCGGCAGCGGCCAGCTCTTCGGCTGGGGCAGGGCGGCGAGCGCTGCCGCAAGCAGGATCACTGAGCACGGCCAGGCCAGCAGCCGCATGCGCCGCCGCGGCGGGGTGGTGCGGAACACGAGATGCCAGCCCCAGGCCGCCAGGGGCAAAAACAGAATGATCGAGGCGAGCCCGAGCGACTGGATGGCAAGGTCGGCCACCACGGCGCCCCAGCTGCCCAGCACGTTGCGAGGCATCGCGCGGGTGGCGTTGTTGAGGCTCGGGTCGTGCACCGACCAGGTGGCGAGGCTGGCCCAGGCGGCGCAGGCCACCGTAACGATTAACAACCCGTAACTGCCAAGCATCATCCGGCGCAGGCCGGACTCGACCGCTCCCGGCAAAAGCTTACGCCGGCTCTTCGCTCTTCCTCTGGTGGCCATCCCTCAACCCAATGTGGCGACGATGCGCGTCAAGGCCTCGCGGGTGACATCCGCGTTGTGCACGAGCGCGACCCTGATGTAGTCCGTGCCCGGATTGACGCCATCGGGTTCGGCTTGCGCGAGATATTCTCCCGGCAGCACTTTGACACCACACCCTTTCCAAAGGGTTTTCGCCGCCGCTGCCCCTCCCCCGCAAGCCGCCAGATTGAGCCAAAGAAAGAAGCTGCCGGGCGGCCGCCGGTAGCCGTAGCGGCCAGCGAGGATTGCGTCGGCGACAGCGAAGTTCTGGCGGTAAAGCGCCCTGCCCTGCTCGACATGCGCCTCGTCGCCCCAGGCCGCTACCGAGACGTGCTGCACCGGCAGCGGCACTTGCGGGCAAGCGACGTTGCGGAAGCGGAGATACGCAGCGATGAACGTGGGATCGCCGGCGACGAAGCCCGACCTCAGGCCCGGCAGCCCCGAGCGCTTCGACAGCGACTGGAACGACACCACATTGGCGAAGCTCCCCGTCTCCGCATAGGCCGTCTCCAGCGCGCCCGGCGGCGGGGTCTCGCTGTAAATCTCCGAATAGCATTCATCGGCGAACAGGAGGAAATCGTGCCGCCGCGCCAGCGCGATCGCGCGCGCGAGATAGCCGCGATCGGCGACGGCGCCTTGCGGGTTCGAGGGCGTGCACAGATAGAAGGCGACGGTGCGCTTGAGCAGCGACGGGTCGATCTGGTCGAGCTCGGGCAGGAAGTCATGCTCGGCGCGCGACGGCAACAACTCCGGCACCGCGCCCGCCGCAGCGGCGGCCGCGGCATAGGCTTGATAAAATGGATTTGGAATCAGCACCGCCGGCCGCTCGAGCTTGGCCTTGCGCGCCACCGCCGGAAAGATCGCCGAGAACAATCCCTCGCGCGAGCCGTTGAGCGGCAGGATCTGCGTCTCGCCGTCGACGTTTCCTTTCAGCACCGGATAGCGGCGTCCGAGCCAGGACCCGATGGCTGTGCGGAGCGCGGGAATGCCCTTGATCGGCGGGTAGCGTCCGAACTCGGCGAGATGCGTTTCGAGGATCGGGCCGAGAAAGGACGGGATCAGCGCCTTTGGCTCCCCGAGCGAGAGGTCGATCGCCGGCAGCCCCGGCGCGATCCCTTCGAGCAACTGCGCAAGCCGCACGAACGGCGAGCGGACCAGAGCGGCGAGACGGTTCTGCGCAAGCATGCGCGCGGTGTTACGGGAACCGGGGCGCGGCTTCAATGGGCGTGATCGAAACCCAAAACGAACAAGCCCCGGCGAGAGGCCGGGGCTTGTCGAGCTGACGTCCAGGGAGGGATGACCAGCTCAGGTTCTATTCCCTCAGTTACGCGCGATCGACGCCTACGGCACCACCTCGCCGTGCAGGTTGATGTCGAGACCTTCGACTTCGACGGCCTGGCTCACCCTGACCCCGGTGATGATGTTGACGACGATGAGGATGACGAAGGTCGCCAAGCCGGACCAGATCAAGGTCACGGCAACGCCTTCGATCTGCGTCCAGATCTGACCGACATTGCCTTCGAGAGCGCCCTTGGCGCCGCCGATTGCTTCCAACGCGAATACGCCGGTCAGGATGGCGCCGATGATACCGCCGACGCAGTGCACCCCGAATACGTCGAGCGAGTCGTCATAGCCGATCGCCCGCTTGACCGTGGTTGAAGCGAAGAAGCAGCCGACGCCTGCCGCGACGCCGATCCACAGCGCCCCCACCGGGCCGACGAAGCCCGATGCCGGCGTGATGGCGACGAGGCCTGCGACCGCGCCCGAGATGATGCCGAGTATGCTCGGCTTCTTGTGCACGAGCCATTCGGCGAACATCCAGGCGAGCGCCGCAGCCGCGGTGGCGATCTGCGTCACAGCCATGGCCATACCGGCGCGCGTGCCGGCCGACACCGCCGAACCCGCGTTGAAGCCGAACCAGCCGACCCACAGAAGGGAGGCGCCGATCAGGCTGTAGACGAGGTTTGACGGTGCCATGTTCTCGGTTCCGTACCCGGTGCGCTTGCCGAGATAGATCGCCGTGACCAGGCCGGCGATGCCGGCGTTGATATGCACCACGGTGCCACCGGCGTAATCGAGCACGCCAGCGCCGCCAAGGAAGCCGCCGCCCCATACCCAATGCGCGATCGGGGCGTAGACGACGATCGACCACAGGACCATGAAGAGCACCAGCGCCGAGAATTTCATGCGGTCGGCGAAGGCGCCGACGATCAGCGCCGGCGTGATGATGGCGAAGGTCATCTGGAAGGTCATGAACACCGATTCAGGGATCGTCGCGGCGAGCCCGTTGGTGCTGTCGAGCGTCATGCTCTTGAGCAGGAACTGTGAGGTTCCGCCCAAATATTTCTGCATTCCGCCGCCGTCGGTGAAGGCCAGCGAGTAGCCGATCAGCATCCACACCACCGTAACCAGGCAGGTGGTGGCGAAGCACTGCATGACGATGGTTAGGATGTTCTTCTTGCGCACCATGCCGCCATAGAACAGCGCGAGGCCGGGGACGGTCATCATCAGCACGAGCGCCGTGGAGGTGAGCATCCAAGCCGTGTCACCGGTGTCGAGCGCGGGCTTGGCCGGCTCGGTCGCCTCCGCCGCCTCTTGGGCGAGCGCAGGATCGATCAGGTAGAGCGTCAGCACAGCGAGCGCTGCCACTGCGCCGAGAATGTAATTTCCGAACTTCATCTTCCGCCTCCCTCTAGAGCGCTGATTCGTTGGTTTCGCCGGTGCGAATGCGCACCGTCTGCTCGACGGGAACGACGAAGATCTTGCCGTCGCCGATCTGTCCGGTCTTGGCCGCGGCGACGATGGCGTCGACGGCTTTGTCCACCAGCTTGGCAGGGACCACGACTTCGATCTTGATCTTCGGCAGGAAGTTCACGGCGTACTCCGCGCCGCGATAGATCTCCGTGTGGCCCTTTTGCCGGCCGTAACCCTTGACTTCGGTCACGGTCATGCCTTGCAGGCCGAGCTCGGTGAGGGCTTGGCGCACCTCATCGAGCTTGAATGGCTTGATGATCGCCATCACCAGCTTCATGTCTTTAACCCCTCCATGTTTGCGGCTGCCGGGTGTTTGCCTCTAGGTCGGTTTCAGCCGTGCGAACGCGAATGCAGAGTCAAGCGCCGTGCCAACTCGGCTCGGCGAGGCCAAGTGCTTGGCTTTCGTGACTCTTTTTCGGGCGGGTGCAGGGAGGGGGGACCCTCAAACCGGCCCTGTCAGATCAAAAAGTATGCAAAAAGCGGTGTTTGCCTAGAAATTAGGCGTCCTTTTTGGGGCTTCGCTCTCGCACCAGCCCTTCCTGCGCCGTGGAGGCCACCAGCAGCCCATCCCGGCTGAACAAAGTCCCGCGGCAAAAGGCTCGCCCTGCCCCGGAAACCGGGCTGTCCTGGGCGTAAAGCAGCCAATCATCGGCCCGGAAGCTGCGGTGAAACCAGATGGCATGGTCGAGGCTCGCCAGCATCAGTCCCGGATCGAACACGAAGCGGCCATGCGCGATCAGCGCCGTGTCGAGCAGCGTGAAGTCCGAGGCATAGGCCAGCACACATTGGTGCAGCGCGAGGTCGTCGCCGAGCTTGCCGGTCGCCCTGATCCACACCTGCTGGCTTGGCGCGCGGTTTTCCGGCGACAGATAGCGGCTGAGATCGACCGGCCTGATCTCGATCGGCCGCTCGCGCTCCCAATAGGCTTTGACCTGCGGCGGCACCCGGTCGATCAGGCAGGCCTTCAGCTCGGCCTCGCTCGGCAGACTTTCCGGCGGCGGCACATCCGGCATCTTGATCTGATGCTGGAGCCCCTCCTCCGGCTTGTGGAACGAGGCTGCCATCGAGAAGATCGCCTGCCCGTGCTGGATCGCCACCACGCGCCTGGTCGAGAAGCTGCCGCCGTCGCGGATGCGGTCGACGTTGTAGATGATCGGCACCGCCGGATCGCCGGCGCGCAGGAAATAGGCATGCAGCGAATGCGCCAGCCGCCCGTTCACCGTGCGATGCGCCGCGACCAGCGCCTGGCCGATCACCTGCCCGCCAAATACGCGCTGCCAGCCGACCTGCGGGCTCAAGCCCCGGAACAGATTCTCCTCGAGCTTTTCGATGTCGAGGATCGACAGCAGCATGTCCAGCGCGCGGCTCATGGGCGAACCTTTCGTGATCAAGACTCTCGGCTTTACCAGTTTCACTAAGTTCGCAGAACGTGGCATTGCTTGATCATGGCCGCTAGAGCGAAAGATCGGTTCGACGTGGCGATTGCCGGCGGCGGCTTTGCCGGACGCACGCTCGCACTCGCGCTCGTCAGGTTCGCCCCGGAGGGCTTCCGTGTCGCCCTGATCGACACCGAGCCGCCGCACGCGGCCGTTGCGGCCGACCCGCGCGCGCTGGCACTCACCGCCGCCACCCGAAACCTCCTCTCGGCGCTCGATCTCTGGCGCGAGTTGGCGCCGGGCGCGCAGCCGATCGAGGCGATCGAGATTACCGACAGTCCGCTCAATGCGGCGCTCCGCCCGCATTTTCTCGGCTTCGATGCCGAGCTCAAGGGCGATGGTGCCAAGGCGCATATCATCGAGCATGGCGAGCTCACCCGCGTGCTTGCCGCTGCCGTGGCGAGGAACGATGCGATCGAAGCCCTCGCGCCCGACAGCGTCACCGATTACGCGGCCGACGCCTTCAAGCTCACGGCGACGCTCCGCCGCGGCAGTCGCATCGAGGCCGAGCTACTCGTCGCCGCCGATGGCAAGCGCTCGCGGCTGCGCGAACGCGCCGGCATCAAATGCGTGGGCTGGTCGTATCCGCAGGTCGGCATCGTCACCACCGTCGCTCACACCCGCCCGCATCACGGCAAGGCGGTGCAGCACTTTTTGCCGTCGGGTCCCTTCGCCATGCTGCCGCTCCCCGGCGACCGCTCCTCGATCGTCTGGACCGAGGAGAAACAGCGCGGCGAGGCCATCATGGCCTTGGACGAGGCGGGCTTTCTCGCCGAGCTCGGCAAACGCTTCGGCTTCGTGCTCGGCGAGATTTCGCTCGCCGGCCCGCGCCAAGCCTTTCCGCTCGACATGCAGATCGCGCGCGCCTTCGCCGCCGACCGCCTGCCGCTGATCGGCGATGCGGCGCATGTCGTGCATCCGCTGGCGGGGCAGGGGCTCAATATCGGCATACGCGACGTGGCGGCGCTCACCGAGACGCTGGTCGACGCCACGCGGCTCGGGCTCGACATCGGCAGTGCGGCGGTGCTCGAGCGCTATTCGCGCTGGCGCCGCTTCGACAGCGCGTTCTCGGCCGCGGTGATGGATGGGCTCAATCGGCTGTTCTCCAACGACAGCGCGCCGCTCCGCGCGTTGCGCGATCTTGGGCTTGGCCTGGTCGACCGCGCCCCGCCGCTGAAACGCTTCCTGGTGAGCGAAGCGGCCGGCGCGACCGGAACGCTGCCGCACCTCCTCAAGGGCGAGACGTTTTAATCCCGCCTTGCAGCGTGGTGGATATGCGGATCTCCACGGCGCCATCGCCGACGCGGTAGAAAATTCTGTACGGACAGCGGATCAGAGGCACCATGCGTACGCCGGGCCGCTGTTCGACCGCTTCCGCGCTTTCAGGCCACGCGCCGATCCGTGCGGCAACGGCGCGCATTCGTTGTCTGAACGCCGCGCCGATCATGGGATAGTTGCTGTCAATGTAGTCTAGAATCTCGACGAGATCGGCGAGCGCTTCGTCGGTATAGACGACCTTCATCGACGGCGGGTCGAGAGCACCGCATCAACCGCTTCGTCCTTGGCGAACCGCCCTTCGCGTGCAGCCTTGAGGCCACGATCGATCCCGGCAAGCTCTTCTGCACTTGCATGATAAACGCCGCCCCGCAACGCCGCATCCATCTCTCTCGCAATAGCGGCGAGTTCCTCCTGCGCCTCTAATGGCCAGGCCTCGATCTTCTGAATCACGTCCTTGAACGCTTTGGCTGCCATGACACGACTCTATCAGATGTTGGCGCGTTTCGCGACACTAGCCGTCGAGCTTGCGCGCTTCCTCCGGCAGCATGATGGGGATGCCGTCGCGGATCGGATAGGCGAGCCCCGCGGCGCGGCTGATCAGCTCCTGGCGCTCGGCGTCATAGGCGAGCGAGGTCTTGGTCAGCGGACAGACTAGAATCTCCAGCAGCTTTGGGTCGAGACGGCGCGGGCCGCCCTGGTCTGAAGCATCGGTCATTGCAGCGTGGTTCCAGAGCCGTCGTCGGTTGCCGCGAGCTCCATCTCGGCCAGCGCGATCAGCGCCTCGGAGCGCGCGCGCAAGTCGGGCGCTTCGAGCAGCGCCTGCTTCTCCTCTGGTCCGTAGGGACTGAGCACCGACAGCGTGTTGACCAGGCGCTCGTTGCTCGCGGTGTTAATGCGCTCCCAATCGGCGTTGAGATTGTTGGCGATCAGATAGCTCCTGAGCGTCGCGATCAGGCGAGGGCGGTCGACCTCCTCTTCGCCGTGGCCGCCGATGAAATCCTTGGCGTATGGGTTGAAATCGGCGAGCGCGACGCGGAACGGCTCGCCGCCGCCGAGTGTCTCGCCGGCGACGAAGCGGGCGATGCCCGCGAGCGTGATCACCACGCGGGCGTCCTCATGCTCGGTGAAGGCGGAGATGCGTCCGGCGCAGCCGACCCGCCGCAACGGGAAGGTCTTGCCCGTGGGCGACTCCAAGGCGCCGGCTTCCGCCGCGGGCTGCACCACGCCGATGATGCGGTCACCGGAGAGCGCGTGATCGACCAGCGCGAGATAGCGGGGCTCGAACACGTTCAGCGTCAGCGACGCGCGCGGCAGGAGGATCGCGCCGCGCAACGGGAACAGCGGCAGCGCTTCCGGCATGTCGGCCACACTGCGATAACGGTCGGTGAACCCCAAGATGCGCTCCTTGGCCTCAGGCGAAGAGCAGCGACGACAGCCTCTGCCGGCCGGAGATGGTCGCGGGATCGCTAACGCCCCAGGCTTCGAACAGTTGCACGAGTTGCTTGCGCGCCGCGTCGTCGTTCCAGGCGCGGTTCTTGGCGACCAGCGTCAACAGCTCTTCGAGCGCGCCATTGCGGTCGCCTTTGGCGTTGAGCGCCAGCGCGAGATCGAAGCGCGCCTGCGCGTCGTTCGGATCAGCGGCGAGTTTGGCGCGGAGCTGCTCGACATCGCCCGCGGCCGGCGCCTTGCGCGCAAGCTCGAGCGCGGCGCGCGCGCTCGCCACCGGCGCGCTTTCGGCCTTGGCCGGCGGCACCAGCCCGAGCGTCTGCTCGGCGCGCGCGAGATCGCCGGTCTTGATGTAGCACTTGGCGAGGCCGGCGAGGCTCGGCGCATTCTCGCGGTCCTGCTGCAAGATCTCGCCGAACGCCTGCGCCGCGGTGTTGACGTCGCCCGCGGCGAGCGCGGCCTCGGCCGCCTCGAGGTCGGCGGCGATATCGCCGGCGGTGTCGCCGATGAGCCGCGCGATGAATGCGTTGACGCGCGATTCAGGCAGGGCGCCCATGAAGCCGTCGACCGGGCGCCCGTCCTGGAAGGCGAACACCGCGGGGATCGACTGCACCCCCATCTGGCCCGGAATCTGCGGGTGGTCGTCGATATTGAGCTTGACCAGTCTGACCGCGCCCTTGGCCGCGCGCACTGCCTTTTCCAGGATCGGCGTCAATTGCCGGCAAGGGCCGCACCACGGCGCCCAGAAATCCACCAGCACCGGCACCTCGCGCGAGGCCTCGACCACGTCGCGCATGAAATCCTTGGTGGTGGTGTTCTTGATCAGGTCGGCCTGGCCGCCGCCGGCGCCGCCGTCCTGCAAAATTGGGGTGTCTACGCTCATGCTACCTCGGCTGTTCAAGCCTGCAAGATGGGCCGGGCAGCGCCGTTTGGCAACCGGGGCGACGGCTCAAGCGAGCGCAACAATCCGGGGCTGATGCCCGCAAGCCTCGATGAAGCGGATCACGTCTGCGGTCGCCAGCCGCGTGGTGGCGGTGTTGACCAGCGGGTGGCAATTCATCTCGGCGAAATCCATCAGCGCCTTGTCCACCACGACGACGATCCCCTGGGCCCCTGGATTGATCAACGCGAGCGGCGTGACCGAGCCGGCGGGCACGCCGAGCGTCGCCTCGAGCAATTCCGGCTTGCCGAAACTGAAGCGACCGGCGCCGAGCTGCTTCGCCAGCAGCTTGAGATCGACCCGCGTATCGTCCTTGGCGACGACGAGGACGATGCGTCCGTCCTTATCGGTGAGGAACAGGTTCTTGGTGTGCGCACCGGGCAGCGTCGCGCGCAAGCCGGCCGACTGCTCGACGGTAAAGGTCGGCGCGTGCTCGACCGTGACCGAGGCGATGCCGAGCTCTTGCAGCCGGGCAAACAGCGCTGTCCTGTCGGTGGGCATGGCTTGGTTTAGCGTCTTTCCGCGGGGAGGTAGACATTCGCCCGGCGATCCACTAGATCGTTAGGGCCCCGAATGAGGGTTGGATATGCGGGTGTAGCTCAGGGGTAGAGCACAACCTTGCCAAGGTTGGGGTCGAGGGTTCGAATCCCTTCGCCCGCTCCAATTTTACCATAACTCTTCAGTAAGTTAGGCGCAAAAAGAGCCTGGCTCGGTCAGGCGCCTGACTGTCTGGTCACCACCTGGTCATCACGCCGGCGGCCATTGTTTGCGTTTTGCTCTTTGGCGGATGAACGCTGCACAACGCTCAACTCTCTTCTTAAAAGACACACTTCTACGCCATCGGGAAATAGTGCCGGGATCGATATCGAAACGTCGGTGAAGCTCTCGCGTCTTTATTGATGGGTTTTGCGCAATGACAAACGCAACACTCTCCTGAGCACTCACATCCGCAACAGCCTCGGGATGATGATCAACGTTCAGCAGTTCACGCAAAAGGGCGCAGAGCAGCAATCCAGGAGGCGTTGCGTCCGCCGCGCAAGCTTCCAAGAGATCGTAAGCAACTTCGGCGATGATGCTCTGTGGAACAAGATTCCCGATCCGCGCAGGAGCGGCCTTCCGCTTCTTTTTCGCATCCCTCAATTCCCGAAGCATTATCCGCAGAAGAAGCGACAGGGCTTCCGAAGCCGGTAGCACATCGGCTGACATTTTGGTCGCCGCTTTAGCCAGTAGTCGCAGGCCTTCAGTCTCCTTCCGCAGCATCAACCGGACGGGAACTGACTCACGATAGTGCTCAACCAAGTCGATTAGCGCCGCGGGAATAAATCCGTCACACCTAAGGCGGTCATAGGCCGCAGCTCTAAGGTGCTCCTTTTGACTGCTGGTGAGCTCACGCTCCTGAAGGGAAAGCAGCCAATGGCTACCTTGCTTCTCTAGCCGGACCTCTGCCCACCGGTTTGGATCCAACGAATATCGGCTCAATTCACTCCCCTGATGTTGCATAGGAAAGTGTGCAAGCAACATCCGAAGCCGATGATACGTCGATCGTCACCAAGTTTCCGAGAGTTTCTTTGGAGACGATGTGATGACCCTAGATCAACTACGCACCATGAGTGCGGCCGAGGCTGCTAACGCTATCGGCCTTGCGCCCAGCACACTTGCAAAATTGCGTTTGAGTGGGCTTGGCCCCGTTTATCTCAAGCTCGGTCGCCGCGTTCGTTATCGAGCAACTGACATCGAAGCCTACTTGCAATCGCGCCTTCGCCGAAGCACCTCGGAGGAGTCGCCGAAATGAAAATGCTCTCAAATGATAGGGCGCAGGCGACCGACAACTTGGACGCTGTGCAAGGTCCTCGGCGCTGCAAAAATCAACAAAGCTGCGAGCCTCGACGTGGCTTAGCCCGGGAAGCACTCTCCTCTGTTGTTGCTGAGTTGGGCAACAAGCCCAAGGCCAGTCGGTACATCACGCTCCCTCAAGCTCAAAACATGCTTGCGGCGAAGTCCTATGCCGCCTTGATGGGACGGTCGCTTGTAGCGCATGCGACGATACACTGGGCTGGAACACAGGTTTGGGATGACCATTACGGCCAGTTGTTTGCAAAGGTCCGGGAGGGCCTAAACAAGTGGCTACTTCGTCACTGCGTACCTGGCGGTCTCACTGGGATCTGGTGCCGGGAGTGCAGGGCTCAAACCGATGTCGTCCACTGCCACCTGCTCTTTCACCTACCTTTGGAGTTTCGCAGTGGCGCCAACCTCCTCCAGACAGAGGCGGCTCTCAATCGCCTGGTCGACCGACATGGCGGCGGCCTGTGGGGCGAATTCGCCGTCAAGCTCACGATACATCGCGCTCCCGATGCTTTCCAGCACAGTGGGATCCGAAGCTTGGAATTCACGTGACTTGAAGTCGCGGCC